>Ga0209890_10000483_pt1 | contig 18340 bp, 13 predicted proteins | sample OrgsoiDNA2013049_FD_185799 | JGI IMG/M metagenome (GOLD analysis project Ga0209890, IMG submission 185799) | Permafrost soil microbial communities from the Arctic, to analyse light accelerated degradation of dissolved organic matter (DOM) -... | ecosystem: Environmental > Terrestrial > Soil >...
GAGCGCTCGCTTCGTTCAAATCGAAGCGCAGCAGCCGGCACTCGATGGCGCCGTTGAAAACCCGGTGGGAGCGCCTGGCATAGACGCCTAAATTGCGGGCCAGCTGCGGATTGCCGGTGAGAATCGCCGCCTGCCAGCCCTGGAACCGCTCGCGCAGCGCGCGGCCGAGTTCACTGTACAGCTCGGGCAAACCCGATTCCGCGCCGATGCGCTCGCCATAGGGCGGATTCGCCACCAACAGCCCGACCGCGCCCCGCGGCGCGGCGACTTCGCCGAGCGCCCGCTTTTCGACGTGCACCCATTCGGCGACGCCGGCGCGCTCGGCGTTGACGACGCCGGCGCGCACGGCATCCGCATCGATATCCGAACCGATGATGCAGCGCCGCGGCGTGCGCGCGGCGCGGCGCGCCCGCGCCTCCCCGCACAAGCGCTCCCACAGCGCGGCGTCGTGACCGCTCCAGCCGCTGAAGCCGAAATACTCCCGCTCGAGCGCCGGGGCGGCATCGGCGGCGATCAAGGCCGCCTCGGTGAGGAACGTGCCCGAACCGCACATCGGATCGACGAGCACGCCGCCTCGCCCGCAAATGTCCGGCCAGCCCGCGCGCAGCAATACGGCCGCCGCCACGTTCTCCTTGAGCGGCGCACGGCCGCCTTCGATGCGATAGCCGCGCCGATGCAGGCTCTCGCCCGAAAAATCCACCGACAGCAGCGCCGCGGGCCCCTCGACGTGCAGGTGCAGCAGCACGTCGGGCCGCTCCGGCCGAATGTTCGGCCGCTCGCCGGTGGCCTCGCGCAGGCTGTCGCAAACCGCGTCCTTCAGCAATTGCGAGCCGTAAATCGTATGGCGGATCGATGCGTTGCCGCCGGTGCAGTCGCAGGCCAGGGTCGCGCCCGGCGCGAGATGCTCGCGCCAATCGATGCGCTTAACGGCCTCGAACAGGCTGCTCGGACTGGAGGCGTCGATCGAACCCAGGCTCAACAAGACGCGCGACGCGGTACGCGACCACAGGCAGGCCCGATAGCCCACCTCGAGCGTGCCCTGGAATTTCACGTCGTGGCTGCGTTCGCGGATATCGCCGGCGCCGTAGTCCGCCAATTCCTCCGCCAGCACCGAGGCTGCGCCCACCGGCGCGGTCGCGATCCAGTAGCGCACGTTGTCTTGGTCGCCGCTCAAGACAAATCGACGTCGGCATCGTCCCTGTTCGCCATCGTGTCCGCCTATAACCTTGATAATCCGACTTAATGTACATTAAATCGGCGCATCGACGGCTGCGCGCGCGGCAACCCCGCGCAAGTCCAGCCAATCGAGCTGCGGCCGGTTCGCCAGGTGGCGCACCAGTATCCGATATACGCGCGGGTCGAACCGGGCAATAGCCTCTTTGGCCGCGAGCGAGGCCAGCTCCTCTTCCGAGCGTGCGGTGCCGAGATAGGTCCAATGATCGACCACGTGCAATTCGACCGCACCCAGCGCACCGCGCTCGCGCAGCGCCACGCGCCCGGGGAAAGGCCAGGTCTTCATCGCGAGCGAGGACAGCGCCATGCGCGACCGCAACGCATGCAGCGCGAGCGGCTCCTGTCCAACGCAGGCGCCTTTGCACTTTCCAAGCTGGTAGGCGATGCACGAGCCCGCGCTCTGCTCGAGCCCCAATATCTTCAAGCAAAGGCGCTGCGCCCGGGCGATGTCGGTCAGCGCCTTGCGCGCGTCCCTGTGCGAATGGAACACGCCGCGGCAGCGCCCGAGCTCCTGCGGATCGAGTTCGGCGATGGCCGCGAACTCGACCGCCGCGGCATGCTCCGCGGTCATCAGCGTGACGCTGTCGGATCCGCCCTTCAACCGCCGGTTCAACAGCGGCCGTTGCGTCTTGATCCAATCGGCTTCGAGCAGCAACGCGCCGAGTTCGCCAGCCGTTTCCAGCCAATCGACGCGCCGCACCTGAGGTGCGAGCTTCTGCCCCTTGGCGTCGGAATACTCGGCGGCAAAGTGCGCGAGGACGCGTCGGCGCAGCGAGTTGCTTTTCCCGACATAGAGGAGCGCATCCTCGAGACCGAAGAACCGGTACACGCCCGGCCCTTCGGGCAATTCGTCCTCCAGGTCCGAAGGCAGATGCGCCGGCAATCTTTGCGCGCCGAGCACGGTCTGCGCCGCCGCGGCGAGCACCGACTCCGGCATTTCACGGCGCAGCTTGAACCAGAAGTCGCGCAGCACGCGGGCATCGCCGAGCGCCCGGTGGCGGGCGCTGCAGGTCAAATCGTGCCGCTCGATCAACGCATCCAAACTGTGGCGCGGATGCTCGGGATACAGGCGCCGCGACAACTTCACGGTGCACAGAACCTTGGCGCGGAAGTGCAGCTCGGCGCGGCGGAATTCGGCGCGCAAGAACGAATAATCGAAACGCGCATTGTGGGCCACGAATACCGGCGGCCGCTGCTGCGGCGACTGCAGCTTCTCGAGCACGAGATTGGCTATATCGGCGAAGCGCGGTGCCTCGGCGACCATCTCGTTGCTGATGCCGGTGAACTCCTCGATGTACGGGGGAATGCGGCACTCGGGATTAACCAGCGAGCTCCATTCCTCGACCGCCTCGCCATTGTGGAGGCGGACAATGCCGATTTCGGTGATGCGATGATAGGCCGCGTTGCCGCCGGTCGTCTCTAAGTCGACAAAGACCAAATCGTGCGGGAGCTCAAAGCCCTCAGCCGCGTCCATCGAGCGACAAGATCGGGTGGTACAGATCCGGGCGACGATCGCGGAACAGGCCCCAAGCCTGCCGGTAGCGGCGCACGGCATCCAAGTCGAAGGCGGCGGTCAATACGCTTTCGCTGCTGCGGTCGGCTTGGGCGACCATTTCACCCGTGTGAGAGGCGATGAAGGAGGAACCGTAGAATGTCATCGTGTATTTTTCGCCCTGCTCCGTACCCACACGATTCGACGCCACCACCGGCATGACATTGGCCGCCGCATGGCCTTGCATCGTGCGCTGCCAATGCGCGCTCGAATCGAGCCCCGGGTCCTGCGGTTCGGAGCCGATCGCGGTCGGATATAGGAGAATTTCGGCGTCCATCAACGCCATCGAGCGCGCGGCCTCGGGAAACCATTGATCCCAGCAAATCGCCACCCCCAATTTGGCGAATTTGGTTTGGAACACCTTGAATCCGGTATCTCCCGGCGAGAAATAGAACTTCTCGTGATATCCGGTTCCTTCCGGGATATGCGATTTGCGGTAGCTGCCGAGCACCGCGCCGCCGGCGTCGACCATCACCACCGAGTTGTAGAAAGCATTGTTGGCACGCTCGAACACGCTCACCGGCAACACCACGTCGAGTTCGCGCGCCAAACCGCGAAAGTGCTCGACCGCCGGGTGGCCCTGCAGAGGCTTCGCCAGGCTGAAATGCCGGCTGGCGTGGTCCATGCAGAAATACGGCGTCTCGAACAATTCCTGAATCAGTATCACCCGGGCGCCGCGGCTCGCCGCCTCACGGATCAACTTCTCGGCGCGCCCCATATTGGCGTCGCGATCCCAACTACAGGCCATTTGCGTGGCGGCGACCGTGACCGTGCTCATGGGCCGTATGCTACCTCAAAGACTCGGGCTAAAACGTGGGCGGCGAACTCGCGCTCACGAGCTCGCAATCCTCGCGGCCGGGGTTGCGAAATCGATGCGGAATGGAACTCTTGAAGTAATAGGCATCGCCCGCTCCGAGCAACCGGGTGTCGCCGCCGACCGAGAGTTCGATCGCCCCTTTGACGATCACCCCGCCCTCCTCGCCGGCATGCGCCAGCATCTCCTTGCCGGTATCGGCATTCGGCGCATAGCGTTCGTGCAGGATCGACATGCTGCGCTTGGCGAGCCGCCCACCCACCAGGCGCAGCTCCACCGACCCGGAACCGATGTCCGCAAGCTCGGCGCGCGGGAAAAACACCTCGGGCTTGCCGGCCAAATCCAGCGTGAAGAAATCGGCGAGCGCCATGGGGATGCCGTCGAGCACCTTCTTGAGAGAACTCACCGACGGACTGACGCGATTCTGCTCAATCAGAGAGATCAGCCCGTTGGTCACGCCGGCGCGTTTCGCCAATTCACGCTGCGACAGACCGTACATCTGCCTCACGGCCTTCAAATGGGTACCGACATCCATGCTCATAATGTCCATTATATTAAACACTTGGCGCGAAGATGCAGCCAAAATTGAGGAATCTGTTGAATTTCCTTATCATCGAGCACCGCCCTTGGCAAAGGATCCCTCCCATGAATGCCCGAATCTCCCCCGCGCCCGCGCAAAGCGACCTTGAAGCGTTTTGGATGCCGTTTACGGCCAATCGCCAATTCAAGGCCAATCCGCGGCTGTTGACGCGCGCCGAAGGCATGCACTACTGGACCGCCGACGGCCGGCAGGTCATCGATGCGGTCGCCGGTCTGTGGTGCGTGAACGCCGGTCATGGGCGGCGCGAAATCAACGAGGCGGTGGCTCGGCAGCTCAGCGTCATGGAGTATGCCCCGACCTTCCAAATGGGCCATCCGATCGCGTTCGAGCTCGCGAATCGACTGGCGGCAATTGCACCGCCGGGCATGGATCGCGTGTTCTTCACGAATTCAGGCTCGGAGTCGGTCGACACCGCGCTGAAAATTGCGATTGGCTATCATCGCGCCCGCGGCGCCGGTCAACGCACCCGCTTCATCGGCCGCGAGAAGGGCTATCACGGCGTCGGCTTCGGCGGCATGTCGGTGGGCGGCATGGTCAATAACCGCAAATTCTTCGGCTCCTCCATGCTGCCAGGTGTGGACCATTTGCCGCATACGCTCGATATCAGCCACAACGCGTTCTCGCGCGGCTTGCCGCAATGGGGCATGCACCTCGCCAACGAACTGGAGCGTCTGGTCGCTTTGCACGATGCTTCGACCATCGCGGCAGTGATCGTCGAACCGATTTCCGGATCCGCGGGCGTGGTGCTGCCGCCGGTCGGGTATCTGAAACGCCTGCGCGAAATCTGCGACAAGCATGACATCTTGCTGATATTCGACGAAGTGATCACGGGTTTCGGCCGAGTCGGCAAACCCTTTGCCTCACAAGCCTTCGACGTGACTCCCGACCTCATGACCACGGCCAAGGGGCTTTCGAACGGCGCCATCCCGATGGGAGCGGTGTTCGCTCAGCGCAAAATTCACGATGCCTTCATGCAGGGTCCGGAGAACGTGATCGAGCTGTTCCACGGCTACACCTATTCCGCGCATCCGGTCGCCTGCGCGGCCGCACTTGCGACCCTCGATATTTACGCCAAGGAAGAATTGTTGACGCGCGCGGCAGCGCTCAGCCCGAGGTGGGAGGATGCCGTGCATTCGATGCGCGGACTGCCGAATGTGATCGACGTGCGCAACTACGGACTGATCGCGGCGGTCGAGCTCGAACCGCGCGCCGGCAAGCCGGGCGCGCGAGCCTTCGATGTGTTCCTCAAGTGCTTCGAGCGCGGCGTCATGGTCCGCCAAACCGCGGACGTGATCGCTCTGTCGCCGCCCTTGATCGTCGAGCGCAGCCACATCACGCAGATCGTCGAAACGCTGAGCCAGGTGATACGCGAAACCGCTTGAGGCGGCGGCAGCCGGCCGCGAACCAACCCGCCGCGTTCGAGAAAGACCGCGCCTGGACGCGGGCTTATCTCATTGGGCCGGCTCCGTGCCGGAGTTCTTGGGTTCGAAGATCGCGTACCATTTTTTGCACGGCTCGGTAACTTCCCAAGTGCCCTCGAATCCGGCCGGCACCACGAAGGCATCGCCGGCACGCAGCTCGTGTTTCTCGCCGCTGACCGACTCGAGCCGCACCCGGCCCTCGATCAGCACGCATAATTCGTGTTCGGTGTAGCGCACCCGCCATTTGCCGCTGGTGCTGGTCCACAGTCCGCAGAAGAATTGCTGCGATACGTCGGCATATTGATTCGAGACCCTGGTACGCGGAATTCCCGCGAGTATGTTCTCGGGCGACGGATTTGCCGATTCGCCGCTCTGCAGGCGGTCCAGTATCACGATTCTTGGATGATCAGCCATGCGCTATCGTAGACGCGTGCCGGCAAAACAGACAAGTGCGGCGCTAATTTCAGACCCGCAGCGAGAATGGCGTGAAATTCGTGCCGATGTCATAGTAGTCCTCGTTCTCGACCCGCTTCAGGAACGCCACGACACGATAAGTGAGAGGCGTCGCGATGAACTCCCAGAGGCATTTCAGCGCGTATTGCGTGAACATGATCTCCACCAGATGGCTCTGGGGTATCCGGCCGTAAAAGGCGAGGAAATAGAAAATCACCGAATCCACCAGCTCGCCGCACAGCGTCGAGCCGACGATACGGGTCCAAAGCCACCGGCCCAGGGTCCAGATCTTCATCTTCGCGAGCACATAGCTGTTGACGAAAGTGCCGCATAGAAAAGCCGTGACCGACGCCGCGACGATGCGCGGCGTGTTGCCGAATATGGCTTCGATCGCCGGTTGAGTCGCACGCGAGCTTGCGGAAGGAGGCAGATGCACGATTACCGCGGACACGAGCGAGGCAAACGCCAGCGCCGCGAAGCCCGCCCAAACCACGCGCCGGTCGCGAGCGTAGCCGTAAACCTCGGTCAGGATATCGCCAAAAATGTATGAAATGGGGAAGAACAGCACTCCCGCCAAGAAGGTGACCGTGCCCAGGATCGGCACATGGAAGGACGTTTCCTTGGCGGGGCCGATCAAATTGGAGCACAGCAGGACGCAGACATAGGCGGCCATCACGAAATCGTAATGGCGATATTGACGGGGTTGCGAAATTCGGGTCATGGTTATGGGCCAGTTTAGACGCAAGTGAGGTCTGGCGCCGATGATATGTCATGCCGGCTTCCCTCCCGGCCGCTGACGCGTTTTGGCGAAGACCATCACACCAAGGGGGGGCGTCACTACGGTAGAAGTAGTGCCTCAGCCTACAATTATCGATCCCATGGAGCAGGGCAGCCCCTCTAGCGCAACTGAACAACCGCCCGTCGACTTCGATGCCCTCTGCCAAAATTTGCGCGCGGCCGTCGAACCGGCGCGCGCCCATGCCGTTTCGATGCATGACGAGCATGGCGATGTGCTGTGGTTGAGCGAAGACTCGATGGGTCCGGATGAGCACAACGCGGTTCACCAGGCCCTGGATGCGTTTGCAAACAACCGCAGCCCGCCCATTCTCGCCTACGATCTCGGCGACTCCCGCTCCGCGGTGCTGCTGCGTGCGGTCAACGGCCGCCGCGCGATGGTCGGCGCCATCATGATAATCATGGATACCCGCGCCGTCCCGCAAGACGGGCGGGGCGGCGTCAAGCTCATGACGCCGAAATTGCAGCGCGTGCTCATGGATTTCGCAGACTCGCGGCCCGCACCCTCCTCCGCAGCTGTCGAGCTTTCGCTGGCGGATTCCGGGCGTGTACCGATCGCAAAACCCGCGCCGCCGGCGGCCGCGCCAACCAATGCCGCGCGCCGTTCGCCAGACGCGGCAGGCCCGGCGGCGGGCGCGGCGGCAAACACGCGCGCATCAAAGGATCCGCCCGAGCCGACGGTCACTCCGGAGATCGACCGACTGCATGCCGCTTTGCGCCGCAGCCCGATTGCCCTGTACGTGCAGCGCATGGTGCCCCTCACCAAAGGCAGCCAATTGAAGCGCTACGAAGTGCTGTTGCGCTCCAAATCGGAAGACGCGCCGAATGCCGCGCCGCATGCGATGCTGAAAGCCGCCGTCGAGCATGGATTGGGCTCGATGATCGATCGGCGGGTGGTCACCGAACTGATCGGCTGGCTGGTGCATCATCCCGACGTGTGGCAGACCCACGCCGTGATGTTTTCAGTCAATCTCACCATGACCGCGCTGCACGACGAACACTTCATAAAGTTCGTGGAACTGTGTTTGGCAAAATCATCGCTGCCGAAGGCGATGATCGGTTTCGAGGTCGACGTGCTGACCGCCGTGAAGCTCGCCGGACGGGTCGCCGAGGTTGCCGCCGCGCTGCATCGCCTCGGTTGTCCTTTGGTGCTCGACGATTTTTCGATGCGCACCGAATGTTTCGATTTGCTGCGCTTGCCGGGCGTTCGCTATATCAAGCTTGCGCCGTCCATTACCGCGAACATGCGCACCGACAAACTATCTCAGGCGGCGATTACGGCGGTCGTTCAAATGACGCGGGTCATGGGAATGTATACCGTGGCGAAGCGCACCGACACCCAAGCGGAGCAGGAATGGCTCACGGCGCTCGGAGTGGACTTCATTCAATCGAACGCCATGTCGCCACCGGTGAGCATCGAGTCGCTGTCCAAGGCGCAAAAACCCAAGCGCTAGTCGTTGCGCGAAGCCGTAGCAGGGGCCCCGGACCAGCCTCCGCCGAGCGCCTTGATCAAGTACACGGTCGTGAGGAATTGCTGGCCGTGAATCTGCACCGCCTGGCGCTGATCGGTGAGCAGCGTTTGCTCGGCGGTGATCACATCCAAATAAGTGTCGACCCCACCCTTGTAGCGCTCGCTCGCGATGTCAAAGGCGCGCCGCGCGCTGTACACGCTGGCGTCCGCGTGGATCACGGCCCGCTGCAGCGAGCTCAGTCCGGTGATGCCGTTTTCGACCTCTTCCATCGCATTGAGCACGGTCTGCCGATAGGTTGCGACGGCCGCCGTGTAATCGGCGGTCGCGATGCGCACGTTGGCGCGCGTTTTTCCGGCGTCGAACAGGGTCTCGGTGACCGATACGCCGACCGCCCAGAGCCGGCTCGGCGCGTCGAACAGGGTCGCCAGCGTATTGCTTTCCCAGCCGACGCCGGGCACGAAGGGCCGCAAATCGACCGCCGGATAGAACGCCGCGCGTGCCACCCCGATTCGCGCGTTGGCCGCCGCCATGGCGCGCTCGGCCGCAGCCACATCCGGACGGCGCTGCAACAGATCCGAGGGCACGCCCACCGGCGGCACCGGTATTTCGGGAGACAATACAAGCGGCTCAAGATGGAAGCTCGGCGCGGGGGTGCCGACCAGCGTCGCAATCGCATGTTCATTCTGCGCCCGTTGCACCTTCAACAATTCCAGCTGCGCTCCGCTCGAGTCGAGCAGCGCCTGCTGTTGAGCCAGATCCAGGCCTGTGGCGAAGCCCAGTTCGTGCCGCGAGTTCACGAAGTTCAACGCCTCGCGCTGCAGTTTCAAATCGCGGTCCAGCACGTCGATTTCGGCGTCGAGTTCCCGCAGCGTGAAATAGTCGCCGGCTAGCTGCGCGATCAACAGCAAACGCGTGTTCTCGTAATCGGCCGCCGCCTGTTGGGCGGAAGCGCGCACGCCTTCGACCTCGCGCCGAACGCGGCCGAACAAATCGAACTCGTAATTGACCGTCGGGCCGATGACGAAGTCGTTTTGCACTGTCGAGTCATTCGGCACCGAATACTCCGACAGCGGCCGATTGGCCGAATTCTTGGCCCGGGCCGCCGCCGCGGACAACCCGATCGTCGGGTAAAAATCCGACTCGGCGACCTTCACCTGGTCGCGGGCCTGAGCGAGCCGTGCGGCCGCCGCCTGTAAATTCTGGTTCGCCTGCAGAGACAGCTCGACGAGCCGCTCGAGGTCGGCGTCGTGGAACACTTTCCACCAATCCCCCTTGAGCGCCGCATCGCTCGGCACAGCCTCGTGCCAGGGCGCCTGCGGCTCCCATGCCGGGGGCACCTCCGCCGGCGGCCGGTGATAATCCGGACCCGCCGCGCAGCCGGCCAGGGCCACCGCTATCAGGCAACAGTATCCGAGACAGTGCCGCGCGCTGGCGCTCACGGGCGTTGGTTCCCGCCATGCGGCGGCGTGCCGGCGTCGACCATCGTCACGACGTCGCCCTCCGCAATGGAATCTGCCGGATTCAAGATGATCCGATCGCTGGCGGACACGCCGCTCAGTATCGCAATGGAATTGCCGAAATCGGTGCCGAGTTTGACTGCCGCCAACCTCACCCGGCCGCCGCCGTCGACCAGCGCGACATGGGGGCCGTCGGACCGGAATAGCAGCACGTTGCTCGGCACCTGCAGGGCGGATGCACCGGTCTTGATTGGCAGTGTCACCTGCACGTACGAACCCGCTATCAACTCGCCTTTGGGATTGGGCACCCGGATTTCGACTTGCATGGTGCGGGTCGTGGCATCGATGGCGCGGGCCGTGTTCGCAATGGTCCCGCGAAACTCCTCGCCGGCGCGTTCCGCCAATGTCACCGTAACCGCATCGCCCACCTTGACCTGGTGGGCATAGGTCTGGGGCACGTACACATAAAGGCGCAGCGGATCGACTTGCGCCACGGAAAAGAGCGCCTTACCGGCGCCGCCGTTGCCGGCGTCGACCAGATCGCCGACGTCGACATCGCGCCGGGTCACCACTCCGTCGAAGGGCGCAACCACCTTGTTGAATCCTTGCAGACTGCGCAGCCGCGCCACGTTCGCTTGCGCCGCGGCAAGATTGGCCTGCGCTTGACTGTAGGCGCTCAAGCGTTCGTCCAAATCCTGTTGCGTGACCGCATCCTTGTCTCGCAAAGCCCGCCAGCGCTCCGCGGTGCTCTTGGCCAACGCGGCACTCGAGGCGGCCTGCGCCCGCGCCGCCTCCGCCTGATTGAGCTCCTGATCGATTTCAGGAGCGGTGATTTCGGCCAACAGATCGCCCTTGCCGACCGTTGCGCCGATGTCCTTGTTCCAACGTGCGACATAGCCGCTGCTGCGCGCATACACCGTGGCTTCGATGACGCCCTGCAACGTGCCGGGCAAGGTGACCGCCACGGCGTCGCCGCCGGGCGTCGGCTGGACCGTCTTGACGTATTGCTTGGCATGCACCACGGTGGATTCCGCCAGGGCGTTCGCGTGAACCACGCGCAATACGAGCACCACGCAGCCGCCGCCGATGAGCGCGGCGAGGATGGCGCCGGCGGTCAATTTGGCGCGATTCAACACTGTGGAAGCTTGGTCGGACATATCAAGGATTCCCTTCGGCGATCTCCGGCACCGAGGAGCGCGCCTGCTTGCGCCGCCCGAGTCGCCGATGCACGCCCGCAAATACCACTGGCACCAGAAATAGCGTCGAAACCGTCGCGAACAACAACCCCCCTATCACCGCCCGGCCCAATGGCGCGTTCTGCTCAGCGCCCTCGCCCCAGCCGAGGGCCATCGGAATCATCCCGATGATCATCGCAAGCGCGGTCATAAGCACCGGACGGATGCGCGTCGTGCCGGCATCGAGAGCCGACTCGATCGGATCCAAGCCGTCGTTCATCCGCTGACGCGCGAATGAGACGATCAAAATGCTGTTCGCAGTGGCGACGCCCATGGTCATGATCGCGCCGGTCAGGGCCGGCACGCTCAAGTGCGTCGCCGTCAGCAGCAGCATCCAACAAATTCCCGCCAAGGCGGCCGGCAGAGCGCTGATGATGATGAGCGCATCCATCCACGACTGAAAATTGACCACGATCAACAAGTACACCATCACGATCGCCAACGCCAGGCCGACTCCCAGCTGCACGAAGGACGAACTCATGGTTTGCACCTGGCCCAACACCGCGATCTGCGCTCCACGCGGCAATTGCGGGCGTATTTGGTCCACCAATTTCCTGATCTCGCCTGCGATGCTGCCCGTGTCGCGGCCTTGCACACTCACGTAAATGTCGGTTGCCGGCACCAAGTTGTAGCGGGAGGCCACCGCAATCTGCGCCGCGGGTTGCACGGTGACCAGATTGCCGAGCAGCTGTGGAATTTCAGCCTTCGAAGCGCCTGCGGCCGGCGCGATCGGGGTACGCAGCAGGGCGTCGAGGGAGTCGATGGTGTATTGGGGCGACTGCACGACCAGAGTGTAGACAACCCCGTTGTTGGGGTTGAGCCAGAAGGCGGGCGCGGTCTGCGAGGTCCCGGCGGTCGACACCAGCAGGTCCTGCGCCAGATCGTTGGCGCTCAAACCCATCTGCTGCAATTGCGTCCTGTCCATGATCAGCGAGATCGCGGGCAGATCCAGGCGCTGGTGAATATGGGTATCGACGGTACCGCGCACCTCTCGAATCTGCTTCATGAGCTTGGCGGCGAGCAAAAAATTGCCGCGCAAATCGTTGCCGGTGATCTGCACGTCGATGGCGGCCGGCAGACCGAAATTCAGGATCTGCGTCATCATGTCGGCGGGTTGAAAGAAGAATTCCACCCCGGGAAACAGTCGCGGCAGATCGCGGCGCATCTGCTCGATGTATTGCTCGGTCGGCCGATGTCCCTGGTTGAGCGCCACCTGAATTTCCCCGTCCAGGGAGCCGATGGCTCCGGAATTGCTGTACGACAAGTTGATCCCGCTGATCGGCAATCCGAGGTTGTCGAGCACCGTGCCCAGATCGCGCGCCGGCACGATGCCGCGAATCGCAGCTTCCACCTGGTCGGCGACTCGCGCCGTCTGCTCGATGCGCGTGCCGCTCGGCAGGCGCATGTGCAGGCGAATCAGGCCACCATCGACCGTCGGAAAGAAGTCCCGGCCGAGAACAAACACCAAACCGATGGACAACAGGCAAAAAGCCGTGAAGCCGCCGGCGAACAATCGGCGCCGGCCGAGCACCGCCGCCAAAATGATGCGGTACGCCGCGCGAACCCTCTCGAAGCGCGCGTCGAACGCACGGTACACCCTCTGCAAACGGCTGGAAGGCTCGGCGGATTGCGCCGGCGCACGATCCATCATCAGCATGACCAGTGTCGGCACCAGCGTGCGCGATAGCAGGTAAGAGGCCAGCATGGCGAATACCACGGCCTCGGCGAGCGGTGCGAACAGATAGCGCGCCACGCCCGACAGAAAAAACATCGGCACGAACACGATGCAAATGCACAAGGTGGAGACCAGCGCCGGGATCGCGATTTCGCCGGCGCCCTCCAAAATCGCCTTGTGCAGATCCGACCCCAAGTGCCGATGGCGCTCGATGTTCTCGATGGTCACCGTCGCGTCGTCGACCAGGATGCCGACCGCGAGCGCGAGACCTCCCAGGGTCATGATATTGAGCGTCTCGCCGATCGCCCAGAGCGCAATGATCGAGCACAGTATGGACAGCGGAATCGACACGGCGATGATACAGGTGCTGCGCCAATTGCCGAGGAACAACAGAATCAGCGCCGCCGTGAGCGCAGCGGCGATCAGCGCCTCGCGCACCACGCCGCTGATGGCGGCGCGCACGAAACTCGATTGATCGAACAGCGGTGTGATCTTCAGATCCGGCGGCAAGCTCTGTTTCAGGATCGGCAACTGCGCCAGCAGAGTACCAACGATGTCCAGGGTCGAAGTGCCGCCATTCTTGATGATGGACACCAGCACACCGCGTTCGCCGTTTTGGCGCACGATGTTGGTCTGGGGCGAAAACCCGTCGCGGACATGAGCGACTTCGGCCAGATAGGTGGTCGCCCCGGCGCGTGTCATCACCGGAATCCGATTGAGGCCCTCGATCGTATCCGGCGACGCATTGGTCGTCAGCGCGTATTCGGTGGCGCCGATCTTGACGGTTCCGGACGGCAGGATCAGATTTTGGGTATTAACCGCGCCGATGACATCGTTCGGAGTCAACCCCTTCGCCAGCAGCGCCGCCGTGTCGAGGTCCACCGAGATGACGCGCTGCTTGCCCCCGAACGGCCACGGTATGGCGACGCCGGGAATGGTCACCAGGCGCGGACGCAGGAAATTCACCGCCGTGTCGAACACCGCCTGTTCCGACATCGTGGCGCTCGAAAGGCCGAGTTGAATCACCGGTATGGCCGATGCGGAGTATTTGATCACCAGCGGCGGCAGGGTGCCCGGCGGCATTTGACGCAGTTGCGTCTGTTCGATCGACGTGACTTGGGCGATGGCCGTCGGAATGTTGGCATTCGGTTGAAAGAAGATCTTGATGACCGAAATGCCCGCCAACGACTGGGATTCGATGTGCTCGATATCGTTGACGGTGGTGGTCAGGCTGCGCTCGTTCATCGCCGTGATGCGCTGACCCAACTCCTGGGCGGACAAACCGCCATAATTCCACACGATGCTGATCACCGGAATGTCGATTTCCGGAAAGATGTCGGTCGACATTTTTAGCAGCGCCAGCGGAGTTGCGAGCAGGATGAGCAGCGCCATGACCAAAAAGGTGTAGGGCCGCCGCAACGCAACTTGTACGATCCACATTGCCTACACAGCCTCTCGTCTGCCGCGCGGTCGTGCCAAATCGATGCCACCGCACACTCGAGGTAAACATCGTCTCACCGACGCTTTGCCGAGCGATGTCATTGAACGAACGGGATTTGGTATGCGCGTGCCGAAGGTGTCAAACGCCTGAGATCTTACCCTTTCCGGCGCTCGAATGCGCGGCTGCATACCGCTCGGGCGCACCTTGAAACGCGAGCAAGCGCCCCCCGGAGCGCTTAAGATTGCGTCATGTGTGATGCGCGACACTTGCAAATCGGTGCGTTCGAGGCAAAGAATAGGCGTCTGCAACGAGACACCGGAACCGAGCTAAGTGTTTTTGTTAGTCCCATGAGGTTCGGTTCCGGCTCCCGTTAGCTTCCATGACATTCACCGCACTGATCGCCCTCCTCGGGCTCGCCGGTATTTTGTGTCTCCTAGCGTCCTTGCGCCGTCTCCGTCGCCGCCGTCTCATGAGCGGAGTCTTGAGCGGTTTCGCCGCGATGACCCTGTTTCTGTTTGCGGCCTGCGCGCTGTTGTTGGCGGCCAATGTACATACCTATCGGCGATTGAGCGCGGAGCAGCCGGCAGGCGAACTCCAGTTCTCGGGCATCGGCGATCACCAATTCAACGGAATACTCACCTACCCCAGCGGTGAGCGCGCGGCATTTTCTCTGCGCGGCGACCAATGGCAGGTCGACGCGCGGATCCTAAAATGGCAGGCGTTCGCCAATCTGGTGGGTTTCGACGCCGCCTATTGTCTCGACAGAATCAGCGGTCGATACTCCCGCATCGAGGATGAACGCGGCCTGCCGCGCACGGTGTATCCCCTGAATGCCCCGAATCGACTGGATCTGTGGGAACTGATACACCGCCACCAATCGTGGCTGCCATGGGTCGACGCGCTCTATGGCAGCGCGGTCTACCTGCCCATGGCGGACGCCGCCTCGTATGAGATCAAAGTGTCGCAGAGCGGTCTGATCGCGCGGCCGATCAATCAGGCCGCCCGGGATGCGGTCGGCAATTGGCGCTAGCGGGCGATCGCATGCGCCGCAACATCCGTTTCGCGTTGATTGGTAACGACACCGGTTATTGGATGCTGCATTTGCACGGCAACGCCGATTCGGCCTTTTCACCCTGGCAGCTGCGGCATTGCCAGGCACTTCGCCGCGCCGGCTTCGGCGGTCATGTCGATACGCTGTTTGAGCATCTGAACGAACTCAAGTCGGCGCTTGCCGGCATACTGTCCCCTCAAGAACCGGCGTGTGAACTATGAGAACAATGCACAAGATTTTGGTGACCCTGCTCGCATTGCTGCTGATTTCAGCGGGCGCGGGATGGTGGTTCACAAAGCCGATCTCGCTCACCGCGCAGAACAAGCGTGACGCTGAATTGAGTTCGGCCGCGCTGGTCGATGAGAGCACCTATGCCACGGCGCACAAGCTGGCGCAGCTGGCCATCACCCCCGCCGAACATGCGTACGCGCAGTCGGCCCTGCGTATTGCCGATCATCAACTTGCCCTCGCCTTCACTTCCGCCCTTCGCGACGTGGAAGCGCATCCCCCGACCTTGAGCCCCGAAGCACTCAAGATCCAGGATCGCCTGACGAAATCCCAGGCGCTGTTGGATAGCGACCAGCAGCGGGTAACGCAACTGGAAGTCGCGCTGGCGACGGCTGCGGCATCGAAAAAAGATATGGTGCGCGATGAATTGGACCTCGCGCAGGCGCAACTGGATCTCGATAAGGACGAGGTCGAGGAAGCCAACCAGGATCTACTCGCCGCAGGCGGCAATCCGCAGCAGCGCATCGAATTGCTGGAACGTGAACATGACGCCCAGGCCAAAACGCGGACTGCAGCCGCTGCGGCAGCGGCGGCGGGCGCCGCGGGCGCCGCGGGCGCCGCGGGCGGGGCGACGACCGGCACGACGGTCACCGGCACGGAACATGGGGGCTCCTGGCGGCAGCTGCTCGAATGGCAGAAATTGCGTCAGAAGCTGCAGCAGCTCGCCGATGCGCAAGGCGACGCTCAGCAGCAGGCGCAAATCTTGGGCGCGCAGCGTATCGCCCTCGCGGAGAGCCTCGAAAATACCAAGGGCGGGATTACCGAGCTCTCCCACCACACGAAGAGCGCCAAATCCTCGGGCACGCCCCCGAGTCCCGCACCGCATGCGCAGCACAGCCACGAAGATGCGGCGTCATTGCTCAATCAGACCAGGCAAATCACCGCGGACCAAAAAGTGCTGACGCTGCTCGATCAACGGGCGGCGGATCAGCGACAGCTGGCGGCCGTATATCAACGGTGGGCGGGCGCCGTCTCGACACAGGGACATGCGCTGGTGCACAAGCTGCTGCTGGATGCCGTCATCGTGCTGGTGATCCTGCTTGCGCTGCTCGTGTTCGATAGATGGGCGGAGCATCTGCTCGGCATCGCGAAACTCGACCGCCGCCAGGCCGAAACGTTGCGCAGCATCATCCGAGTGAGCCTGCGGGTGCTGGCGGCGGTGATCATCCTGTTGATTCTCGTCGGCATGCCGAATCAGTTCGGCACCATGATCGGCCTCGTCGGCGCCGGCCTCACGGTCGCGCTGAAGGACTTTATCGTGGCTTTCTTCGGCTGGCTGGTGCTGATGGGCCGCAACGGCATTCGCCTGGGGGACTGGGTCGAGATCAATGGGGTGGGCGGCGAGGTCACCGAACTCGGCATGTTCCACACGGTACTGCTCGAGACCGGGAATTGGAGCGACGCGGGACACCCGACCGGGCGACGCGTGACTTTCACCAACAGCTTCGCCATTGAAGGTCATTATTTCAATTTTTCGACTTCCGGTCAGTGGCTGTGGGACGAGTTGCGCATAGTGGTGCCCGCTGCCCAGGATCCTTATCCGATCATCGATGCCATCTCGAAGCAGGTGACGGAAGCGACGACCGAGAGCGCGCGTCTGGCCGAGCAGGAATGGCGGCGAGCGGTTCCGGAGCAGCAAAATAAGGCGTTCTCCGGGGCACCCGGTGTCGACGTCAAGCCGGTGGTAGGCGGCGCGGAAATCGCGGTGCGCTACATCACGCGGGCCGACGAGCGATTTCAGCTGCGCGCCCGCTTGTACCAGTCCGCGGTCGACCTATTGGCGCAGAAACGGACCGCTCCGCAGGCAGGGTGAGAACGAGACGCAGCTGACCGCGCCCTCATGCATGGATCTGCTCCACGAGATTGAGCTCCACGCGCAGGTGCTCGCGGATCAAGTACTTCTGCACCTTGCCGCTGATCGTGAGCGGAAAGCTCTCCACGAAGCGCACATGGCGGGGTACTTTGTAATGCGCAATCGCGCCGCGGCAGAATTCCCGAATTTCATCCTCGGTGGCCATCATTCCCTCGCGCAACCGAATACAGGCGCAAACTACCTCGCCATACTTCGGGTCGGGCACGCCGACCACGGCCACATCGAATACCGCAGGATGACGATACAGGAATTCCTCGATTTCCCGCGGCGATATGTTCTCTCCGCCGCGGATGATCATGTCTTTCACGCGACCGACGATGTTGCAATAACCCTCCCCGTCGATGAGCGCCAAATCGCCGGTGTGCATCCAACCGCCCGCGTCGATGGCTTCGCAAGAGATCCTCGAACGAGAGCGCGCCCCCCGTCGGCTCCGCACCCAATTGAATCAGCAGGCGCAGATCGGGGAACGCCGGGCACAAAAGCCGCCCGGGCGCACAATCGCGCAGCTCCGGGATCAGCGAGTGCAGCATCTGCGGGTAATCGCCGCCCTTGAATCGCCGCGCAAACACCAGCGCGCGGCACGCTCAACCTCGCGATCGAATTCCGCGAAGGTCGATCGCACCGATTGGTATGGCACCATGAGTGCGACGCGGTCGCGATGCTCGTGCACGGCGGCTTTGAGAACACCATCGACGGTGCGATACAGCAACGGTCGGTCACTGGTGCCCGATACGTAGCTCAGCGCCGGCGGCTCTTCATTGGGTTGCATGCTGGTGGACGTATATACCCGCGACACCGTTCCGTCCAATGCCGCGACAGCCGGCGGGTACGGTAGAATGCGCGCGGGGCACGGCCGCGAGTTCGCCCGCCCTCGAAATGCCGGCTTAGCACAGTGGTAGTGCAACGGTTTTGTAAACCGTAGGTCGGGGGTTCGAATCCCTCAGCCGGCATATCCCCGCCCTCCAGCGAAGTCTAACCA
>Ga0209890_10000485_pt1 | contig 18325 bp, 22 predicted proteins | sample OrgsoiDNA2013049_FD_185799 | JGI IMG/M metagenome (GOLD analysis project Ga0209890, IMG submission 185799) | Permafrost soil microbial communities from the Arctic, to analyse light accelerated degradation of dissolved organic matter (DOM) -... | ecosystem: Environmental > Terrestrial > Soil >...
TTGCAAAGCTTGTGCGCATTGGTCCGCATCATAGGGATTGACGATGAGTGCCTCGGGCAACTCGCGCGATGCGCCGGCGAACTGGGAGAGGATCAACACGCCCTGCTCGTCTTCGCGCGCCGCAACGAATTCCTTGGCCACGAGATTCATGCCGTCGTGAAGACTGCTCACGAAGCAGAAATCCGCAGCCCGATGATACTCATAGACCGCGTCCGGCTCATGATGTTCCGCCAGCAGGATGATCGGGGCATGGGCAGCAGCCGGAAAATGCGCATTGATCTCGCGTGCCCGTGCATGCACCCTCTCGCCATAAGCGCGGTATTCGCCGAGCGTCGCGCGGCTTGGCGAGGCGATCTGCACGAACGTAAAGCGACCGATCCAGGCTGGGTAAAGTTCGAGCAAGCGTTCGATGGCATTGAACCGCTCGAGAATGCCCTTGGTATAGTCCAACCGCTCGATGCCCACACCGAGTTTGTGCCCACGCGGAAGATTCATCCTGACGCGCACGTCTTCCCGCGCATCCGGGATCGATTTCGCGGTCGCCAAGGGTTCCGGCGGCCATTCGATCGAAATCGGGTAGGCGTGTACCGACGTCACCTCGCCACGGCAGGTCACGTTGAATTGCTCGCGGTCGACGCGCGCTTCGAGAAACCGGTCGACCGTATCGAGAAAATTGTTGCAGTGATACTGCGTGTGAAACCCCAGGATGCTGCTGCCCAGCAAACCGTCAAGGATCTCGTTGCGCCAGGGACAAATGGCGAACGCTTCCGGGTTCGGCCAGGGAATGTGCCAAAACGATATGACCGTTGCTTTCGGCAGACGTTCGCGAATCATGCGCGGCAGCAGCGCGAAATGGTAGTCCTGCACGAGCACAATCGGATCGTCGGTCGCGGACTCGCGCACGACCGCATCTGCGAATCGAGCGTTGACCGTCTGGTAGAAATCCCAGTCGCGCTTTCGAAACGTGGGCCGTACGTGGGCGATATGACACAGCGGCCACAGGCCTTCGTTGGCGAAGCCACCGTAATAGCCCGCCTCTTCTTCAGGGGTCAGCCAGATCCGGCGAATTCGATAGGTGGGATGCCCAGGTGGCACATCGACACGATCGAAGCGGTCGACCGTTTCCCGATCGGCGGAGCCGCTGCCGTGGGCGATCCATGTGCCGGAGCAGGCACGCATGACCGGCTCCAGCGCCGTAACGAGCCCGCTAGCCGGCCGACGCACCCGGACCCCGGCGCCATCGCGTTCGTGGAGATACGGTTCCCGGTTCGATGCCACGATGATGTCGTTGCCGCGAAGTTCTCCGCGTAACGTTGCACGCAGCGTCTCTTTCGTCCAGCGTTGCTGGTTTTCATCGGTGGGCCGATACAAATGTTCCAGCTCGCGCAGCAGCTGGCTTACATCGCGAGCAATCGGGCGAAGCTCCGGCGCGGTGCCTGTGCCGGTTCGTCTCACGATTCCGTCTCCGCGCAGCAACGCGCGCAAACCGCTGACCCAACCGCGCCACGATACCTGGGCAATGACGACCGTGATCAGGGCGACACACGCTCCAAGGGCCAGAAAGAAGTAGAAGAGATAGCGCCGCGTCTCCTCGTTGCGACGATCCACAAAATTCATGTCGTGCACCAGCACGAGCTTTGCGGTTTCGGCGTCCCCGAAGGCGACCGGACGCACCGAAACATTCAGTGTTCCGTATGCTGTACGCACCAACGTCGACGTTTCACCCGCCTCGCCCACCCAGTTCTCGCAGCGCGAAAGTTGGGCTGGGAAGTTGGTCGAACTAATCGGCGGCCCGACAAACGGTCGTCGGCAAAGGCCGACCGCATATAGTCGTTCGTCCCGCGTCAGCTTGTTGAAGAACTCTGCGACGCGCGCGTCAGAGCCTGATTGTACAAGCGTCTGGAGCGAGTCCTGGATGGTGGCGGCAACGAGCGTTGATCGTATTTCAAGGTCGCGGACGAACCATCGCGTCATCAATGCGTCGGTCAGCGGTACCGCAGCCCACGCAAACAGCGCCAGCGCCAACAGCAGCGGCATCAGAAAGCGCAGCGACAAGCGCATGGTCGTCTCCCAGCCACTTGCCAACGCGCGGATTCACACGTTTGTTACGGCTCGCGGTCAATCGTGAATCTTACTCCATGCTCAGCCGTTGTCCCTCCCGACGCATGTCGTACGCGCGCGCGGCGGGACGTTGCGAGAGCTTAGCCGCATTTGATCGTCTATGCACGAAATTGAATCTCCAGACGCCGATGGCAATGGCGATTGCAAGCGCCGCCAGCTCAACGACGAGCACTACCGTATCATGGTCCACGAATGTCTCCTTCAAGGTGGCCGCGCTATAAGGTTCCCGCGCCCACCGCATCAACCGGCTCGGCAACCGAGCGGCCACGTGAGGGTTTGACGCCAGGCGCAACGGCAGTAGGGTACTTTTCTTTGGCCCGCAAGAATTGGGCAGCCATGCCTTGGCGCTCGGCATCGGAGAAGTGCTCACCGAGCTCCTCGAAAAGCTCGCTTTCCTCCTCCTTGATGTGGTGCTCGAGCGATTCGTGCAGGACCTTCGCGTGGGCCTTCCACATATCGGAGGTGGCATCCGCCGTATTCGCCAGTCGCTCCAGGACGATGTCGGCAAGATTGTGCTCGACCATGCCTTCGTTACCGGCCAGCCTCGAGTCGGGTGATTTGCGCGACTCCATGAGCGACGCGTACACCGCGGCCTCTTCCGATCGCGAATGCGCGGTCAAGAATGGCTTCAACTCGCGCAGGAGCGCCTTCCGCTGAGGCGCGGAAGCCGCCTCGGCGAGATCCTTCGCGAGTTCGCGGATGCGCACATGATCGGCTTGCAGCAGCCCGCGCACATCGGTGTCGGGGTAGGCTCCGAGGGTGCTGCGCATTTTTTCGAATACACTCATTTATTGGCTCCGTCAGAAATGTTGCGAACGACGTGTTCGCGAACCTTGATCATGATCTCAGTCACTTGATGCGTCAGTCGGACGGCGGCTGATTCGGCTGTAGGCAGCCTTCCTACAGGGCTCGATAACGTGCGTTGCACCGCCGGAATATTCCCATCGTCCTACACCAGAATCGGATTGGGTCTGATTTCGCGTTGCAACAGGTTCAGACACGATCCGGTCGTCGCAGCACAAGTGATTCAAGAATCCACCCCTTACACGTATAGGAGAACCCATGAATAATCTAGCCGCCACGGGCCCGATGCTTCGCCCCGCATACCTGACCGATCCGTCCACATCCGCAGAATCGTCCACCTCCGGAGTGTCTTGGAGTGCGGTTATCGGTGGCGCGTTTGTTGCTGCGTCATTGGCGCTCATATTGACCATACTTGGCGTCGGGCTCGGGCTGTCGTCAATCTCACCTTGGGCCGGCGCAGGAGCGACTGCAACGACCATTGGCGTGTCGGCGATTGTCTGGCTTATCGTTACGCAGGCAATTGCTGCGGGACTGGGCGGATATCTTGCGGGCAGACTGCGCACAAAGTGGGCCAACGTTCACGGCGATGAAGTGTATTTTCGCGATACCGCACACGGTTTTCTCGTGTGGGCGGTGGGTGTCGTAATCACCGTTGCATTCCTGGCATCGGCCGCATCGTCGATGGTCGGTACGACGGCCAAAGTAGCGGGTACCGCAGCGGTGGGCAGCGGCGCGATAGCAGCGTTGCCCAATGCACCTGGGCCGATGTCGGATACTTCGGATGGGACAGCTGGTGCAGCCCGTCAACTGCCTGGCGGTCAAAATGCGTTGTCCACAGCCGGCGGATATCTGACGGACTCGATGTTTCGGAATGATCGCGCGGGTCCGGATTCCACGAGAGACCTAAGACCCGAAGTCGGCCGCATTCTGAATGAAGCGCTGCGCAAAGGAACACTTCCGGCTGCGGATCGAACCTACGTAGCACAGGTAATTGCGGCGCGGACTGGAATGAGCCAGACGGACGCGGAACTTCGCACTGACGCGGTCTACGCCCAAGCCAAGAGCATTGCTGCGGACGCGGAACTGGCAGCGCGCAACGCCGCGGACGAAGCCCGCAAGGCCGCCGCAAAGACGTCGCTCTGGATATTCGTCGCGCTGCTTATAGGAGCGTTCTGCGCGAGTCTCGCCGCAACTATCGGCGGCAGGCAGCGTGACCACGTTATCAGCGTGACGCGGCAGACCGAGGACATCGAATAGTAGTTACGAGTCGCTGGAAAACACGAGTTCTTAAACCTACTCAAAACGGAGCCCATAATGCGTTCAGCTCTTCTCTGGATTATTGGCATACCCATTCCGATCATCATCCTCATCGGCCTGTTTTCGCACTTTTAAGTCGGCAATGAAGAGGTCCCGGCCGAGCCCTTTCTCGAGCCGGGACTGAGCCTGAGCAAGTCGATCTAGGTTTTCTTCTTCGGGACCTTGGCGCCAGCCCGGCGCGCTTCCGACAACCCGATCGCGATCGCTTGCTTTCGGCTTGTGACCTTCTTGCCGGAACTCCCGCTGCGCAGCGTTCCGTGTTTGCGCTCGCGCATCGTCTTTTCGACCTTTTCCTGCGCCGTCGCTCCATACTTGGTCGCCATGTCGTCTCCTTCTCCGTGCCGTTGCTCGAATTGATATTTTGGTTTTACTGACCGATAAGATTCAGGCCTGCGCTGTTTCCCGCCTGACGGCAACGAGTGTCGACACTGCGCAGTTGCTGGAGCACCATCCCTTCGGGCGCGACATTGCCGCACGTCGCATACTCGGGTAGTGCCGCAACGCGCGTTTTGTCCCCGCTTCCCAGGAGATTTGCGGGTTCCTCGATAACCAAGGGCGGCGACTCGTCCAGCCGCACATCGCGATCGTTGTCACATGCACTGGCTGACGTTCCTGCGGCAAGCGTTAAAGCTAACAGCAGCAATTTGGCCTTTGTCATGGGCATCTCCGAAGGGGCTACGAAACTTAATTGGCTTTCATGCTCATGGTTGCCGCACGCGGCATTTGGGTCAATCGGAACGGCTCTGTTTTCGTTGTAGTCCGCGGCGTTACATTGCGTAGGACATCGGCTGCCAGAGTGCAAATACATCGACATGTCTCCGCTGTGTCGGAAACGTCTGACGCCAAAAAGAGCAATCCACTGATGCACAAGCCGGGTTCGGGAGACCATAGTCAGAACAACAACTGGCTGCGACCAGCGTCCCCAACACAGTTTTTACAGAGAAGGAGCAACAATGGAACTTTCAGCCATGCGTGCTTCACCTTTCGAGGGAAGAAAAATGCTGACGTTGCGCAGACTCAGTAAACTCAGTGCCGCGTTGCTTGCTGTTGTGGCAGTGGCCGCCGTCGGGCAGACGACCGTACCCGTCGGAGTCACCAAGCCTGCCGCATACGATTGCAACGGGCTCGAAGGCGTGGCATTGACGCATTGCCGCCAACTGAATGCCGCGGCAGTGAGTGGCGCCCTGGTCAGGCCCGAGGTTGCAGATAGCCAGACCCACGACTGCGCCGGCATGAGCGGCGCGGCACTTGCTACATGTCGGGATCTGAACGGGCAATCTGCGGCGCCGGTCGCGGGTGCGAACGGCGCGGGCACGGCTGGCGTCGATTCCGTGCCAGCCCCGACGGGCGCGCCGTCGACGAGCGGGGCCGCCACACCCAGTAGTGGCAATCAGCCCGCGCCGGCAGAATCGTTACCGGGGAGCCCGACGCAACTCCGTATCGTCCCCGGCAACGGCCAGGTCTCGCCACCAACCGACCGCATCGTGCCGATGACGCCGGCGGCGGGCGGCGCCTCACCGCCGGAGGCGACCAGCGGAGGTACCGCTGCGGGAGGCGCGAAGGCTGGCAAATAGGGTATTCGGATTCAATCCCCTACTGAACATGCGTGCGGGCATTCAGGTGCCCGCCACCCATTCGTTCTTTCTTCCAGTGGCCCATTCCCGCCGTTTCTCTCCTCCCTCCTGCCGCAAGTGCTGCCCGCGATGGGTGCCCCGTTGTTCAGTTGTCCTACACGCAGAGATACGTTACTGCCGTGCGTGGGCGCAGATGCTTCAACTAGGATCTGTGTTTAACACGGGAAAGAGACGATGGGTCCGCGGAGAGTCATATTGATGCGGCATGCCGAAGAGCCGAGCGATCCAAAGAATCCGGATCTCGCGGTGGAAGGGAGGCTGCGCGCAGATCGGCTCGCCATTTTCGTCCCGGTACAGTTCGGCGAGCCGGATTTTGTCTTTGCGGCCTCCCCAAACAAAATGAGCGTCCGTGCGTTTCTCACGATGCGGCCGCTATCGTTTGCAATCCAAGAGCGGATCGACACTTCATTCAAGGCGAATAAGAATCTGACGCTCGCGACCCACCTCTTTTCGAATTCCATCTACGCGGGCAAGCTCGTCGTCATCTGCTGGACCCACTCGGAAATCCCAGCGCTCGCGAATGTGCTCAATGCACGCCGACGCGACTACCCCGATCCTTGGGATGAAACGATATTCAACTTGATATTTCAGTTTGACTACGGGCGACGCGAAAATCCCGCGACCACCAAAGTGGTCCAGCCATTCTGACCCTCTGCGCCGCGCAAACCCAGTGGCCTTGGCGGGACCGCTGTGAAACGTAGGGACTGGATGGGTGCAAGGCGGTGCGGCGGGCGGTGTCGAAACTGCCGCCCCCGCCGTCCTGAGGTTTTTTCGATACGTCTCGGCGACGCGGTCATCGGCGAGGCAAGAAGGGTAGGTAGTAGGGATGAGGCGGCGAGTCAACTCTCAGTTATGGAAGGTTGAAGTTGCTGCGTTGTCATCCCTACGTGTTTCAATGTTGCCGCCGCACCGTGATTTTCGCGATCAGCATGTTCTGAATGCGCTGTAGGACACTAGGTAAGGTTCAAGCGCCTGGAGGTCTCTTGCGCGCAGTCCTACATGACCTTCAGTATTCCGCCGATTGCTGCGCGACCTTGGTCTCAATAGGATGGCGACATGAACACCGATGCGGCACGTGTGCGCGTCTTTGTAGTCGAAGACTCCGCGCTGATAAGAAAAAGAATCGTGGACGACCTGCTGTTCCTGATGCGCTTCGATGTCGTCGGGGTAGCGGAGTCAGAAAGTGAGGCGGTGGCAGGCGTCGCCGAGCTCCTTCCGGATATTGTCGTCACCGACATTCAGCTAAAAGAAGGCTCAGGCCTTGAAGTCGTCCGTAAAATACGGGCGCGTGCGCCTGTTCCCCCGCCGCAGATTTTTGTCCTGACAAATTACGCGTTCCCGGAATACAAGCGGCAATGTTTGGTAAGTGGCGCCGACGCGTTTCTCGACAAATCATCTGAGTACGATCGGTTTCTGGCGTTGATGCGGCAGGCCGCGTAAAAGACCGCAGCATCCAGTTGCTTCGCAATTTTCGCGGCACGCCGATCCTGCAGGCGCGCCTGTAGACCTCTCGCGCAATACAGTAGAGGAAACGGCCGCCCTTGCGGCGGCCATTGCCTGCGACAATTCGGCTATTGCGCGATCAACTGTTCACGCCCAGTGCGCTCAGCGTAGAACTGTCGAGCGTACCGCTTTCCGTGAGACCGCTTTTCGCCTGGAAGCGACGAACGGCGCTTTGGGTATTTGGGCCAAACCGGCCGTCCACTGCGCCGACATTGTAACCTCGGTCGTTCAGCGCCGCCTGCGCGCGCCGTACCGTATTGTCCGACGTATTCGACGTGGAGACGTGGCCGTTGGCATCTGTACCTTGGTGACCCACGTAGCCGCCGATCCCGGCGCCGACAACGGCGCCAATCGGGCCGCCCACGACTGCGCCTGCTACGGCGCCGCTAGTCGCGCCGATCGCCGTGGCCTTTTGCTTGCCCGTCATTGGCTCCGACGTTTGGGCCTTGGTCGGGGAAGTTTCGGTGGATACAGTCGCGGCGTCACCTGCCGCGAAAGAGCTCGAGAGCACAAACGCGAGCGAAAGGGCGGTGGTGCAGAGTGTTGCGCTTTTCATGTTCATCGTAGTCTCCATGTTGGTAGAGGAAGTCGATCCGATCTTAATAACTCGAGGCGCGGAAGACCTGGCCCCGCTTTTAGATTTCCGGCGCCGCATCCCATTTGGGTCTCATTTCCTTGCCCCATTTTTTTGGATCTTCGTTGTGCATTTCTATTCATCTGTTTCGCGCCGTCCGGGTGCTTCTCCGTCACGTGCTTGCCCCTAATGAAGGAGGAATACATGCCGCGGCCAAATCCGATCTAGGCTCGATCCAACACCCGCCTGGCTCGGATACTCGCTTGGGTTACAGGCGGGCGAGGCGACCCAGTAGATAGCCGACGACCAGTGCGCCGGCGACCGCTTGCAGCGGCTTGGCGCGCACCGCGGCACCTGCCGATTCGGTCAGGCGCATCTGCACTTCCTTCGCTTGGTCTGGAACTGTTGAAACCCACTCCGCCGCAAACGTTGCGGCATCGGCCGCGCTGTTAACCGCGCGATGCGCGGTTCCGCTCAGGCGATCCACTTGCACGGTCGCCTTGTCCGCGATGTTGTCCGTGACTTGGTGGGCGCTCATGGCGGCCGCTTCCACCTTTGACTTCAATGGCGCGGTGGAGTCAGCGGCGGTGGTATCCCGGAACGCAGAAGTTTGGTCCATGGTAGGTTCTCTCCTCAGTTAGCGTGCGACACACGAACTCAGCATTTCGCACGACATATGCAACATTGGCGTTACGACGTTGAAATTGCGCGATGGCAAGCCGGCCTGCGCTCCGTTACGGAAGGCCGAACCAGATATTCCTCGACTCCGCCATCCCATCCGAGTACCTGTACCTCACTAAGAACGACCTGTTCCGCTTCGCGGGCCGCGCGTTGCATTGCATCGCCACGCGTCGTGAAAGTGGAAAGCGGGGGCGAAACGCGCGGACCAAACACACCCCACTCTCCGCTCGGCAGCGGAGAAACGTAGAATACGGTGGAAGGAATTGACGCTTGACTCATATCGCCCCCGACGGTTCAAGTAGCAAAGTCGCAACTGGATATTGCCTAGAGGCGCACTGCTTTTCAATCAGACAAACCCGGATTCTCATGTAGGACGACCGTACGAGCCCGCGTCGATACTCGCGCGATTTGTCGAGATACCGCATTCGGACTTGGTCCTACACCAAATCCCACCGCTCCTACGCACAATTCAGTTCGCCACCGATTGTGGCCACTGCTGTGGACACCTAGTCTTTGCGGACCGTGTCTTACGGTGCAAAAGGAACTCCCATGGATAACACTGACGTAAAACAGTCGACTGCGAACCGCGATCCCATTTCGGGCACCCCCGGCGCGCATCCAGTCGGAGTAGGTATCGGCGCTGCAGCAGGCGGCATCGCTGCCGGCGCAGCAGCGGGCACTCTTGCCGCTGGCCCCGTAGGGACCGTCATCGGCGCGGCCGTTGGAGCAGTCGTCGGCGGCCTCGGCGGCAAGGCAGTAGCTGAGCACTTTGATCCTACAGTCGAGGAACAATACTGGCGCAGTGCGTACAACTCCGAACCGTATTACAAGCGCGAATTCGGTTTCGACGACTACGCGCCCGCTTATCGCCTCGGCGGAGAAGCGTATGGACGATACGGCGACAAACCGTTCGCAGATTTCGAAAAGGATCTCGCCGAGGATTACCAGCGCGCGCGAGGTAAATCTCGCCTTGAGTGGAATGACGCAAAGGCGGCGACAAGAGCGGCTTGGACGCGCGTTCGTGGCAGCTAACAGTCATTCAGCTGCAGGGTCTTAGCAGCGCCGACCGCGTCTGACCCGACGTAAAGGTCGCGGTCGGCAATTGGACCCAAAAATGCAGTCGTTTTTGGCCACCCCCACACGCATGTTAATAGTGATTCAATCAACCTTTCTAAGGCCGACATATCATGGGAATAATCTGGACGATACTCATTGGCTTCGTTGTAGGTCTCGTGGCCAAAATGTTGACGCCGGGGCGAGATCCCGCCGGCTTCTTCATTACTTCGGCGATCGGGATTGCAGGTTCGCTGTTGGCGACCTTCGGCGGGCAGGCACTCAACTTATATCGAGCGGGAGAACCCGCAGGATTTATCGGCTCCCTTATCGGCGCCATCATTCTCCTCGTGATTTACCACGTCATCCGACGTAGCCCGGCAGCGTAGTACTGTGGGTGGCACGAACGCGCGCGCAAAAGAAAACAGTGAGGCCTAAAATGGGACTGATGGATATTCTGCAGCAATACACGAGCAACGCGGGAACGTCCGATTCGAATAGCGTACATGCGCATTTCGACGAGGTCGCAGGGGCCACGCCGACCGCGGTTGTTGGCCAAGGCGTGGCTGACGCGTTTCGATCCGACAATACGCCCCCGTTCGGACAAATGGTCAGCCAGATGTTCGGCCAGTCAAATCCGCAGCAACAGGCGGGGGTACTGAACCAGTTGCTTCGTTCAATCGGGCCTGGGGTTTTGGCCACGATTGCGGGTGGCGTTCTCGGCCGGCTTACCGCGCCAAACGACGGCGGATCGCCTCAGGTGACACCGCAGCAAGCCTCTCAGCTGACGCCCCAACAGGTGCAAACGATTGCAGCGCAGGCGGAGCAACACGACCCCACGGTGCTCGACAAAGTTGGCGGGTTTTATGCCGAACATCCACAGCTTGTCAAAACACTGGGCAGTGCAGCGCTCGCCATCGCACTTGCCGGTATCTCCAATCGGATGCGAAGCTAACGCCCCACCAACGCTTGCTTTGGCAGAGGCCATGGGTCGGCGCTTTGCGCCCGCCCGCTTTTTTTGGAGATTGTCCGGTACCGAGAAAGTTAGCGCCTGTCCCATTGCGGAGTACCGGTATAGGGGTAAGCGTTGGAGATAAGGCACCCCGATGAGATGCGCCGATCCAACTCTCGCGGCAGGTTCGGATAATCTCCTGGCCCGAACGTACGGCACTCTCCTTCGAAATAGGTCTTTCCTCAGTTAGAGTGCGCGACAGGCGCACCCAGCATTACGCACAAGAGTAGCGAAGTACCATCAAAGCGGGTTGACGGCGAACGTATCACAATCTTTCGGGCGGCCCGAATCCATGCCTCGCTTGAACCAGCGTACGCGCTGCTCGGATGAGCCGTGGGTGAATGACTCAGGCACGACGCGACCCTGGGTCTGTTTCTGCAATCGGTCGTCTCCGATCGCCGTCGCCGCGTTAAGCGCTTCGGCGATGTCGCCGGAATCCAGCTGATTCATCGTGCCCGCGTAGTGTCCCCAGACGCCTGCGTAACAGTCCGCCTGCAATTCCATGCGCACGGAGGTCTGGTTGGATTCGGCTTGGGACACGCGCCCGCGGCCTGTTTCCAACTGCTGCAACGTGCCGGTGAGTTTCTGCACGTGGTGGCCCACTTCGTGGGCAATCACGTAGGCTTGGGCGAAATCGCCCGGGGCACGGAAGCGCGTTTGCAGGTCGCGAAAGAACGCGACGTCAAGGTAGAGCTTCTCGTCGCCGGCACAGTAGAAAGGGCCCACGGCTGATTGCGCCATGCCGCAGGCTGAGCGCACCTGCCCGTCATAGAGGACCAGCGTCGGAGGGCGGTACTGTGTCTTGGACTCCTGGAAGATCTTGCCCCATACGACCTCGGTGCTGCCGAGGATCTTGGAGACGAATTGCCCCATTTCATCCGCGGGTGCGCCCTTCGGCGCCTCGCGCGTTTCGCGTTGAGGGGCCACTTGCTCGGCAACGTCCATCACAGTGCTGGGGTCGAAGCCTAGAAAGTACGCAACAAGGGCGATCACGATTCCGCCGACGCCCAGTCCTCCCCCGACCATGCCGATCCCTCGGCGATCCTCGACATTGCTGCTGGCCTGCTGGTCGCCTAGTTCCATTGATGCCCCCGCGTTACGCGAATGTTCGGATCATAAAAAATCGATGGCGGGACGATCGCGTATTGCGACGATCATCCCAGTTGCGCGCCCTGTTCGAAGAACGTACGAACGCGAGTGTATTACAGCAGCTGCCCGCACCGCGGTCTGTTCGGCAACGCACAAACAAGCGACATACATGCTTCGATGTTGCTGTCGGACACCCGAACTACACAATCGGCATTGTCTGAATTTCTTGTAGGACGCACCGGAATTGAATTGCGCTCAGGCGCGGCCGATGCTCCGGGGGCTGAACGAATGCGGACCGTGATTTCCGACCCGCGGGCTAGTGAAGCCAATTGAAACGGCCGTTCCGGAGGCGGCCGTCCTTTGCCGGTGACCATTTCTTCGGCTTGATCGGTTTAACGTTTCTCGAGCAAAGTGCGACACAGGCGCGACCATGGCGCTATCGCCGGTCTGTTTGCCGGCTTACGCGCCCCAGTCAAAACAAGCTGATTGGGCCTATGTACGCAGGCGTACAGACCACGCACCGAAGGCAACGTAGCCTCATCAAATAGACAACGTCTTTGAGAGGGGTCGACATGTCTTTACCTGGTGCCAGTACCTTGTCTAAGCCTTACAAGAGAGACGCCGACACACGCCGAGTGAGCGATCTTTTGGATACGTTAATAGCTATCCGCATCGACGTGGGCCACAGCGCCAACGGTGTCGCCGCTTCACCTACCCTAGGCTCGGAACAGATGCGCGAGGTACGCGCGTTGTTGGACCAGGCGATCGCGTCAGCGAAGGAAATATTCGGGTCGGTCTATCGCTCGCAGAGTTCAGACCAGGTTGGTCCTTCCCGGCACACTCGCCGAGTTACGCTGAGATGTATGGCAGGGGTCGATCGAACTCCGTCTTGACCACGCCGGTGACGCCTTCGCGGCGTACGCCGAGCATGTTGGCGATCAATTCCTGCGTCATCGAAAGTTCGTTCGATTGCAGGCGATCGAGGCTCAACAACAGCCACCGAGCTCGCCCGCAGCGCACCGAGCATGCGGCCTTTAGTTCCGCGTCAGCAACACTGTTCCGGAGACGATCGCAAAGAGCAGCACGAACGCGCGCAGCAGAAGGCCCCCGACCCGGTCATGAATCAGGCGACTCACCGCTGCTCCGATGGCGAGCGCCGGTACGAGCATGACCGCCGCTTCGAAGTGTGACGCGCTCACGCGTCCCGCCGTTGCCAGCGTTGCAAGCGACATCAATTGGCCCACCAGAAAGCACACCGCGAGCGTCGAGCGTAGTCTGGCTGCGCCTTGATGCTGATAGACCAGCGCAAGCGGCGGACCTCCGATCCCGGTCGCCGTCTCGGTGACCCCGGTGACGAGTCCGGCCGTAACAAGGGCTCTGCGGTCCGGTGTGAAGGATGGGGCGATGAGCGTGGCGATCGCCGCCAGTATGGTAACGGCGCCGATCAGAATGTTGAGACGACTCGAGGCCAATGTCGTGAGTAGCCACAGGCCGCCGAAGGTGCCCAGAAATCTCCCAACCGTGATCCAGGTCGCACCTGAGCGGTCCAGCGCCCCCCACTCGCGCCAGGCGACATACACGTTGAGCGGGATCATCAGCATCAACAGACTCACAGGCACGAGATCGGGCGCCAGCAGCGCCAGAATCGGCGCGACGATGAGCGCGAAGCCGAGTCCGGTCGTTCCTTGAACGAAGCCCGCAACCATCACGCCCGTGGCAATTAGTGCGAACACAGCAAAACTCAATTACCGGCCTCCCATCCGAGACCGATGCCGAGTCGAGCGATTGTGAATGCGTTGGATCTGCGCTCTCGTTGCAGTGGTAACCGCCATTCTCCTCCTTAATCGCGTCTTACGACGCACACAAACGCCGTCAACGACCAGCTTCAAGCATGCGCCCCATCCGGGTGGATTCTCGCGCCGGGAATAAATCCCCCCCCTGCGCGGTAGGGCACCTATAGACGCAATGAGCGTCACGGAAGACAGGCGATGGCAGATCACAATGACGGCGTGAGCCGGCGTAAGGCGCTTGCATGCATGGCATGGGCCGGCACGGGAGTGCTGTGGACGGTCTCGGGTGGCGTAACTCATGCGCTCGGCCTGCTCGACCAGGGGACGGCGCCCGACACGGGCGGGCTCACCTTTTTGCAAATCAGCGACAGCCACGTCGGATTTGGCAAGCCGGTGAACCCAAACGCCAAGGGCACGCTGGAGGAGGCGATCGGCCGCATCAAGACGATGCCAGTGAAGCCCTCATTCATAATCCACACCGGCGACATCACGCATTTGTCCAAGGCATCGGAATTCGACGACGCTGAGAAGATTATTTCGCAGGCGCAACTCGACGTGCACTACGTGCCCGGCGAGCACGACGTCCTGGACCCGGAGGTCAAACTCTACCTGGAACGCTTCGGCCGCGGCAGCAAAGGCGCGGGCTGGTACAGCTTCGACGCCAACGGCGTCCACTTCATGGGCCTCGTCAACGTCGCCACCGGTGTGCGCTTCATGGGCGCCGTCAACGTCGCCAATCCCGGAGGGAAGGCGGGAGGGCTCGGTAGTCTCGGCGACGAGCAGCTGCAGTGGGTCGAAGACGATCTCAAGGGCCGCTCCGCCTCAACTCCGCTGGTCGTGTTCGCGCACATGCCTTTATGGTCGGTGTATCCGAACTGGGGCTGGGGGACCGAAGACAGTGCTCGCGCGCTCCTCTACATGAAACGATTCGGCTCGGTGACCGTGCTCAACGGTCATATCCATCAGGTCGTGCAAAAGGTAGAAGGCAACGTGACGTTCCACACCGCGCGCTCGACAGCCTTCCCGTTTCCGGCGCCAGGCACTGCGCCTTCACCCGGACCAATGAAAGTGCCGCCCGACAAGCTGCGCACCATGATCGGGTCCGCAAGCGTGACCTTCAAGCAAGGCGATCAGCGGCTCGCGATCGTCGATGCGCCGTTGCAGGGCTGAGCGCCAACGATGACGAAAATTGTATTGCTGCTCCTTATCTCAGGCGATTTTCATTTACGCATGCTGAGGCTTCGGAATGCTTCGTAGACTGCTTCTGTGGGTTGTTGCAGGCGCCGTACTCGGGGTGGCCACTTTCTGGTTCATGACCATTCCGTCCACCGTGGCGCCTGGCGCGCTTGGCCCGCACACGCCCGATCTTGCCAACGGCAAGGAGATGTTCCTGATCGGCGGCTGCTCGTCCTGCCACGCAGTGCCCAAGCAAGAGGACAGCACCAGACTCGGTGGCGGGCTCGGCCTCGTTTCGTCGTTTGGAACGTTTTACGCCCCTAATATTTCCTCCGACAGCAAAGACGGAATTGGCGGTTGGACCGACGCGCAGTTCGTCACTGCGCTGACGAAAGGCTCTTCGCCCGAGGGCGAACATTTATTTCCGATATTCCCCTACACCTCTTACCAGTCGATGCGCGTCGACGACCTGCGCGACCTGTTTGCTTACATCAAGACACTGCCGCCGGTCGCTGGAAAAACGCGCGACCACGATCTGGCGTTTCCGTACAATATTCGTCGTCTGGTTGGCGGCTGGAAGCTGCTGTACCTCGATGGCGGGCCGATCACGTCGGACCCGTCGCTATCGGCGCAATGGAATCGCGGTGCCTATCTTGTTAACGGTCCGGGCCACTGTGCCGAATGCCACAGCCCTCGCAATGGTGCCGGCGCCATCGTGACGGGAAAGCGCTTTACCGGCAGTCCAACTCCCTATGGCCAGAGCGGCTTTCCGAATATCACCCAACTGAAGTTGAAGAATTGGTCTGAGGCCGATATCGCCGAAACGCTCAAGACCGGCATGACGGCGGACGGCGACCGGGTGGGTGGTCCCATGGTGGAGGTCGTCCACAATACTTCGCAACTGAGCGTCGAGGATCGCGCCGCGATGGCGACCTATATCAAATCGCTGCCTCCACTTTGATTCATCGGTGATCGAACTATCTGCACACGCCCGCGCGGCGAGCTACCGCTTTTCATCCGCCGGCTCCCTCGAATGTGGCCCTTGTCTAGACATGTGCTTCCAGTGCATGCTCCCTTAACGTGGCACAACTTGCACCGGGGAGGGATGGCTGGGATGCTTCCGAAAAACGAATCCGCCTGTTTCGTGATCGCCGACATCTCCGGCTACACCAGCTTTCTCGCCGGCGTCGAGCTCGACGACGCACACGACATCATCGCCGACGTGATGGACACGGTGGTGAGGTGCCTGCGCCCGCCGTTCCGGCTCGCCAAGTTCGAGGGTGACGCGGCCTTTTTCTACGCAGTCAGCGACAAGGTTGACGGATCGCTCCTCCAGGACGCCATTGAGTCGGCCTACTTCGCCTTCCGCAAGCGCCTGCGCAACATCAAGCAGGCGACATCCTGCGAATGCAGCGCCTGCAGGAATATGCAGAACCTCGACTTGAAGTTTGTCAGCCACCATGGCGAGTTCATCAAGCACAGGATGGCTGGCCGCGAAGAGCTCGCCGGTCGCGATGTCATCGTCATTCATCGTCTACTCAAGAACGCAGTGAACGAGCGCCTCGGTGGCCACGCCTACGCGCTGTATTCCGACCCCTGCATCCAGGCCATGGGCATCGATCCGGTTGCGCAAGGTTTCGTCCCGCACCAAGAGTCGATCGACATCATTGGCGACGTGAAGTGCTGGGTGCGGGATCTCGAAGAGGCATGGAAGAAGGAGGTCGACGGCCAGCGCAATGAAGTGACCCGCGACAAGGCCGCCGTGGGGATCGAGTTCGACATCGCGGCCCCACGCCCGACTGTGTGGGAATATTTCATCCTGCCCGGCCAACGGCCGAAATGGCGGGGCGCCGACGAGGTACGCGAAATGTCGACAAGCGGCCGCCGCGGGGTCGGCACCGTCAACCACTGCATGCATGGCGCCCACGCCATCATCGAGGAGGTGATCGACTGGCGTCCGTTCGACTATCTGACGCTGACCACGCTGCTACCCATGCCCGGCGCTCCCAAGGTGCTTATGACTTACGCGTTCTCGGAAAGCGCCGGCGGCGGTACGCACATCGAGATTCGCGTGGCCAAGCCCAAGCCGAAAGACCAGGCATTCCTCGAGCAAGTCGGGCCGGAATTCCAAAAGAACATCACCAACGAAGTCGCGAGCCTTCGGCTGATGATCGAGGGACGGCAGGGGGCCGCCGCAGCTGTCGAAGAACCCGCTCTACCAGTATCGGCGGAGCGCTTCCTGACCCAACCTGTCCACGCGCGCTGACCTGCCGATCTGAATGGTGGTGACGGACGCAACGCTCGTACGGCGCACGCGTCGCGTGCTTCAGTTCATGGCTGGGTCTTTGAAGTACTTCGTGCCGGACACCGTGATCGAGGCAGAGAGTCCGGTGTTCGTCAACTGGTAAAGGTAAACGCCCGGGGATACCGCAGCCGCGCCGCTGAACTGCGTACCCTGGCCGCCAGCCATCGCGGACAGGTTGGCTTGGCTGCCGAATTCCCAGCCTTGATCGACGAAATTGCGCAACGCTCGTTCGGTGGTGAAGACGAAGATCAGGCGATTCTGGTTCACGCCAAATCCCAGCCCTCCTTGAAGCTGCACCATCTTCATGAACGTCTGCCGATGAGTGCGCTGGTTGACGACGACGCCCTTGCCCGTGGTGCCGCCGGCGAAGAAGACCTTGATGCCGAAAGTGCTGAACACCGCGTAACCGGCCGCCCTGTCGATGGCGCGGCGAGTGCCGGGCGCGATCTCAAAGAGCGATGCGAGTGCATCCTGTGACATTTCCCGCACCTGTTCTCTTGCCTGGATGATCTTTTCCTCGTTCGGCGCGCCTCCGGGCAAAGCGTTCTCAACGTCCTTGAGCGGATCCCAGGAAAATATCTGCGCCGAAATCGGTGGCGAAGCGAGACACACGGCGACGGCGAACATTGCCAAGTACGATTTCATTTTCTTTCCTTGCTGATGCGAGGATTGCGGCCGCGAGTCGTCTCGCGTCAGTACGATAGATATCGACCCATGTCGTCGTTCTGGGCAGCACGCTCCATGGCATTCATGTCGGCGGCCCTCTTCTGCTGCGCCGCCTTCCTGACCGCGGCCTTTTCCTCCGGCGTCATCTTCGCCCACTTGGCCTGCGCGGCTTCGCGTTCGGCCTTCAACGGGGCGGTTTCGGACTTGGTCATCGCCGTCATGTCGTCGTTCTGAGCGATTCGCTCCAAGGCCGTCAGTTCGCCCAGTTTCTTGCTGCGCGAAGCCTGGGTTACCGCCGCCTTTTCCGCCGGCGTCATCGCCGCCCATTTTGCCTTTGCCGCATCTCGCTCTGACTTGAGCTGCGCCGATTGCGCGGGGGTCAGAGGCTTCATGTTCATGTCGTTGATGAGGCTGGTGTCGTCGGCCAGCGCCCATGTTGAGAACAGTGCAACACATCCCGCAACAACGCCAACAAGCAATTTATCCATGATCGTGGTCCTTGTGGCTGAGGCTGAAAAAAGGCGTTCACACGCCATCACGATGATGGGGCGACCCATTCGGGTCGCCCGCTCAAACACCGATATGTGCGATTTCAAGATA
>Ga0209890_10000487_pt1 | contig 18310 bp, 15 predicted proteins | sample OrgsoiDNA2013049_FD_185799 | JGI IMG/M metagenome (GOLD analysis project Ga0209890, IMG submission 185799) | Permafrost soil microbial communities from the Arctic, to analyse light accelerated degradation of dissolved organic matter (DOM) -... | ecosystem: Environmental > Terrestrial > Soil >...
CGAAGTGGAAAGCGTAGGACAGGGTCTGGCCCTGGGGGTCCAAGGAGGCAGACGCGTTAGCCGTGACCAGGGTCGGGGCCTGCCCGCCAGTCGGGGTGGCGCTCAGCGCGGCAGCCGGCGGCTGGAGCGGTGGTGTGCTGGTCGGCTGGAACTCGTAGGCGCCCAGGTCGTCGTACAGCCTTGGTCCGGCCGCGAAGGTGTTGGCGACGTTGGGATCGCGCACGCGAGGGTTGGCCAGGATGTCGGCGCCCTGTTCGCCGGCCAGTCCTGAGTCTGCCCGGTCGATCGCCGGCGAGCCTTCGCTCAGCCGCAGGTCGGCGCCCGAGGTGCTCACGAACTTCGGATCAGCCTGGACACCGGACCGCTCCTGGCCCGTGCCGGCCTGCATGGCCGAGAGCGAGGTGTACGACGACTTGAAGACGTACATGGTGCCTGGCTTGGTCAGCCACACGAGGTTGTGGTCGACGACGGTCGTTGGCGGCGCCGAGTCCCAGATGCCGATGTTGCCGTTGCGCCGTGAGCAGGAGATGCCCCTGTACGCCGGGTAGACGGCGTTGTCCACGGCGACGTTGTTGGCGACCAGGTAGCTGCCCGATGTGCCCTCGACGTTGATGCCGGTGGTGCAGTTGTGGAAGACCGTGTTGCCGATCAGCCGTCCTCCGGTGACGTTGAGGTCGTCGATGCCGTGGTCGCCGTTGTTGTACAGGACGTTGAGGGTCGCGAGGTTGTTGTTCCCGCCCGGGTAGAACTGCAGGCCCGAGTCCTCGTTGTCGTGGGCGATGTTGCCGATGATGGTGTTGCCGGCGCTGATCACGTCGATTCCATTGGCGTTGCGTTGCCATCCGTTGGCATTCCAGCTCGTCTCGTTGTAGCTCACCGTCGAGCCGGTGGTCCCGCTGGTGACCAGGATCCCGTGGTCGCTGTTCTGGTCGCTGGTGTTACCGGTGACCAGCGAGGCGGTGCTCCCACGCAGGCTGATGCCGGGTGCGGTCAGGCTCTTGGCGGGTTGGCCAGAGACCGTGACCGTGTTGCCCGAGATGGTGATGTGGTCGCTGTTGGTGACGTTGATCCCGTCCCTGGTGGTGCCGGTGAACGTCAGGTTCGAGATGGTGACGTAGCTGCGACCCGACACGTAGGCGCCGTTAGCCACACCGGCGCCGATGACAGGTGAGCGGCCGGGCCAGGCGGTGACCAGGACACCGGCAGAGGAGGTCCCCGAGACGGTGGGCTTGATGGTTTCGCCGTAGGCGCCGTTGCCGACGTACAAGGTCAGCCCCGGGGCCAGCTTCGAGACGGCCTTGGTGATGGTGCAGAACGGGGCGGTCGGCGTGCCGGAACCGCTGTCCGAGCATGTCGCCATGGTGCGGTCGACGTACAGCGCGCTCCCGGGTGCGGCGTAGGTCGCGGCCGCGCCGGGGATCACCGTCAGCGCGGTGCAGGTCAGGACGGCAAGGGTTCGTCGCAGCGTGACTGCGGTCCCTGAGCCCTGTCCGCGCCGAGCGGACTGAATCACCCCCGTCAACATGGGTCACACGCTAGGTCTGTGGCTACGCATTCAACTCCGGCAAAGGGCGTAGGAGGCGCGGACCCGAAGGCGTAGCCGGCAGGGCCTGGCCCCGGATGGGTGCCCGGCCCCGGGGATGGAATTCTCAAGATGTCGTCGGTGGTTGTGGCGGGTCCTTGCGTCATCGACAGGCCCGCGCGCCATGGCAGCGCCCACCGCGGTGCGTCCAGGACCTGCGCCGGGGGTGCCATCGACAACGACCTCCTGGGATGGATGGGAAACCGCTGGCGGGTCAACCCGGCCACGGGCCGGGGCCTCATGGCGGGCTCTGAACCGCTGGTGGCTCGCCGGCTGCGCTCGCAGCAGGCTCTCTGCTGACCAGGTGCGCTGCGGTGTCGAACAGGACACGGAAGGTCGCCGCAACGGTGGGCAGACTCAGGTAGGTCGCGTCCATGACCACCCGCTGCGGCACCAGGTGCTCCAGGTACCACTGCTCGGGGTCGAGCGCGTCGACAGGGATGTCGTTGAAGTCCCGCTCCCGCACCTGCGTGGGACCGGTGATTCCGGGTTGGTGTTCGAGCACCCACTGGCACTGGTGCGGGTAGCGGGCAGCCAGCGCGGGGGTCTCCGGTCGGGGCCCGACCAGCGTCATGTCGCCGCGTAGGACGTTGACCAGCTGGGGCAGCTCGTCCAGATGGGTCCGGCGCAGGAAGGCTCCGACCGTGGTGATCCGCGCGTCACCGGTTGCGGTGATCTCGGGTCCACTCTGGTTGGCAGCCATCGTCCGGAACTTCAGGATCGTGAACTCGCGCCGGCCACCGCTCAGACGGGTCTGTCGGAACAGGACCGGCCCGCGGCTGGTCGCCTTGACGGCCGCGGCGATAGTGCCCAGCAGTGGCGCCAGCAGTGCCAGCCCGATCCCGGCAGCCACGACGTCCAGCGTCCGCCGCCAGGCGCCCACGCCCGCAGGCCGGGTGGTCCCCGCTGTCTTCGCCCAGGACCGTGCCCGGTCCGGTAGCGCGCCCGTCACGAACCAGCCCCCGCAGCGACGAAGATGTTGCCGAAGATGGCGGTGGCGGCCGAGACGTCAGTGCTCATGTTGACCTCCACCGACGACGGTGACATGTGGGTGAACAGGTGGACCCCGGCCTCGCGACGCAGGGCCAGGCCGGCGATCAGCGGGTTCACCTGTAGCCCGGGATTGTAGAGCCGGTACATCGACCCCTGGTACTGCTGGCGCCACGCCCAGATGTCAACGGCCTGGGCACCGTTTGCCAGCGGGATGTCCACGAAGGTCCGCAGGTCGGCCTCGGCCTGGGCGGGGCTGTTTTGGTAGGACCCGGGATGCGCCAGCGCCTTGCGCGCCTGGAGGGTGACCAGCACGCCCCACCCGCGCCGGACGACCTCCTTCCAGATGGCGGTCATGGCTTGGTCCCCAGTGGTCCCCCACGTGCGGTAGGTGCCCGCGTCGAGCAGGCCCGCGCTGAGGTCGAGCACGTCGAACGTCTTTGCCGCCAGGTAGGTGTCGACCGCGTCGATGGTGGCCGCGGGACTGGTGTTGCCCGCCGCGTTGGCACAGTAGAGCCGGGCGGCCTGTTCGCTCGCCCAGGCCAGACACCCGAGCTGCGGGACGACCATGTCGACCAGGATCTTGGCGCGGGGCAGCCGGGACCGGATGTCGCTGGAGGCCTGTGCCAGAAACTCCCGCGCCCGCTCCGGGGTGTTCAGGCCGTCGTGGTACCCCAGCTCGTCGGCGATCTTGAGGCCAACCACCCCCGGGCGGCTGGCGAGCTTCACGGCAATGTTGAGCACGTCGGCATAGCGCTGCGGCCCCGTCTCCCAGGCCTTGACCAGGTCCACCTCTACCCAGACCTTGGCAGGCTGTGCCGCGACCATGTCGACCATGGCGATGTACGGCGCTCGGGGAAGGGCGGTGGAACGGAGGGTCTGACGCAGCGTCGATACGGTGGGCGGCGTCGACCCGGTGGGCGGCGTCGATACGGTAGGCGGCACTGTCGAGCCGGGGGGCGCCGCCGTCACCGACTGGCAGCCGGACACCGCGAGCAGGGTGGCCAGCACGGCGGTGATGCCGCGAGCGCCGGCCGCAGCTCGGGTGGTCGCCGGGGTCATGGACGAGCCCTGGTCAGACGCCACATGACCAGGACGAGCAGGACGTCGGTCAGCAGATAGGCCACCGCCGACGCCCAGGCGGCCCCGACGGCGCCGTGGGCGGGGATCAGCACCACGTCGAGCACGAGGGTGACGACCAGGCCCGCTCCCAGCAGCCACGAGTTGAGCCCCGGGCGCCCTGTTCCCAGCAGGAAGGCGCTGCCGACACCCCCTGCGGGCTCAACGACCAGCCCGAACACGATGATGACCGCAGGCCAGATGGCGGCGCGGAACTGCTCGCCGTACAACCATGGGAAGAGCGTAGACGCCGGCAGGGCCAGGGCCAGGGCCATGAGCAGCCCGCCGGCCAGCAGAGGTGCCACGAGCCGTCGGGCCCGAGGGCCGAAGGCCGAGGCGCCCATCCGGGCCACCCGCGGATAGGTCACCCAGGTGAGGGCGAGCGCCGGGAGGCGCAACAGCTCGGCGTACTTGGACGCCACGGCGTAGATTCCGACGGCAGCCGGCCCGGCCATGGCCCCCAGGACCAGGAAGTCGAAGCGCAGGTTCAGCAGCCCGACCGTGCCACCCACCTGGCTGCGCAGTCCGAAACGCAGGACCCGCCCGGCCAGCCCCCGCTCCGGGCGGCCGCCCAGAGCGACCCCGCTCTCGTGGACCCGCGCCCAGATACGCACCCAGGCCCCGGCCGCCACGAGGACGTCCGCCGAGATCAGCGCGACCACGATCAGCCAGGGTCCGCGCAGCCCGAACAGATGTCCGGCAAGGTATGCCGGCAGGAACGCGGCCTCTTCGGCGGCAATGACCACGTTGCAGCCCCGCAGGTCCTCCAGCGCCTGCAGGCATGCCTTGGCCACCGCCACCGGGAGCTGGGTGGCCACGGTGACCCCGGCGGCGGCCACGACAGCAACGGAGGTGGACGAGATGAAGTACCGCTGGATCAGTGGCGCCAGGGCGAACCACCCAAGCATCCCGATCAGGCCACCGGCGACCATGACCGCGATGACCGTCGGCCACAGCTGGGGGTGGTCGCGGTCCGGCCCGGCGATGAAGTACCCCATGGCACTGGGCAGGCCGCACGCAGCCAGAACGCCGGCCAGACCGGGCAGAACCCTCAGCAGCGCCAGCACGCCGACGTCGCTGGCACCGCCGGCCCGGGCCACCAGGACGGTGACGACGGCCAGCGCCCCCATCGCGACGATGCGGCTTGTGAGGTTGCCCAGGACCGCGAGCCCCGGCAGGGGGCGACGCCGGCGACCCCGGGTCCCCGACCTGCTGGTCTGTGTCATCGATGCCATCGGCCACGCACCATCATGTCGAGTCCGCCGACAAGGCCCAGGAATACCCAAAGCTGGCGGAAGTGGAGCACTTCGTAGAAGCATGCCGAGACCAGGAACGCACAACCCAGCCCGAGCAGGTACTCAGGTCTGGGGATCATGGCTGCCACGTCCGGCGGAAGAGGGCGCGCGGCCACTCGCGTGAGCCGCACGCCGATGGCGAAGATCAAGATGATGAGCCCGACGCCCCCCAGGACCCCCCGTTCCGCCAGGGTGGCGACGAAGTCGTCGTGTGCCTCCTTGACGTACGCGGCACCCTGATTGGTCAGGGTCTGCTTGGTCTGCCCGGGTCCGAGGCCGATGAGGTCTCCGGTGCGGAACAGGTGCATGCCCTCGGTGAACAGGATCGTGCGCTGGCTGCTCGACGCGCCACTGCGCCCGATCGAGTCCTGAAGCAGCTGGACGCTGTCCGCTGCCTTCGCCCGGATCGCGGCCACGTTGACGTTCGGTGCGATGACGCCCGCCGGCACCAGCAGCAGGGCCACGACCGCGATAGCGAAGACAGGGCCGCGGGTCTTGCGGATCCGAACCGCGCCGGCCACGGCCACGGCCGCGACCAGCGCGACCCCCGCTCCGTTGGAACCGGTGTAGAGGATCGCGATGAGCAGCAGGATCACGCCCAGGATGCGGATCCAACGCCGGACGATCACCCGCGTGGCCAACAGCACCAGCAGAGCGCACAAGAAGTAGTTGCCCGCCATGTTGGGGTCGTTCATGGTCAGCGCCGCGCGACCGCCGTTCTTGGGGTTGATCCCAGCCAGGGTGCTGAGCCCGGCCAGCTTGGCGAAGACAATGACGGCCGCAAACCCGATCCCGCTCCAGCACCATGCCTGCAGGAAGACCCGCAGCACCCATGGCCTCTGCAAGGCGTTAGCGACGCCGGCGGCAAACAACAACAGGAACAGGTCCTGCACGATCGCCAGGCCGGCGAGGGGGACACGCTGGTGGACCGCGGCGATCAACCCCGCGATCATGAGGATGCCGACGCCCAGGCAGTACGGCAGGACCACCTTGCCGCCGTAGCGGCGCAGCCACAGGATGCTCATGATCAGGGCCGCAGCCATGGCGAGGTCGGGCAGCGCCGTGTTCCCGGGGCCGGCCGGGCTCAGGAGCGGCACGCTCCAGACCGCAAGGGCGAACAAGTACCCCACGGTTCGAAGACCCCGGGGAACGGCGGCTGCGCCGACGTGGGGGGCGCCATCCGATGTCCGTGCCCTCGCCGGGTCCCGCCCGGTGGAACGCGTGTGCCGAGCCGGTGCCTGCCGGGGGAGAACCCCGGTGCTGGACGCCGGGTCGAGCGCCGTGCCGCTCGCGTGGCGGCGGTCGCGACCCACGGTCAGCTGCGTCATGCGACCAGCTCCCCCAGCAGCTCGAGGTGCGCCCTGGCGAAGCCGTCATGGTCGCTGCGCACGGCAATCTCAGCCAGCCCGCTGAGCATCGCCGCGCGCCACAGGTCGCGGGTGCGACCGGTGGCCTCGAGCCCGTCGCCGACGAAGTCCGCGATGAGCTCTGGGTACCAGCCCTGTCCCTGCACGGCGTACCCGATGCCGGCGCCCCACCGGCCCGCGCGCAGCCCGGCGTGCCCAGGCACCGGCGACCCGGCGCGGGTGTGCCGGTCGAGGTAGAGGGAGTAGCTGAGGGCGAACCGCACGCGGTCCCTGACCGGGTCCCCGCCCACGACGGCGTGCTCCCAGTCCACCACCCCTGAGACCACCCCTGCCGTGTGCAGGATGTTGCCGCACCAGAAGTCGCCGTGGACCAGCGCACCACGATCGGGACGCCCGAGTTCGCCTTCGATGGACTGCGTTGCCGTTGCTGCACGTCGGCCAGCCACTTCGGATCCGAAGCGCGCACGGATACCGTCGGCCCACCCCAGCGGGTCGCCCGAGGGTACGCTGCGGCGGGCGAGCTGGCGCAACCATCGGTCGGCTCGCGAGAAGTCACGGCGCACTGGATCTGGGCGGCTGGTGTGCCGCCAGCGGTGGTAGTCGATGGCCATCGGCACGCCGGGGCAGGCGACCATCACCAGTGCGGTGCCCAACGGGTCGTCGCGCAGCTCCAGAACCCGTGGCGCCGTGTGGTGAACCATGGTGGGGTCGACCTCAGCGAGCGCCCGCAGAGCCCCTGCTTCGGCATCGACCGAGCGGCAGGCACCCTGGGTGACCCCCACCTTCAACGCCAGCAGAGGCGATGGCGCCCCCTCGACGAACACCATGACGATCGCCTTGGGGTTGGCGTCCCTGGACATGGCAATGACCACGATGCGCGTCTGCCGGCCGGGCAGGTGGTCGTGGACGATGTCCCGGACCAGGGTGCCGACCGCGGGCCCCATGGCCACGACGGTCATTGTCGGCTCGCGATCACGACACGGCCGGGCGCGAGGCTGCCGGCCAGGGCCAGGACGGGCGCGCGGCGGCCGCCTCTGACCGCGGCCTCGGCCAGCAGGGACCCGCGACTGACCCCCGGCGGGATGGTTGCCAGCGTCGCCCACAGCCAGGCGAGGGTCGTCGGGTGGTCCTCGACCAGGAATGACGCTCGACCCCACGAGGGCAGGACGACGTACTCCCGCGAGATCTGGAGTCCGAGCCGAGCCGCCTGGCGGCGCAACCGGATCCGGCTTCCCGGGCGGTCATCGCTGAGGACCACCCTGGAGCCGGCGGCAAGCGCGTCGATGCCACGTCGTTTGGCACGCCAGTGAGGCGGCAGGAACAGGTCGCCGGGCTCGATCACCAGACGCACCGCCTCGGGCACCCCGATCATCAGGACGCCTCCGACCAGAGTCGGGTGGACACCGCGGGGGGCCGGCTCGGGCAGTAGACCTCGTCGAGCACCGCCGCCAGCGTCTCTGGGGCGTAACGCGTGCCGAGCTGGCTGCGGGCGTTGCATACCCACTGATGGGCGAGGTGCGGGTTGGCCAACGCATGGTCCAGGGCGCCCGCCAACAGGTCGACCCGCCCGGGCGGGACGAGCAGCCCCGACTCCCCGGGGATCACCACGTCGGAGACGGCGTTGACTGCCGTGGCGACCACCGGGATGCCACTTTGCTGGGCCTCGACGATGACGCACGGCAGCCCCTCGTAACGGCTCGCCATCGCGAACACGTCAAAGGCGGGCAGGATCGTGGGGACGTCGGCTCTGTTGCCCAGCAGCAGGATCCGATCCTGCAGCCCGAGCTCAGCGACCTGGCGGCGCGCGGCATCGAGCAGTGGCCCGTCGCCGGCCCACACCAGCATCGCCTGGGACGTGAGCCGGGACACCGCCTCGATGAGGATCTCGGGCGCCTTCTGGTAGTCCATCCGGCCCACCGTCCCGACCACGGGCACGTCGTCCCCGATCCCGAGCAGCAACCTGGCTCGTGCGCGCGTGGCCGCGCTGGTGATCACCGTCGGTGGGTCTACGGCCGGACCGATGGTGCGAATCTGCTCCGGTCGGGCCAGGCCCCGCTGGATCATCTCGACCGCGACGCCGGTGCCGATCGCGAGGTAGACGTCGGTCACCCGCGACAGGCTCCGCTCGATCTGGACGTACGTCCCCTGGGTCAGCGCGGACTGGAACGCGTGAAACGGGAACCCGTGCATCGTGTGAACCACCCGCCTGGTCCCCAGACTGCGGGCAGCCACCCGGCCGAGAACCCCCGCCTTGGCGCTGTGGGTGTGCACGACGTCCACGTGCCGCTCGCGAAGGACGGACAGGATCCGCGCCAGGGCGATGGCGTCCTGGCGCGGACTGATCGGGGAGACCAGCTCGGGAATGACCACGACCTCGATACCGTGCGAGCGCGCCTCGTCCAGCAGCGGTCCACCACTGCCGGTGACCAGCGTGCTGTGGTACCGCGCCGGATCGATGCTGATGGCGCCCCGAACGGCGACGCCACCTGCGCCAGCTATGCACCGGGTGACGATGTGGGCAACGTTGACGGCCATGATGCTCACGCCCCCTCGGGGAGCTGATTGGCCCCGGTGGCGGCGCGCGAGCCGGGGATCAGATCGGCCAGATGGGTGCCCGGGGTTGCGGGCAGCTGCACCTCTGAGCACGGTATGGCGCGCACCAGGTCGGCGGCGCTGCCCACGACGGGAGGGTGGGCCGGGCCAAGGCCCGTTCCGAGGGCCAGGGTCGAGGCAAAGGCCCAGTAGCGACGCAGCTCGCCGGCGGCATAGGTCCCTGCGGCGATGACCCGAGCGGCCTCGCCACCGCGTATCGGCACCATGTCGACCTCGCTCTCCGACCCACGGCGCAGCACGAGGACCCGCTCTGCCACCACATGTTCTCGTCTCGCGCTCCAGCGGCTCTCCCGACGCCCGTGAGGCATTCGACGGCCGGCCCCGCCTGCAGTTCGGCGCGGCTCGAGCACGCCGTACAACGTCGATCCGAAGCAGACGCACAGGTTGTCGCTGACGGCCTGCGCCCCGGCGCTCATCGCGTCCGCCAGCAGCGTGGACTTGCCCACGCCGCCCGGACCGGCAAGCACGACGCCCTCACCGTCCACGATCAGCGCCGACACGTGCATCGGCACCCCGCCCCTGACCCCGGCCCACCACATGGCCGGGTACTGCAACATGGCTGCACGCCAGAGCAGCTGGGTCCGGGCGGGCGCAAGCAACCCGAGTCCGCGTTGGCTGGGCCTGGGCCGGGGACGGGCCTCGACCTGCAGGCAGTCTGCGCTGGTGGTGAACCGCAGGTCCACGCCGCTGGCGCAGGCGTCCGTGATCACGACACACTCCCCGCCGGCCCATGCGCCCCGCGTCAGCGGGTCGAGACCGTCCAGCGCGAACCGGCCGGCGCCCACCTCGATCCGCACGTGGACGTCAGGGGAGGTGCCGTGGATGAACTGCCCCGCGCACGCCTCGGCCGCGCGCTGGTGCCAGCGCCCCGGGGGAGCGTCCACAGCCAGGGTGATACCCGCGGTGCGGCAGAGCACGCTCACGTGGTACTCCCGGGTGCCGCCGGATGGGACGCCCAGCGGCGCAGGAACCAGCGGGGCCGGTCGTAGGTCACCACACCCAGCAGAGGCCAGTCGACCGACTCCAGCAGCTCCTGGACCGGCCGCAGCTCACGGGCGCGGACCTTGGTCGGGCTGAAGATGACGGCCGCGGGGTTCTCGCCCGGTTCCCTCCAGCGCCCGTTCAGGGCCGCGCACTGCAGCCGGTGGCTCGTCTCACCCTCCCGCATGACACCCAGCGCCTGGGCCATCTCGCCGGCCTGGGACTGGTCGGCTTTTCGCACGGACAACAGCATCGCCCGCGAGCTGCCGTATCTGAGCCCCAACAGTGCCATCCGGTCGGCGATGGGGTCCATCGCTGCCGAATGGTGCGGGGACTGCAGGTCCTTGAAGCCGACGTGCCCGATCACCGGCGCGCCCATGGCGAACGAGATGGCCTTGGGGTTGCGCAACGTCGGGCGCAGGGTCTCCAGGACGGCTGCGATTCCGAGCCCACCGATCAGACCCAGGAGCGCCGCGAGGGCCGCCATCTGGTTGGTGCCCTGGGGCAGCGGAACGGTCGGTGTGCGTACCGCGTCCAGCAGAACCGTCGATGACATCGATGCCGCGGCGACGACGAGGTCGGAACGTTGCCGCAGGTCGTCGGCCATGGTGGTCTGGATGGCGTTGATCTGCGCCTGCAGGGAGTACACCCCACCAGGGCTGGCAGTGGCCAACTGGGGGATCAGGGCGTCGCGCTGCTTGGTCAACGTGAGGATCGTGCCGCTGAGGGACTCAACCCGACCCGTCGCGACGTTGCGGCCACCGGCGTTGGCGAAGTCCAGCAGCTGGTTGATCAGCGACTTGTCGATGAGGGCGGCCCGTACCGGGCTCTCCTGGCTGACCGCGACCTCGATGACCGGAGACACCCCAATCCTGTTGATGGTGATGTGGTCGATGGCGAACTGCACGGGGTCGACGTTGAGGCCGCCTTCGAGCAGCGCCTGCTCGACCACACCCGGGCTGGTGACGATGCCCAGCGCCCTGTTGCTCAGCGCATCGGCCTCGACGTTCGAGGACGCAAGCGTGGTGCCGAACTCGAGTCGCCCGACCGCCTGGTACATGACCGGCTGCTTGGCGCCGAGATAGAACACCGCAGCCACCGGGAGCACCAGAAAGATCACGATGAGTAGCCGGTGGCCACGCACCACGCGATGGAACGCTTCATCAATAGTCATGCGATTTCCCTTGGAGGTGAAGGTGACTGGACGCTACGGCTCCGTGGCCCGGAGTGCTTCGCACCAGAACACGAGCGCGACCTACGCTGATTGCACGAGGGGGTGGACCGAGCGCCTGCCTGCCTGGGTCCTGTCCTAGTCCGACGGGCCGGCGGCCGCGGGGATCCTGTCGCTCACCTTGATCCGGATCCTGTAGCTACCCGCCCTTCGATGGACGCAGGCGAGCATCAGCGCGAGGACCACGGGTGCGCAGCCAGGGCCGGGGCCCACCTTGGCCAGGGCCCGCCAAGCCCTGGCGGTCGGCGTCGGCACGCAGGAGCTCACCGCCGAGAACGTCACCGCGCACGACCAGCTCGGCGTCGTGGGCAACGGTGCCCGTCCCCAGCCTGGGCGTCCTTCGATGGTCCTGACCTGCACCTTCGCCGGCTGGTGCCACGACCGAGGCCGGGAACCGACTCAGATGGCTCCAGGAACGGCTACCGGCGTTGACCCAGCACGCGCCCGCGCCCAGCGTCTACCAGCGGTCGAGCTCCTGATGAATCACCGGACGTTGCGCTAACGGGGCACCACGGTAATCGGACAGCGGATACCAGGGGCTCGGCTCAGTCGCGCATCGGCTGTCAGCAGATTACAGTCCAGCAGTTCTGCCAGAGCGACGTACGAGGCGTCGTACGCCGACAGGTTGTCCCGCAGTTCCCAGACCCGGTCCAGGTACGAGAACACCGGGTAGCGAGTTATCCCGAGACGTCGAAAAGTGTCCAAGGCGGTCCACCCGGCGTCAGCATCCATCTGCTGAGCGGCGACTGTGCGGCGTAGCCCGTTGGCGACTTCGGAGTCGACAAGGTGTGGCGCATGCAGCTGCTGGCTGGCCAGAGCGCGCCGCGCCGGGCCGGCATTAAGTAGTGCTGACAGAGCCGCCGAAGCGTCGACCACGATCACCTGTCGGCACGTCCGGTGTCCACGTCATGCAGGATCGCCGCGGTGCCCACGCCTAGATCGGGCAGACTGCCCAGCAGTGCCGGGTTGTCCGCTCTGCGCGACACCTCAGCAAGTTCCCTCACCGCTACCGCCCCTACCGACGTCGCGTCACGAGCGGCGAGCCGCCCCAGACGCTCGACGACGTCATCGGGTACGTTGCGCAAATATAGCGTCTTCATGTCGCATAATGCTAGCAGAGCGCATGCAAATCGCCTAGGAACGGCGCGTTGGTGGTTCGATGCGTCCACTGCAGCATCCTGGACCCTGAGAGCGACTCACGCCCTGGACCATCCCTGCAGTCTTTCCTCGGCGACCAGCATTCTGGTCTGTGTCGCAAAACGGCGGTGACTTCTCCGATCGCGCCACGGCGTGCGTCGGGGTAGATCGGCAGGTGTTCTGAGTCTGCCCGGCTCCGCTGCGCAGCGAGCACCCGCTGGTGTGGCCCTCTCGGCGGGGACTGCCCGAGCCGCGACATGGGCCATCATGCAAGGCATGAATGTCCACGTCGGCACAGTGCTGAGCAGTGCCATGATCATCGAGGTTCCTGCGGGCCGAGCCGGCTGTTGGTGAGCCTCGTTCGAGGCTGGACGGCAATGCCCGACTCGAGATTGCGGCCCACATCACCGTGCTCATCCATCACCGTGCTCATCCATCACCGTGTTCTTCCCATTCATCCCTCCCGCCGGCATCGACAACGCTGTACTTCGCCGGCTCGCCGGCACCTTTGGGGCCGTGCCGGTCATCAGCACCGCCTCATGCCCGCGAACTGGTTCGCGCAAGACGTCCTGTGGCTCGAGCCAAAAGGCGACGCCCCGTTTCGCTCACTGCCCGAGTCCGTTCATCGGGAGTTCCCGAACTACCCACCCTTCGGCGACCGGTTCGAGGACGTGGTCCCCCACCTGACGATCGCCGGCAGGTGCCCTCTGCCGCAGATGCAGTCCGCCGAACATGGCGTTGACAAACACCTCCCGATCAACCGCATGGCCACACAGGTGTCCCTGCTGGTCAGCGCGATGCCTGCGGCACCTGAACTCACTGCCGCTCGTCCGAGCTGGGCACCGTCCCGCTGCGAGCTAGACGGGCGCCCCCTCAGCAGGACCTGGCTGATCCCGGCAGCGACCACGGCGAGGTCATCCTGGCCCGTGGGAATGGCGCCGCGGGTTTGGCACCGCGGGGTTGGCGCCGCGGGAATGGCACCGCGGGGTTGGCACCGCGGGGTTGGCACCGCGGGAATGGCACCGCGGGGTTGGCACCGCGGGGTTGGCACCGCGGGGTTGGCACGCAGTGAGGGGCGGCCGGTGGGCCGCCCCTCACTGCGTATGAATGACGCGCGCTACCTGACCCAGTACTGCGGGATCAGCCCTCCCACCAGGTCATCGGTGGATCCAGGACCAGCGCGAGAACGTCAGGGTTGGCGGATCAGCTGGTCGAGCCGAGCCTGGGTCAGGACCACTGGCAGTTGGGTCTGTACAGCGGTTCCCACCGCCAGCGGCCGCATCATCTCCACGATGCTGCTGTCTTCGTGGGAGAGGATGTGGCAGTGCCAGACCGAGGTCCCGCCGATCGTGTACTTGCCGACCCAGACCGTGATGGTGTCCTTGGGCGCGACGAAGGTGTCCTTTGGTCCCGACTCAAAGGCTCCGGGCGGCTGGAACGCGCCGATAACCAGGGGAACGGCGTTGCCGGTCACCGGGTCCTGCGGCCCCCACACGTCGACGTGCCAACGTCCGACCAGGCGCAGCTCGACGAGGTGCTCGTGGATGGGATGCGAATCCGGGCTGTGGTTGCGCATCGCCCAGGCCTCGGTGGAGCCGAGCTGTGGCGTCTCAGTCGCCGGGTCGGTGAAGGTCTCCAGCGCCTTTGCGTCGCCTAGCTGCGGGACGCCTGGGCTCTTCTCGCCGGCCTGGACGGTCCGCAGCCGGGCGGTGAGCAAGCTCACTGCGGGCGGCAGGATGTTGTTGGTCTCCAGGATCGTGGACGGGACCGAGGAACGGTCCGGCCCGCTCAGCGTGGTGCCGACGTCGAACCTCATGAGCTTGTCGATCACGGCCACCGTCGGGTCGCTATCGGGGTAGGGCGTGGCGGCGTCGTTGGACAGCACCCACTGTCCGGCGTGGCCGGTGAAGTCGACGACAACCTTGTATCGCTCCCCTGGGGAGATGAGCAGGTCGCTGGTCTTGGCCGGTTTCAGCAGGTATCCGGAGTCGCTGCCCACCACGGTCATCTGGGGCGCAGCCCCGGTCGTGGCCCCGGCCGGCTTCAGGGTCAGGTGATAGAAGCGTGAGTCCGATCCATTGATGAACGTGAAGGTGTAACGGCGAGGTTGCACGCTCTGTTTGGGCGCGATCGTGCCGTTGATGACGGGCAGGTCCCCGAAGAACTCCGGCGAGAGGTGGGAGTAGCACAAAGTGTGATCGGCGTTGAAGGACTTGTCCTGCAGCACGTAGGCCTTGGAGAAGTCGCCTGTGGGCAGGTTGAACAGCGGCTCGAGACGGTCGGTGTTGGGCATGAAACCGGCCAGACCCGCATAGACGTTGAAGGAGGTGACCGCGTCGGCGTGGTCGTGATACCACAGCGGCGCCGCGGCCTGGTTGTTCGGGTAGTGGTTGGTGCGCGACAGGCCCGGTGCGACAGCCTGATCCGGTGCGCCGTCGCTGAGGGCTGGCTGCAGGCCGCCGTGTCGGTGCAGGACCACGTTGTTGGTGTTGGTCGGCGCGCCGAACTGGGGGAACATCGCCGTACCCGCCGCCGGAAGCCCGTTGGCAATGGTGACGTCGATAGGCTGGCCCTCCTTGGTGACGATCGTCGGGCCGAGGTAGTCCACCTTCGCGTTGGCCGTGCTGTAACCCAGGGTCGGGACCGGAGCCCATCCGCTGTTGAACGAATGCGTTCCCATGTGCGCGGTCAGCGTGTAGTGGTTCGGTTGGTCGGGCGTGGCGACCGGCGGTTGCCCCACCTCATCGGTGAAGAACGTCGGCACCGGTGAGGTGGGCGCCTGCCCGCACGGCGGAGACGCGACGGCCAACCCGGGTGCCAGTGCGCCGGACATCAGTGATCCGGCCCCGACCATGGAGATGCCAGTCAGGCCCACCAGCAGGCGCGTGCGCAGCGGACGCGCGGGACCACCAGAGCGCAAATCTCGCCGTCTTGGTTGCATCAGATGCCTTTCCAGCTCATGTGCCCGAACGAGGATGTCCTCAGTGCCAGGGTTGCCAATGACCAACCAACTGTGTGTTTCATCGCGCTGCTCTCTGAAAGGTTGTTGAGAGTTCTGTGGGAATTCGGTGTGAACGTACGCGCCTGTTCTTACGCTCATTAGTCACCGGGACGGGCCACCGAACAGCTCCCTCACGCAACGCTCATGTAGAGCAAACTGGGCGTCACCCACCATCACCGGATCGTTACCAGGGGTGAGATGACGGTCATGTGTCTGTCATCTTGGGGTGGCACATTCACGACATTTGACGCGAAAGGGACGGCCGGCACTCACTTTTTCGCGATTCCGGTTTCGATCCGGCGGTCATGCTGCAATGCTGGCAAGGCGTGCGCCGCGTCGAGCTGTGCTCCGGGAACGAGGTGGACCGTGGCTCGCTTGCTGGTGGTGGACGACGAGCCACGGATCCGCGCGTACCTGAACCGTTCGCTCTCCGCCCAGGGCCACACCATTTATGAGGCCGCTGACGGGCAGGGCGCACTGGACCAGCTCGACTCTCATGACTTCGACCTGGTTCTGCTCGACCTGGCCATGCCCGGGCGCAGTGGGCTGGACGTCCTGAGCGTCATGAGGCAGCGGGAGGCCAACCCGCCGGTCATCGTGCTGACCGCCGTCACCGACACATCCGCCCGGATCCAGGCGCTCGACCGAGGCGCCGTGGACGTGGTCACCAAACCCTTCTCCGGCGCAGAGCTATCCGCCCGCATCCGGCGACACCTGCACCTCCAGGCTCCGTTCCCGCCCGGCGAGCAGCGTTACCTGAAGGCCGGCGGCGTGCAGCTCGACCTGCACCGACGGCGGGCCGTGACGGCCCGTGGCTCGGTGAGCCTGACCGAGCGCGAGTTCGCCCTGCTGTCCCACCTGATGCGGCGCAGCAACAACGTGTGCTCCCGCGAGGAACTGCTCCACGACATCTGGGGCATGGACTTCGACCCCGGCAGCAACGTCGTGGACGTGTGCGTGCGCCGGCTGCGCTTGAAACTGCAGCCCGACCCTCCGATCGAGACGGTGCGCGGTGGTGGTTACTGCTTTTACGCTGACTGAGGACGCCCGGCTCAAGGCCGCACTTGACGCCAACTCGCTGGGTCGCCGTCACCTGGTCCTGGCGTGGACCCTCTGGGCCATGTGCTGTGTGAGCGTCATGTTCGTGCTGCCTGGCCGCGAGACCATCCCCTATCACCTAGGCTGGGCCGGCTTCGCGCTCGCCTTCGGATTCGGGGTGTGGAGAAAGTGGCAGCTGCTCACGTCGCTCGCCTGGTATTCGCTGGCAACCGGAGTCGCCCTCGACCGCAGCTGGCGGCTGGGACGCATCGCCTGGGACGAGATCGCCACTGAGCTCCCGCTGATGTTCTTCTTGGCAATGCTGCTGGCGTGGCAGGTCCGCCGCAGCCGGTTCGCGCAGGCTCAGATGACCGGGCTGGCCGAGCGCGACCTGCAGGCCTCCCGCGACCGCGAACGATTCATGCAGCTGACATCCCATGAGCTGCGCACCCCGCTGACCATCGCCGCGGGCTACATCGAGCTTCTGCAGGCGCGCGACATGGTGGTCGAGAACCAGCAGGACCTGTCCGTGGTGGCCGACGAGCTCGACCGACTGTCGCGGGTCAGCGATCGGTTGATCCGTATGATGCGGCTGAAGCACGCCACGACCAGTGAGATCGTCGACTTCGACCAGGTGATGGCGCAGGTGGTCGAGCGCTGGCGGGTGGTCGCGGACCGTTGCTGGACGCTGGACGCCGGGGCCGGGTGCGCCAGGGGGTCCTCTGAGCGGCTGCGCACCTGCCTGGACACGTTGGTCGAGAACGCGATCCGCTACACCGGTGACGGTGACGCGATCCGGCTGATCGGATCCCGCCAGCCCCATCACGTCGTCGTGAGCGTGCGGGACTGCGGCGTCGGCCTGACCGACCACCAGATCATCGAGATCAACGCCGGTGAGCAGTTGCCGCTGACCGGTGCGACGGCGAGAACGGTGGCAGATACGGGCACCGTGGACGCTCTCGCGGGTACAGGCCTCGGCCTGAGCATCGTGCGGGCGGCCGCCCACGAACTCGGTGGGACGCTGCACGCGTCGCACGCGCCCGAGGGCGGGGCCGCACTGACGCTCACCTATCCCCTGAGCTCACCGGGCGAGGTCGGACGGTTTCTACCTCGTCTGGCCCTGGGTGCCCTGCCTCTGCGTTCTGGCGTCGCCGAGAGCTGATCGGCCCACGGGGCGCAGTCGCTGTGATCAGGTCGGCTGTGCGCCGTGGCTGTGCGCTGACGCTGACGCTGTGCGCTGACGCTGTGCGCTGACGCTGTGCGCTGACGCTGTGCGCCGTGGCTGTGCGCCGTGGCTGTGCGCTGACGCTGTGCGCCGTGGCTGTGCGCCGTGGCTGTGCCCTGTGACTGTGCCCTGTGACTGTGCGCTGAGGCTGTGCACGTCTTTGCGGCAACCCGCGCGCGAGCTCTCATCTAAGACACCGCAAAAGAAAGGGCAGAAGGCTCGCAGACGGTTCAGTGCGCCGGTGAGGTTCTCGGGTGGTGAGCTCCGGGCGTGCGCACGCGGCCCGCTTCAGCCGGCGCCTCCCAGATGGGGACCACGCAGGGGTCAGCGGCTACCGCGCACGCGACGAGTTCGAGGTCGGCGCGCTGTCCCAGACCACGATGGTCAACGTCCAGACCGTCCTCGCCTTCACCAGGGCGCAGCCCGAAACCCACGGCGCAGGCGTGGTCGAAACCTTGTCCGCCCCCGCCGTCACACCGGCCCGCCGGACATCCAGACACCGCTGGCCACCGTCATCGGCTGCCCCACCGGGGCGCGACTACCGGTATCCTCCCAACGCCACGACCGAGCAGGTCAGCTGAACACCGCGGCTTTCGCAGGTGGCTCACCCCTTCCCCGCCCAGGGGTTACCCCGGTCGCTCACTTGAAGTAGCCGACGAGGTCGGCGATGACGTTGACGGTGCCGACGGCGTTGTAGAAGGTGACGGTGCCCCCGGGCCCCAGCGGGACCA
>Ga0209890_10000488_pt1 | contig 18310 bp, 10 predicted proteins | sample OrgsoiDNA2013049_FD_185799 | JGI IMG/M metagenome (GOLD analysis project Ga0209890, IMG submission 185799) | Permafrost soil microbial communities from the Arctic, to analyse light accelerated degradation of dissolved organic matter (DOM) -... | ecosystem: Environmental > Terrestrial > Soil >...
CGCTTTATTGCTCCTATCGCAGTAACCTCGGGTGTTGTTACAACGCCTGCTTCCACTGACAACATTTCCACGGGTGTAGCTGTTCCAGCTTTGCCCGCCGTTCCGGAACGAGGGAAGGAACTTCCGGGTTCCCGGGGATACACCAGGCGGTTGGAGTTGGCCGTCGCGCTGATGATGGTCCTGATCGCTTTGGCGGGCATTGCAGCCTATCGCTGGCGCGCCTCGCCCGCCATTAGAGCCGCCGCAAAGTCCAATGCTGTTTCGCGGATTGCCCCGCGACGCTCGGTTGCTGTGCTGGGGTTCCGCAATGCCTCGGCGCGAGAGGACGCCGCCTGGCTGTCGACTGCTCTACCCGAAATGCTAAGCAGCGAATTGGCTGCCGGAGACCGCTTGCGCATGGTTCCCGGTGAGGATGTGGCTCACCTTAATCTCACCTCCTCGGCTCCGGGCGCAGACAGCTTGTCGAAAGAAACGGCACGACACCTCCACGAGGTGCTGGCCACCCAGCTTCTGGTCAGCGGTTCCTACACTGTTCTCGGAGGCCATGGGGCGCGCCAGTTGCGGCTCGACGTGCGGTTGCAAAATGCTTCGACTGGCGAAATTCTCACCGAAGTTGCCGAGAACGGCGAGGAGGCTAACGTTTTCCACCTGGTGAGCCGCGTCGGAGAGAGGCTGCGACAAAGTCTTGGTGTGCCCGGCGTTTCCGGCAAAGAGCAGGCGCAGGTGCTGGCCTCGGCTCCGTCGAATCCAGAGGCGGTGCGCTTCTACGCTCTCGGTCTTAGCAAGTTGCGCGAGTTCGACGCCCTGACCGCGCGCGACCTGCTGCAGCAAGCGGTGGCGGCCGATCCCGACTACCCGCTTTCGCACTCCGCGCTCGCGGCTGCGTGGAAGGCGTTGGGCTACGACCCGCAAGCGCGCGCGGAAGCTAAGAAAGCTTACGATCTGTCGAGTTCGCTGTTGCCCACGGATCGCCTCTTGGTGGAAGGACAATTCCGGGAGACGACTGCGGACTGGAGCAAAGCGGTTTCGGTGTATCGCACGCTGTTCGCACTTTTCCCGGACAACATCGAGTTCGGGTTACGGCTGGCCAACGCGCAACGTCTGACCGCACCCCCCTCCGCTGCGGAGGAAACGATCGCCGCCCTGCGGCGGCTTCCCGCTCCCGCCTCGCAGGATCCCCGCATTGATCTTGCGGAAGAGATGTTGTTCGGTGGCACCGATCGCGACCGCGCTCTCAAACTCGTCCAGGACGCCGGAGCCAAAGCCAAGTTGCTTGGAGCAAAGCTGATCTACGCGCAAGCCCGGCTCAACGAGTGTATCGACTTGACTTGGGGCGTGCATCCGCAAGCGGCCCTCGCTGCTTGCGAAGAGGCACGTCAGATTTTTCTTGCTGCTGGTGACCGCAGGCATGCCGCCATTGCTCTGCGCACCATTGCCGACCGGTATTCCGACGAAGGCCACAATGCGGAAGCTCTGCCGGTATATCAGGAGGCTCTGGCAATTCTCGGCCAGATTGGGGACATGGGAAACACAGCTGCCGTCCTCAACAATATGGGCACGGTACTGGAATCCCAGGGCGACCTCGATCGCTCCCAGACGATGTTTGCCGAGGCCGCGCAAGCATTTAAGGACACCGGAGAGAGCGACAACTATGTGATCGCTGCCAGCAACGTCGCCGACATACGGGCGATGAAAGGAGACTTGCGAGGAGCCGCGCGCACACGCGAACAAATACTGGCGGTGGCGCGTGCGACCACTAATAACGGTGCCATTGCCATGCCACTGATTGGCCTTGCCACCAGTCGCTGGATAGCAGGAGATTTAAAGGAAGCGCACGCGTTGGCCGAAGAGGCGGTTCAGATGGGCCGTAAGGTTGGAGACCCGCTGCCTTTGACCAGCGCTTTGTTGGTGATGGGCGATGTCCGACGTGCGGAGGGCGATTTGACTGGTGCGCGGCGCGACTACGAAGAAGCAACGACACTTCGGCAGAAGCTCGGGGACGCCGGCGCAGTTGCCGAAGTGCGGCTGAATCTGGCCAACATTAGTCTGGACGAAGGAAATCCAGCGCAAGCGCAGATGCTGCTTCAGCAAGCAATCGCCGAATTCACCAGCGAAAAAGCCAAAATCAATATTGCGCTGGCCGGCATCTCTCTTGCGCGAGCGTTGCTGATCCAGGGCAAGCTCGATGAGGCGAAACGGGCGGCTGGAGAGGCAATAAGTGCGAGTAAAGGCAATACCGATCCAACCATAACTATTCCTCTCGCGATCTTGCAGGCAAGAGTGGTGGCGGCGGAAGCAGTTTCTGCACACGCGCATCAAGTAGCACTGCAGCTTGCCCGCAAACAGTTGCAGAAAGCCGGCGCCGACGCGCGAAGAATCGGATTATACGACGGCGAATGCCAGGCGCGTTTGGCTTTGGGTGAAGTCGAGATGGAAATCAACTCGGTTCTCGGCCGGTCAACGCTGGCCAGTCTTGAGCAATCCTCGAACTCCCACGGCTTTCGACTCGTCGCACACCAAGCAGCCGCACTGCGCGAATCCGGTACGTTGGTTCGTTCAACTCTAGCTTCGGCGGGAAAGAACTGAGTCCTGGCACGTGATGGAGTTCCGTGAGGAACAAGGTCTGGAGCCGTCTGAAATCGGCGGACGAAAAGCCCACAGCTACCGGTGATCAGCGACCACAGAGCTCCCGTGGAGGTCCCTCTTCTGCAAATTGACCGATGATCCAATGGAAGAGCAAACTCCCGTGGCGGCGTGCACCAAGAGTTCCTCGAGCCGCAGACCCGATCGTGCGTCGGAAACACTTGCAGATGAACTAGTGATCTCGTGATATGGCCATCACGGCAAAAGGAGTTGTGAAAAACGAGGTCTTGGGCGGATTGACGGGCAACCCTGAAGTTGTTCCGGGCCAGAAGTCCTCTTCGAGGAAGTTGAACCCGACGGCCATCCAACTTTCGGAGACGTGCCCGCGCCCGTCTCCCCAGCACCAAGCTCCAACCGGATTCCCCCCATTCGGTACAATCTCGGTACAACCGAGCGAGAGAAAAGACGGTTTGCTGGCCCCTAAGCGACACCAGACAAAGCACTTGAGATTTGTACTTTCATAGTTCGGGACCAGGGGGTCGGAGGTTCAAATCCTCTCTCCCCGACCAACAAATTGATCCCGTCATTTCAGACACTTGCAACCATACCCATCCGGCGCTTTTGAACCGACCTGTCAGGTAGTTGGTGGAATCGCCTGTTGCTGAAAAACTCCTTCCCGTGAAGTTCGCAACGATAAGTGCGCGTCAGGATGCCCTACAATCAATTTGTCGGGTCGGCTAGATTCGAAATGGGGAGTGCTTGATGAAAACGCCTGCATTATTTGACTTAACCGGTCGGGTGGCTGTCGTGACTGGTGGTAATGGCGGAATTGGTCGCGGCATTGCGCTCGGATTAGCCGAGGCCGGGGCTGCCGTCGCAGTGTTTGGACGAAACGACGAAAAGAACCAGCGGGTGCTTTCCGAATTGAAAGCAATCGGTGTTCCATCGGTTGCTGTGATGGTTGATGTGACCGATCGCGCCGGATTGGAGCCCGCGCTTAACAGGGTCGAGAGCGAGCTCGGTGGCATCGGCATCCTGGTAAACAATGCCGGCAACGTGTCGCTGAGCGGCGGCGTGTTGAACGAAAGGCCTGAAGATTGGGACAACGTCATCGAGACGCAACTCAATGCAGTTTTTCTTCTTTCGAAGCTCGCTGCCAGATCGATGCTGAGTCGTAAAGGTGGAAAGATTATTAACATTGGCAGTATGTACTCGTTCTTCGGATCTGGGCTCGTCCCCTCTTACAGCGCAGCGAAAGGAGCGATCGTCCAACTGACCAAGTCAATGGCCATTGAGCTCGCCCCGCACAACATTCAAGTCAATGCGATCGCGCCAGGGTGGATTGAAACGGACATGACGGCGCCTGTACGTACAATGCCCATGAATGACGAAATTCTTGCGCGTACCCCTGCCGGTCGATGGGGTCAACCGGAGGAACTTGCCGGAACAGCCGTTTACCTGGCCTCGCGGGCATCGGACTTCGTTACCGGCACTACGATTCGTGTTGATGGCGGCTATGCGATCCGATGACATTTCGAACGCAACTCAGGCTGAAACCGACCTGGAAACTCGATCTAGAAAGCGACCGCGAAGTTTTGCAGATGGACGGGGCGATTTGATTCAAGTCGTCCTAAGGCACTGAAAATGCTAGTTCAAAGGTGTGTCTGCCCAAGAGAAAGGTTCGAAAATCGTCCTCCAGGGCCGACCAATCTTCCATTCGATTTCCGCTGCCTGCCAGGCGCCCGACCGGTTTCAGAACCGCCGTATTCCGCTGGTCCGCAGGAATCATGCGATAGAAGTTTTTCAGCTCGTCATTTTGCTTACGGGAGCGTTCGGCTCCTTAGATTTCCAAGGCGCACGTGCGGTGCGGTTTTGCGGGATAGCGGATAGCCGGGGGCCGCGTCCTACAGCTCGTACTTCTTCATCAAGTGACGAAACGAGCGATAGGAAATTCCGAGCACGTCAGCGGCACGGACTTGCACGCCGTTGGTTTGTCCGAGGGCGGACTGCAGCAGCGAGCGTTCGATCTGCGCGACATAGTTTTCCATGTTCACGCCTTCGGGGAGGACCGAGCCTAAGGCCACGGTCGTATTCATAGCGGTTTCCGCGCCGGCGGCTACGGCGCGAGCCTTCGAACGCTCCGCCGGCAACTCGACGCGTAGTTCGTTTGTAGTCTCCAGCGCTACCGCTCGTTCGATCGTGTTCTCAAGTTGCCGGACGTTGCCCGGCCAGTCGTAACCGGTCAGAGCTTCGAGCGACGCCGCTTCGACGCCGTGAATGCTTTTCCCCGCCCCGGGCGCATATTTTTTCAGGAAGTGATTTGCCAGCAGCGGAACATCCTCGCGGCGTTCGCGCAAGTCTGGCACGCGGATGGGAATGACGTTCAGGCGATAGTAGAGATCCTCGCGGAACGTGCCTTCGGTGACCTGTCGGTCGAGATCGCGGTTGGTGGCGGCGATGACGCGAACGTCCACCGGGATCTCGCTGGTGCCGCCCACGGGGCGCACGGTGCGTTCCTGCAGCACGCGCAGCAGCTTGACCTGCATGGGCATGGTCATCTCGCCGATCTCGTCTAGAAAAATCGTGCCCTGGTCGGCGACTTCGAACAATCCGCGCCGGTTCTGGTTGGCACCGGTGAAGGCGCCCTTGACGTAGCCGAACAGTTCGCTTTCGAGCAGCGTCTCCGGGAACGCGCCGCAGTTGACTGAGACAAAAGCTTCGCCGGCTCGCGGCGAGCAGGTATGCACGGCCCGCGCGACCAGTTCCTTGCCGGTTCCACTTTCGCCGTAAACCAGAATCGTGCTGCTGGTGGTAGCGACGGTGCGGACGGTCTGCTTCAGTTTTTCGAGCGCTGGACTTGCGCCGATGATGTTGTCGAGCGAGTTGCGGGTGGCCGCGTCGCGGCGCAGGGCAAAGTTCTGACGGCTGAGCGAAACCTTCGTGAGCGAGCGCGCGATGGCGAGTTTGACTTCGTCCACCAGTCCCGGACTTTTGCGGATGTAATCGGTCGCGCCGCCCGCTTTGACTGCCTGCACGGCCGCTTCGTAGTCATCGACGGCAGTCATCAAGATGACCGCGGATTCGGGAGAGATCTGGTGCGCGTGGCGCAGGACTTCGACGCCATCCACACCCGGCATCTTGATGTCGGTAACAATGACGTCGTACAGTGCGCTGTCGATTTTGTGTTTGGCCAGTTCGCCACCGGTGACAGTTTCCACCTTGTGCCCATCGCGGCGCAGGGCGATGTCGAGCAGTTCGCAGATCGAGCGTTCGTCGTCGCAGACCAGAATGTTACCCACGGGTCCCTCCTCCTGCGGCTGCGTGTGCAGTTTCCGCGGATGATGCTGCGGAGGAAATTCCGCTGGCGGCACCCTGCCCACGGTCATTCTCATGCGCATGCTCATACTCCATGCGCCGCAACCGCAGCACGAAGCTCGAGCCCTTGCCAACTTCCGAACGCGCCCAGACCTTGCCTTCATGGGCCTGCACGATCTGGTACACAATGGCCAGGCCGAGGCCGGTTCCGCCTTCAAAGTTTGACTGGAAGGGCTCGAAGATTTTTTCCGTCTGCTGCGGGTTGATGCCGGAACCGGTGTCAGTAAAGCTCATCTCCCAGTCCGGGCCGCGCTCGGCCAGGGCCACGGTCAGGCTCCCACCTTTATTCTTCATGGCTCGTACCGCGTTTTCGCAGAAGTTCCAGAACACCTGTTTGAGTTTGTCGCCGTCGGCCAGCACCCAGGTTTCGGACTTCGGAAAGCTGCGCTCGAGCTGGATACCCGCGTTCTCGGCGGTGAGGCGGTGTTCGAGCAAAGTGAGAGTGTCCTGCAACAACGGAATCAGATTCACGCGCTCGAAGCGATATTGCTTGCCCCGGGAATACGCCAGAAAATCGGTGATGATGTTGTTGAGGCGATCGGACTCGCGAATCACAATCTGCAAGAGGGCGTGCTCTTCGGAATTTAACGCGGGCGAATCCGACAACATGCTGACCGAGCCCGCGATCGAGGTCAGGGGATTGCGGATCTCGTGAGCGATGGCAGCGGCCAGGCGGCCCACGGCAGCCAGGCGATCCTGCATGCGCACCTCGCGTTCCAGACGTCGGATCTCGGTGAGGTCGTCAAAGGAATAGACAAAGCCCAGATCACCGCGCGCGCTCAGGTTGAGCGCGGAAACCATCACACGAAAAGTCTTGCGGAAACCGTTGGCGGCCACGTAGCGGACTTCGGCATCGGCCCGAGCCACGCCAAAATGGGGTAACGGATCCTGAAAAACGTTGGCTACGGAACGTCCGTGCAACTCGGCTTCGGAGATTTCCAGCAGTTGCTGGGCCGCTCGATTGACCAGGGTGATGCGTCCGTCGAGTCCGGTGGTGATGACACCACCGCTCATGGACTGCACGATATTTTCGTGGAGCGCCTGCAGATTTTGGAGCGCACCGCTGGCATCCTTCAGTTGGACATCCACCTGGCGGAGTTTGCTCATGAGTAAGCCAGCCAAGTAGGCGATGGCGAAGTAGGCAAACAGGTTGACGAAGATCACGACCTGCAGCGCCTGCAACTTGGGATGCGAGTTCGAATACGAGGGAATGACCAGGTAATAATCGAGCTCAAGGATGGTACCGAACAGGATAAAAGCCAGAGCCGCGCTCAGATATCCCCAGGCTCGCGGCAGCAGCATGCAAGCGACAACGATGATCAGGGGGTAGAGAAAGTTGAGCGAGCTGTCGATGCCGCCGGTTACATGGACGACGAGCGTGACCATGGCCAGATCCGCAAGCACCTGGAGAATGGCCTGGAGGCGATGTTCGTTCCAGACTGAGACCAGAAAAAGGAAAAACAGCGAGAGTACGAACCACAGGACCATCCCGGTCAGAAACGGCAGGAGGGGCAGGCGGCTCGGAGTAAGGCGGATGACAGCGAGTTCGATGGCGAGCAGGACCATCAGGATCAGGATGCGAACCTTCACCAGCCAGGTCAGCCAGTTCCGCTCATCGGAGATGGAATGCATGAGGTTAGCCGTCAGTCTGCAGCCGTCAGCCTGACGACTGACGGCTGTCTTTTCTATCCCGCCAGTTTTGAGATCATCGAGAACAGCGGCATGTACAGAGAAATAACGATGCCGCCGATGCTGACGCCGAGGAGGCCGATGATGATCGGCTCCAGCATGGCCAGCATGTCTTTGGTGGCGGCGTCGACTTCGTCTTCATAGAAGTCCGCGATCTTCTGCAGCATGGAGTCCATGGCGCCGGTGGCTTCGCCAACCCCGATCATCTGGGTCACCATGTTGGGGAAGACGCCGCATTCGCGCAGTGGATCAACGATGGTGCGGCCTTCTTCGATCGCCTTGCGAACCTTCATCAGCGCTTCCTCGAGCACGGCGTTGCCCGAGGTGCGGGCGGTGATGGCCAGGCCTTCGAGAATGGGCACGCCGGAGGTAATGAGCGTACCCAGGGTCCGGGTGAAACGGGCGACGGCGATCTTGCGCAGCAGCAGGCCGAGGATGGGCAGCTTGAGCAGCATGGCGTCGAAGTAATAGCGGCCACGGGGGTGCTTGCGAACCTGCTTCACAGCGAAGACGGCACCGACGCCACCCACGATAAAGAACCACCAAAAATGGCCCACGAAGCTACTGAGGCCGATGACAATGCGGGTGGGGAGCGGGAGGCCAACTCCCAATCCGACAAAGAGGTTCGCGAAAATCGGTACTACCCACTTGAGCAGCGCTCCCACGATCAGCCCGGCGAGGGAGACGACGGACACCGGGTAGATCAACGCCGACTTGACGGCCGCGCGCAGTTTGACTGCCTTTTCCACGTAGATCGCAAGGCGCTGGAGAATGATGTCGAGAATACCGCCGGTTTCACCGGCCTCGATCATGTTGGTCGTCAGATCGTCGAAGACGACGGGATACAGGCGCATGGCATTGGCCAGCGTGGCGCCCCCTTCGACGGTGGTCCGGACCCCGAGCAGCGTTTTCTGAAAGCTGGGGTTCTCCTGGTTGGCGCCGAGAATTTCCAGGCACTGCACCAGCGGCAGACCAGCGTCAATCATGACGGAGAACTGGCGGAAGAACACGGCAACGTCCTTGACCGCGACCTTGCCACTGCCAAAAGTGGGCAGGGAGAATTCCTTGCCCTTCTCCCGGATGGAGCCCGGCGTGATGCGTTCCTTCCGGAGCTGCGAGGCGAGTCCGTCTTTGGTAGAGGCTACGCGCTCTCCCTGAACTTTTTCGCCCGAGGCGGTCTTTCCTGAAAACGTGAAAACCGGCATGGTTGCTTTCTCCTTATCCGTGTTGCGCTGGCTTGGGCTGTCGATCCTGCTGGCGGCCCAAGCCTTTTTGTGTCTTCGCTTATCTCGTTGCTCGTCTCTCGGCCCGTGATGCTACCGGGCATTTCCCAAAGTTATCGCTTTGCAGGCGCGGCACCCTTGGCCAGGGGAACCGGATGGTTTCGGTTCAAGAGGTTCGCGCCGCGCGCGATCATTTCCTGCAGTTCGTCCTGATTGCTGGAGCGCGTCAGCGCAATTTCCAGGGTGATCTGCTTCTGGAAATAAGCGGTGGCGAGCGACTGGTTGAACGTCTGCATGCCGTACTTATCCTGGCCGGACTGCATGGAGGAATAAATCTGGTGAATCTTGTCTTCGCGGATCAAATTGCGCACGGCCGCGTTGGGCACCAGAATTTCCATGCACATGGCGCGTCCCTTGTTGTCGGCGCGCGGCAGCAGGCTTTGACACATGATGCCTTCGAGCACCAGCGAAAGCTGGGCGCGGATCTGCGATTGCTGGTGCGCCGGGAACACGTCGATGATGCGGTTGATGGTGGAGGATGCGGAATTGGTATGCAACGTACCAAAGGTGAGGTGGCCGGTTTCCGCGATGCGCAGCGCGGACTCGATGGTTTCGAGGTCGCGCATTTCGCCGATCAGCACCACGTCCGGGTCTTCACGAAGGGCGGCGCGCAGCGCGTCGGTAAAACTCTTCGTGTCGGAGTGCAGTTCGCGCTGGTTGACCACGCAGTTCTTATTCATGTGCACGAACTCGATCGGGTCCTCGATGGTGAGGATGTGTTCGTGGCGTTCGGTATTGATCTTGTCGATCATGGCCGCCAGCGTCGTGGACTTGCCCGAACCGGTTGGCCCCGTCACCAGCACCAGACCGCGGGGTTTATCGCACAGCTTGCTGACGACCGCAGGCAGGCCCAACTGGTTGAATGATTTAATCTCAAACGGAATCAGACGAAAAACGCAAGCCGAAGCGCCGCGCTGGTTGAAGACGTTGGCGCGGAAGCGAGCGAGGCCCTTCAAACCGAAGGAGAAATCCATTTCGAGGCTTTCTTCGAAACGGTGCTTCTGCGAATCGGTCATCACGCTGTAGGCCAGTTGCTTGGTCTCGGCGGGCGTCAACTGGGGCAGGTCGAGCGGCACCAAGTGTCCGTGGACGCGGATCTGTGGCGGAGAATTGGTGGTGATGTGTAGGTCGCTTCCCCCCATCTCCAACATGCGGCGGAGCAGATCGCTTAGTGAGAGTGCCATAGTTTTCTTTCTTCCCTTGTGCGGTTTCTAGTGGATCGTTTCGCGAGCCACTTCTTCGAGCGTGGTCCAGCCTTGCGCGACCTTGGTCAGCCCGCTGCGTCGCAGGGTGATCATGCCGCGCTCAATCGCTTTCTTCTTAAGTTCGAGCGCCGAAGCGCCGACCAGAACCAGTTCCCGGATCTCGTCGTCCACTTCCATTACTTCGTACAAACCGGTTCGCCCCTTGTAGCCGGTCTTGTTGCAGGTGGCGCAACCTTTGCCCTTCATGATCTGCACCGTCTTGGACTCTTCGGGCGTGAAGCCTTCGTCGATCAGGGCCTGCGGCGGCACATCGACCGGCTCGGCACAGTCCTTGCATATCCGCCGGATCAGGCGCTGGGCACAGATCAGATGCACCGAAGTCGCCACCAGGAAAGGCTCGATCCCCATGTTCATGAGGCGGGTAATGGTTTCGGGCGCGCCATTGGTGTGCAGCGTGGATAAAACGAGGTGACCAGTGAGTGCGGCCTTGATGGCAATTTCCGCGGTTTCAAAGTCGCGGATTTCTCCGACCAGAATGATGTTGGGATCCTGCCGCAGAAAGGCGCGCAAAGCAGCCGCAAAATTCAAGCCGATCTGCTCCTTCATCTGCACCTGGTTCACGCCTCCCAGTTGGAACTCGACCGGGTCTTCGGCGGTCATAATGTTGGTATCGGGCTGGTTCAGCCGCGAGATGGCAGAGTAGAGAGTGTTGGTCTTGCCGGATCCGGTCGGGCCCGTGACCAGCACCATACCGTAGGGCTTGAGGATGGCCTTCTCGAACTTGACCAGCGACTCGGCCTCGAAGCCGAGCTTGGTCATGTCGAGGCGCAGATTTTCCTTATCGAGCAGGCGGAGCACGATCTTCTCGCCCCAGAGCGTGGGCAGAGTGGAGACGCGGAAATCGAGCTGCTTTTTCTTGCCGCCGATCTGCATCTTCAGCATGATGCGGCCGTCTTGCGGCAGGCGCTTTTCGCTGATGTCGAGCTTGGCCATGATCTTGAGGCGCGAGGTGATGGCGTCCTTCAGTTTCAGCGGCGGATTCATGATCAACTGCAGCACTCCGTCGATGCGGAAGCGGACGCGGAATTCCTTTTCGTAGGGCTCCATGTGAATGTCACTGGCGCCGCGCTTCACGGCATCGGTGAGCACCAGGTTGACGAGCTTGACGATGGGAGCTTCGTCGGCTGCCTTCTCCAGTTCCTTGAGTTCGAGTTCCTGCTCTTCGGCCTGGACCTCGACATCGGCGCCTTCGCCAAGGTCGTTCATCGACTGCATGACCTGCTCGAGCTCTTCTTCTTTGGAAGTGCCGTAGGCCTTGTCGATGCCCTCGATAATTGAACTTTCCGAGGCCACAACCGGTTCGATATTGAAGCCGGTCATGAACTTGATATCGTCCATCGCAAAGACGTTGGTGGGATCCACCATGGCGATGGTGAGCGAAGCGCCGACGCGGCTGAGCGGCAAAATCTGATAGCGTTTCGCGGTTTCGTAGGGAATCAGCTTGACGACGGCCGGGTCGATTTCGAAATAAGAAAGATTAATGGCGGGCACGCCGTACTGGCGCGAGAGAAAATTGGTGACGTCCTCATCCGAAAGGAAACCCAACTTCACCAGCGCCGAGGCAAGCCGGGTGTGGGAATCCTTCTGGAGCTTGGTCGCCTGTTCCAACTGCTCTTGGGTGATGACCTTTTCTTTGACGAGCAGGTCACCCAGCCGCTGAGACATATCTCTCCTGTATTCCCGCGAACTCCGGGGTATGCGAACCCGCTGATTTCCCAAGGGGAACAGCGAAGATGCATTCGCACTGACACAAATTGTCAACCCAATGGGCATTCCGCAAAAGTAACTTAGGTACTTGTACTTCGCGGGAAGTGCGGTTTGTGCCCGCTACTGGCGGCATTTGTGCCAGAAAATCGCGGTGTGACGAGCATCACAACCGGCAGACCATGTTCTTCGGTGCGCAGATATTGGTGTCTGTGGCGTCGCGGGCTCGCGATCTGAACTAGCAGCTAGAATGGAGACGCCGGTACGCCACCCGCACACTGTGAACGAAACCAAACACGATGCGATCCGCGCTTACTGCCACGCGTTGTATTCCGCCTGGGGACGCCAGCACTGGTGGCCCGCGCAATCGCGCTTTGAGGTGATTGTTGGGGCGTATCTAACGCAGAACACTGCGTGGACGAACGTTGAGAAAGCGCTCGGTAATCTTCGGAAAGCACGGATTCTGGCAATCCATGGAATCCGTCGTACGCCTCTGCCTGAGCTTGAGCAATTGATTCGCCCGTCGGGCTATTTCCGGCAGAAGGCGCAGCGGCTGAAAACGTTTGTCGGCTTTCTCGATGAACGTTACGGTGGGTCGCTCGCGCGGATGTTCGCACGGCCCACCGGCGAGCTCCGCGACGAACTGCTTGCGCTCAACGGCATTGGGCCCGAGACCGCGGACTCGATTCTGTTGTATGCCGGCAATCACCCAGTCTTTGTTGTGGACTCTTACACGCGGCGTGTTTTCGAACGCCACCAGATTGTTTCCAGCGCGGCGGGCTATGACGAAATTCGACAACTGGTCGAACAGGCGCTGAGCGAAACACCCCCGCCCAAGCAGAGCCTGGACGGGGCACCCTCTGCGAAGATTGCAATGGGGCCGCACGGCTCTTGTCATCGGCCCTCGCGCGTGAGCACGTCCAACCGCACGGCGCTGGTCCAGATGTTCAACGAAATGCACGGACTGATCGTCGGAGTCGGCAAGACTTACTGCCTAAAGTCACAAACGCGGTGTGAGCAATGTCCTTTGCAGAAGTTTCTTCCTGAGGCAAAGTGAATCAGCGGGAGTTCGGTATGTGTGACCTCGTGAAATGGAGAGCGCTTGTTCTTGTCTTGGCGACCGCAGTCCTTGGCCTCGGATCTGGCGCTGGCGTCGGAGAGCAATCGTTGCGTGAGGCTGCACGAGGTTCTGGCCTGCTCATAGGAACAGCGGTGCGGCCGGCGCAACTTTCAGAGGCGGCCTACGCGTCCACGCTTGCGCGTGAGTTCAATACACTGGAACCGGAAGACGCGCTTAAGTGGGAAGTGGTGCATTCGGAGCGGCAGTCTTTCGATTTCTCTCAAGCCGACCAGATTGTGGATTTCGCGAGCCGGCACGACACGAAGGTGCGCGGGCACACGCTGGTCTGGCACCGGCAAAATTCAAAGTGGCTGACGGAAGGAAAATACACGTCCGGCGAGCTTGCTGAAATTCTTGAGAAACACATTAGAACTGTGGTCGGACATTACCGGGGCAAGATATTCGCGTGGGACGTGGTCAATGAAGCCTTCGACGAGTTGCATCCGGGACAGATGCGCAGCACGATCTGGAGCGATCAGCCCGGAATCGGCTTGGCGGGAAACGGCTTCACATATATTGAGCGTTGTTTCCGTTGGGCGCATGAAGCCGATCCGCAAGCTCTGCTGTTTTACAACGACGCTGAGGCGGAGGTCGTGAATCCCAAGTCGGACGCGATCTACGCGATGGTTCGCGATTTCCGGCAACGGGGCGTCCCCATCGATGGCGTGGGATTTCAGATGCACATCGCCAATCTGCACGCCGATGTCGCGTCCATCTCTGCCAATATCAAGCGCTTCACGGCTCTCGCAGTGCAGGTCCACATCACCGAGATGGACGTTGCCCTGCCGGTGGATTCCGACGGCAACGCTCGCGCCGAAGATCTGCAAACACAAGCGAACATCTATCGACAGATTGCCACTGCTTGCGTGTCTCATCCGGGTTGTACAGCCATCCAGACCTGGGGTTTCACCGACAAATATTCCTGGATCGGATCGCACTCGAAGAAGACACAAGGCGCGGCGCTGTTGTTTGACCGGAACTACCGGGCCAAGCCTGCGACCGAGGCGCTGCGGAGTGTGCTGGCAGCGGGGCGTTTGTAACCGACAACAAATCCCTGACCGAAGCGCTCATTTTTTTGAGACTTCACGGAATCGCAAACTCACCTGTTCGCTAGCCAGCCAGGTTCTGGTATAAACACTTGCGATTTGGAAGGGATTCCCTGATGAACCTCTCACGTATCGCTCTCGCCGCCCTTGGCGGCTTCGTGGCGTATTTTGTCCTCGGTGGTCTCACCTTCGGCTTGCTGCTGTCGCTTAAGAGGGAATTCCTCAAATACCCTGCTGTGTATCGATCTCAGCAAGGACAGATGAGCCATATGCCGGTCGGAATGGCCGCCATGTTCCTGTCGATGGTGGTGCTTGCGGTGATTTACGCGATGCTGTATCAGGGTGTTTCCGGTCTCGCCGAGGGTGCCCGCTTCGGAGCATTGATCGGAATCTTTGCGATTTGCGCTTTTGTGCTGCACAACTACGTCAACCTGAATATTGGGCTGAAACTGACCGTCCAACAAGCCGTGGCCTACTTCGTGGAATGGGTTGTCACCGGCATCGTGATGGGCCTCATCTGCCGGCCCCCCGCGCCACACTGACCGTGCTTCTCCTCGAGTAGATTAGGTTGTGAGAATGCGCCGTCGCCAGCGCCGCTGCGCCGCGCCTGCGGTTCTATAATGGGGCAGCCTTCCGGTTCTGTATTTTGTTCTGGGGCGCTTGGCCTTGGCCGCACCAAATCCAATTCGCGACGAACCCAAAACCTCCGGCCGCCGGAGGTTTGTGATCACGCTGGCGATCGGCGCTTTTCTGCTGCTCACGATCTTGGTGTTGCAGGCCTCGTTCAATTTGAAGTTCATCAGCCCCGACAGCAACCAGGAGCTCCTGTTTTTTGCCGGACTGAGCGGCCTGATTTTCTTTGCCTTCGTGGCGCTGACGGTCGTTCTCGGACGCAACCTGCTGAAGCTTTATGCCGAACGACGCCAAGGCGTGGCTGGTTCAAAGTTCCGCACGCGCCTGGTGGTGGTGAGTCTGCTGCTGTCATTCTTGCCCGTGATTGCGATGTTCTGGTTTTCATACGGGCTGATGAACCGCTCGATCGATAAATGGTTTTCCCAACCGGTCGAGGAAGTGCGGGCGGATACCGCGGCGATGTCGGCTCTGCTCTATGATTACGCGGGCCAGAATGCGACCTCGGAAGCACAATCCATAGCGCAGTCAAAAGAATTTCAAAGAGCTTTTGCCAGCAGAAATTTTTCTGAGGTCAATGAAGAACTTCGGGAACACATTCCGACGCTGCAGGGCGGATTCGTTGTGGCTCTGGCGAGCGGCAACGCAACCGCCAGTCTGAACACCCCGGCGCTCTGGACCGAAATGAAGGCTGGCTTCCCGGTGCAGTCGGCCCTGCGCGGAGAGCACCCCCATTTCCAGTGGGGTCCGACGGACTACATTGTCGCGGCGGTTCCGCTGCAAGAGGGTGCCGTGCTGGTCGCCATGCCTCTGCCGCCAAAATTCGCCGCAACGGCAAGGCAGATTCAGGATAGCCAGAAGCGCTACATCGAACTGGCCGCAAAAAGGAAGCTGTTTCGGCGGACTTATATCGGATTTCTGCTGCTGCTGACGGTGGTGGTGCTGTTCGCTTCGACCTGGCTCGCGCTCCTGCTTTCGAAGTTGGTCAACCGTCCAGTGGCGGCGCTGGCGGCGGGCACAGAGGCCATCTCCAAGGGACAACTGGATTACCGCGTCGATATCCGCGCCACCGACGAACTGGCCGAACTGGTGCAGTCTTTCAACAGCATGGCGGAGCAACTCGAATCCAGCCGGCGCCAGATCGATGCCTCCAGTCGCGATGTGGGGGCCGCGAACGAAGCGCTCGAAAGAAGACGCCGATACATCGAAACAGTACTGGAGAGCATTCCGACAGGAGTGATTTCAATTGACGCGGCGCGTCGTGTGACGCTGGCGAATGCGGCTTTCTCCCGAATGTTTTATCTGGAGCGGAGCGAGTACGTGAGCCCGGCGACGCTGGTGAACCTTCCGCTGCGCGACGTGATGCCCGCCGATGTACTTGAGGATCTCGAACCGCTTCTCCGCCGTGCGGATCGTATGGGCATCACGGCAGCCAACATGGACCTTGCCTTGCCCCGAGCTCGACTGAATGTCGCCGTAACCGTGTCCGCGCTGCGGCACGGGGCGCAGGGAGTGGGGTATGTGCTGGTATTCGAAGACTTGTCGGACCTGTTGCGGGCGCAGAAGCAGGCAGCTTGGCGCGAGGTGGCGCAGCGCGTAGCGCATGAGATCAAGAACCCTCTCACCCCGATCGCTCTTTCCGCCGAGCGCATCCATCGCCATTTAACACGGGGTACCACTCCCGATGCAGCCTCTCTCGAAGTCATACGCACGTGTGCGGAAACCATCCGGAACGCCGTCGAAAGCGTGCGCACGCTGGTGGATGAATTCTCGGTGCTGGCGCGTTTTCCCGCTTCCCGCCCGCAACCCTCCAGCTTGAATAACCTGGTGGAAGCGGCGCTCGTTATGTTCAATGGGCGACTGGAGGGCATTCGCGTGCGTACCGAACTGGCGCACGATTTGCCGGCGGTGATGGCCGATCCGGAAGCAATCAAGCGCGCGGTCGCGAACCTGGTCGATAACGCAGCGGAGGCGATGCAGGATGCGATGCTGAAAGAGATCACGATTTCGACGATGTTGGTCGCCAGCCGCGACGCCGTAGAACTGGTAGTCGCCGACACCGGGCAGGGAGTTTCGCGCGACCTGAAGGAACGGTTATTCCTCCCATACTTTTCGACCAAGCAACGCGGCACGGGGCTGGGTCTGGCGATTGTAAGCAGAATTGTGGAAGACCACCGGGGTTCGATTCGCGTGGAAGAAAACAAGCCGTTTGGCAGCCGCTTCGTGGTCGAACTGCCCGTGGCGGTGGAAACGATCAGCACTCCGGCGGCAAGCTAGCTGCCTTTGTGCAAGTGATTCGTATCAGGGTGGCTGCATCGAATGTCGATCACCGCAGGCAAGCGAACCAATGGCACACATCCTTATCGTTGATGACGAATCCGGTATCCGCGAATCCTTGCGGGGCATCCTCGAGGACGAGGGGTACAAAACCAGCGTCAGCCCCAGCGGCGAAGACTGCCTCGAGTTGCTGCACAGGAGCAGTTTTGACTTGATCCTGCTGGATGTGTGGCTGACCGGGATCGACGGACTGGAAGTGCTGGAGCGGATCCGCGAGATGGAGGATCCGCCGGAGGTCATCATGATCTCGGGCCACGGGACCATTGAGACGGCGGTGCGCGCCACGAAGCTCGGCGCCTACGATTTTGCGGAAAAGCCGCTGTCGCTGGAAAAGACGCTCATCCTGGTAAAGAACGCGATCGACGCGCGGCGTCTGCGCCATGAAAATCTCGACCTGAGGAGACAACTGCAGTCGAAGAGCGTGATCGTCGGCGACAGTGTTCCCATGAAGGCGCTGCGCCAGCAGATTGGGCTGATGGCGCCCACCAACGGACGCGTGCTGATCTACGGCGAATCGGGTACCGGCAAGGAACTGGTCGCGCATGCCATCCACATGCAGAGCCCGCGCAGAGATGAAATGTTTGTCGAGATGAACTGCGCCGCGATTCCTGAAGACCTGATCGACAGCGAACTGTTCGGGCATCGCAAATCGTCGTTTCCGGGAGCAACGGCCGACAAGGAAGGCAAGTTTCAGAAGGCCGATCGCGGGACTTTGTTTCTGGATGAAGTCGGCGACATGAGTTTGAAGACGCAGTCCAAAGTCTTGCGCACCCTGGAGCAGCAGCGCTTCATCCCGGTGGGAAGCGACGATCCCGTTACCGTGGACGTGCGGGTGATCGCTTCCACCAACAAAGATCTGGAGGAGGAGATCGCCAAGGGAAATTTCCGCGAAGATCTTTTTTACCGTCTGAACGTGGTTCCGTTTGTGGTGCCGCCGCTGCGTGAACGCAAGGAAGACATCCCGCTGTTTGCGCGCCACTTTCTAAAAGAATTCGCCTCCGCCTACGGTCGGCGTCCAAGAGAGATCTCCGACGATGCCATCGACGTGCTGATGCGTTACGCGTGGCCGGGGAACGTCCGCGAGTTACGCAATGTGATCGAGCGTATCGTGATCATGAATCCCACCACCTCACGATTCGAACGCAAGCATCTTCCGCCACTGGTGCACCGCGACAGCAGCCGCCGCGTGGCGGGGAGCGAGGGTTCCACGCTGCATCAGGCGCGAGCGGCCTATGAGCGCGACTACATTCTCAAAAAGCTGGACGAAAATCATGGCAA
>Ga0209890_10000489_pt1 | contig 18307 bp, 16 predicted proteins | sample OrgsoiDNA2013049_FD_185799 | JGI IMG/M metagenome (GOLD analysis project Ga0209890, IMG submission 185799) | Permafrost soil microbial communities from the Arctic, to analyse light accelerated degradation of dissolved organic matter (DOM) -... | ecosystem: Environmental > Terrestrial > Soil >...
TCAGGACGTTGTCGAGCACGGACAGACGAGGAAAGACGCTGGTTATCTGCATCGTCCGGGAGATGCCAATCGCGGCCCTTCTGTGCGGCGCATAGGTCGTAATGTCGGCGCCCTCAAACAGGATGCGGCCGGCGGTCGGTCGCAGAAGTCCGGTCAGGATGTTGAAGAACGTCGTCTTACCCGCGCCATTCGGTCCAATGATGGCGAGGCACTCACCACGAAACACCTTGAGATTTACGTCCGTGAGCGCCTTCAGCCCATCAAAATACTTGGCGATGCCGCTCGCCTCGAGGATCACGCTCCCGACCTGCGCGGTCATGGACGCGTCTCCGCGATGCTCTCATTGTTGGGGCTGAGACTGGCCTCAGCCTTGTTGTCCGTTCGAGCGCGACGCCGCGCTTTGATCCGCTCGATCAGCCCGACGATGCCCTGAGGCGCGAACAGGACGGTGAGCACCAGGATGACCCCGATCGCGAAGTCGGCGTAGACAACAAGAGTCCTAAGATAATCGGAGAAGAGGAAGATGAACGTTGTCCCGACGACCGGGCCAAGCATCGTCCCGGCTCCTCCTACCAGAACAGAGGTCAATGGGTTGATCGACACGGTGATCTGGAATACTTCGGCCGAGATGTGGAAGCTGAGAAGGCTGAACAGCGCTCCCGCCAGCCCGCTCAGCGCGCCGGAAATGCCGAAAGCAGCCAGCTTGTAATGCTGAACGGGGTAGCCAAGGAGCGTTGCCCTCATCGGGTTTTCTCGGACCGCGCGGAAGGCGAGGCCGAGGGTCGAGTTGTTGATCCAATTAAGCATCAGGAACGTCAGGAACAGGGCGGCGATCAGGACCCAGTATTTCGTATTCGCATTGCGGAGATCGAGCTCGGCGAAGCCGAACGGGACGCGATAAAGATCGAAGCTCAGGCCATCCTCGCCGTTCGTGATCCACTTCTGAGAGAAGGCCACCAGTTCCAGGATAGCGCTGAAGATGACCGTGATCACGACGAAAGCGTGTCCGGTCACCTGGAGTGCGACTTTGCCGAGGACGAGCGCGAACGCCCCGGCCAGAACGATCGCGGCCGTGATCGCCGGCCAAAATCCCCAATCCAGGGTTAAGACGAGCAAGGCCAACGCGTAGGCGCCCACCCCGAAGAACATGGCATGGCCGAAGCTCAAGAGCCCGGCTCGGCCAAACGCGAGGTCATAGGCCAGTGCGAAGATGATCCAGACACAGAGCGCCGAGCCGAGGTACAGACCATAGTTGCCGAAGACGACGGGAAGTGCGGCAAAGAGAAGCGCGCCTGCGAAAAGCCACAGGATCTGTCGTCGATAGGGCACTTAGATCACCGTTTCACGACGCGCCCGGAAGATCCCCTCGGGCCGCAAGAGCAGGATCAGCGATACCAGCACGAGCGTCATGATCCGCGCTTCGCTCGCGGGAAAATACGTCGTGAAGACGCCGTCTAAGCAGCCGATGACGATGGCGACGACGATTGATCCCATAATGCTCCCGAAGCCGCCGACGACGACGATGATAAAGGAGTACGCTAGAATCTTGAGGCCCATCTGGTACTCTATGGCCACGATCGGTCCGGCCAGCACCCCACTCAAGCCGGCGAGAATGCCACCGAGCGCGACCGTCGACATGTAGACAATCGAGACCGGTATTCCCATCGCGGTGGCGATCTGCGGGTCCTGCTTCACGGCCCGGATCCACAGTCCGTACTTAGTGCGGTTCAAGAATACCCAGACGACGAGCATGGTCGAGATCGAGACGCCGGCAACAAACAGCCGATAATAGGGATAGTGCAAGCCGAAGATGGACATCGTACCGCGGATGGGGTTGGCGATGCGCTGCAGCCCGCCGCCGAAGGTCGCGAGCACCGTATCCTGGATGATGAACAGCATCCCGAGCGTGGCAAGGATGCTCAAGACGAAGTTGCCGCTGATCGGGCGAAGTACGACCCTCTCGATCGCGACGCTGACCAAGCCGACGAGCAGGGGCGCGATTACCATGGCGGCCCAGAAGCTGCTGGTATATTGGATGACCTCCCAGGCCAGAACGGCGCCTAGCATGTAGAGCGCGGCATGAGCGATGTTGATGATGCTTAATACGCCGAAAATTAGCGTCAGGCCCAGCGTGATGAGCGCCAGGATCAGGCCCCAGACTAGCCCGTTCAGCAGCTGGAAGATCAAGGTTTGCAGGTTCATTCGGTCGCCGGCGAAACCTAAAAGCTAATCGGTTCTTCCAGATAGCGTTTGTAAGACTGAGACTTTGGTTTGTCTTTGTCCTCAGGTCGAATATAAGTGATCGTCGATCTCCCCTTGTATTCCTCTGGGACGATCATCACGCGAACGAAACTTGAAAGATGCATTTCTGACGCCTTCGCGTAGACTTGATCCGGTCCATGCTCAACCCATGTGTCGCCCGGCCACACGCGGTGGCGCTTGCCGAGCGCATCGAGCAATAGACTTCCGGTAAGCTGACAACGAACGCCTGGAGCAGCGTGAACGTGCGTCAATGCCTCGCCACCGAGCGGGAAATCCACACGATCCAACCGCATTAAACGTTTAACTGAGGTATCGAGCTCGATCTTGTAGTCACCGGCGTTCGTGCTCTTAATCCCCTGACGCTGAATTTCGCCAGCGGCTGTATTTGGTTGCACCAGTTCCCAACGCCAAAGACACGCACCTTCCGATCCTCCTCGCACAACCACTTTCTGATTGGAAAAATAGCCCTCATCCTCGCAGAGCTTTACGTTTTGCCCTTCGCTTGAGAGTTCAGCGTCCCCAGCAACGCAGTAGATGATACGACGTTCGGCCGCCAGCGTCGCCTCTCCACCTTCGACGAGGTGGTCATGATACATTCGCAACCGAAACGATGCCTTTGCCATTGTCATCCCTTATTTCACTGTTGCTGATTGATTTCTTTCAAGTTCAGCGGGCACGAACCGCCGCGATCACTTCCAACTCCACAGGAGCGTTTCTGGGCAACGCCGCGACGCCAATCGCCGACCTGGCGTGCCGTCCCTGTTCGCCGAAAATATCAAACATGAGCTCACTGGCCGCATCGATAACGCTTGGCTGTTGGTGAAAGTCTGATGTGCTCTGGACGAAACCGGTCAGTTTTATAATCCGCACAATTTGATCGATAGAGCCAAGCGCTTGCTCAAGGCAAGCGAGCGCCTGCAAGCCGCAGATGCGCGCCGCTTCCTTTCCCTGCTCAAGGGAAATCGTGGCGCCGAGCAATCCGACCGTTTTGATCTCACCATTCTCCCAAGGGAGCTGTCCGCTGACAAACGCTAGTTCTCCCTGAACAACTACTGGGACATATTTAAAGGTAGGTCGGGCCGGCGCCGGTAGGCTTAACCCGAGTTCAGTGAGCCGATGGGACGGATTCATCTCCAACGTTCCTTCATTTCCATTCTTCGGCACGCCAGTTGTCGTGCTGATGACCCGTTCAAGCGTAAAGCCGGAGCGGCCCTTGGTGTTGGCGGCGATTTAGCTCTAAGAATTCCAGCCCGGTACGGGGGTGGCATTGATTTGCATCAAGAAGCAGGATTTTGCCAGGACCGGCTGTGACGGCTTTTTGTACCAGCGGAATTGAGATTACTGCATCTCTTATTTTTCTATGCTTCGGATTCGCAGAAGGTAGGTTACGGAATATACACTGATAGAGCAGACCACAATTACTCACGTCTCGCGGCGGCTCGGCCGCCGCAAAGCCTTTTCATGACCATGCGCATCCCGCGGTCCGGTTATATTAGCCGCCCGAAGGACGATTGCTCGATTACAAGACCCCGCAGCCGCAACCGACCGTCCATTGCATGCCGTCGGTTCCAATGACGGTCGGCATCGCTGCATCTAGGGCCGCCGTCGCGAGTTGCTCGCCAGTCTCCGTGGATGCTGATTTGCTGTAGCCAGGATATTTGCTGATCGGCAGCCAGTCGGGCGCGACCTTGAGCGCGGCCGGCGCGAGCGCGGCATACTTGCCGTCGCCATAGACCACCTTGCCACCCACCATCGTGAGCACTGACGATAGTTGCGAGATGCGGCCCTCCGGCACCGTCAGATAGTCATCGGACAAGACCGCGAGGTCGGCCCATTTGCCGACCGACAGCGTCCCTTTCTTGTCTTCCTCGTTGCTCATCCAGGCGCCGGCGGCAGAATAGGCGTGCAACGCCTCCTCGCGGCTCATCAGGTTGCGATCGGCGGCGTGGCGCAATCCACCTTGCGTCTTGCCGGTCACCAGCCATTGCACCCCGACCCAAGGGTTATGACTGGCGGCGCGGTTCCCGTCGGTGCCGAGCGCAAACGGCACGCCCATCTTCTTGATGCGGCCGAATGCCGGGGCATCCTCGGCCGCCTCCTTGCCCCATTTGGTGACGTAGGCTTCGCCGTCGGACGACATCCGATTTTGCAGACCGAGACTGCCGCCCAGGCTCTGCAGCCTGTCGAGCGTGCGCGCGGTCATGCCCTCGCAATGCTCGAGGCCCCAGCGTAGCTTGTTGACCGGCACCTCCTGATGCACCTTTTCCACCACGGCAAGGATGCGCTGCGCAGTGAAGTCGAACGAGGCGTGCATGCGGAACGGCCAGCCGTTCGAGGCGATGAACTTGATGACCTCGGTCAGCTTCTCTTCCATGATCGGCGGCTGTGGCAGCGGATCCTTCGCGAAGTTGGTGACATCGCCGGCCGCCCACACGATATATTCGCCGGCCGCGCAAAGACGGAAATAATCGTCGCCCTGGAACAGCTTCGCCTGGGCGAGCCATCCTTTGTAATCTTCGATCTCGCGCCCCGGCCGCTGCGCCATCAAGGTATAGCCGATGCGCAGGGTCAGCGCTTTGTCGGCGGCAAGCTTGGCGATGGCCTGGTAGTGCTCAGGATAATTCTGACCGCCACCGCCGGCGTCGATCAGGCTGGTGACGCCGAGTCGGTTGAGCTCGCGCATCATGTGCCGGGTTGACATGACCTGTTCGTCCTGCGGCAACTTCGGAATCTTGGCGAACACGCCGAGCAGGCTGATCAGGCTTGTGGTCGCAATCAGCATGCCGGTCGGATTGCCCTCGCCGTTGCGCGCAATGAGACCACCCATCGGATCCGGCGTATCGCGATTCCAACCGAGCGCACGCAATCCGGCCTTATTGATAAAGGCGCGGTCATAGAGGTGCATCACGAAGCACGGCACGTCGCCGCAGGCCGTGTTGATCTCATCGAGCGTAGGCAAACGTTTTTCCTTGAACTGATTGGGAGTCCAGCCGCCGATGACCTGCACCCAATGCGGCGCCGGCGTCCGCTGCGCCTGATCCTTGAGCATGCGCAGCGCAAGCGCGAGCGAGGGCACGCCATCCCAGCGAACTTCCTGCGAATAGGTCAGACCGCCGCGAATGAAATGGGTATGCGCGTCATTGAGCCCGGGAACGATGGTGCGGCCGCCCGCATCGATGATTTTTGTCGACGGCCCACGCATAAGTTCAAGCTCGCGGCGCGTGCCGATCCCGATGACCTTGTCGCCGCCAATCGCGATCGCCTGGGCGCGCGGGGTCTTGGCATCGAGCGTGACGATCTTGGCGTTTTCAATAATAATGTCGGCCTTGGCGCCCTGCGCGAAGGTCGCGACCGGCTCGAACACTTTAGCGGTGGCGTAAATACCTCCCATCGCCGCAGCGCTCGCGACGAAATTGCGTCGTGTCAGCGACGCTGCAGTAAAGCCGAACGGTTTCGCTTGGCAATAGACGCACATGGACATTCCTCCGTGCAGATTTTTGTTATTGAATAACTGCGCCAAAGCTCATGTTGAGATTACGTTTCAGCGGACACTCCCCCGATGACCAGGGATCAGAGTGAACGCTAGCACCCTGCCGGGATTCACGGAAGCAATAAGGCGGCGGTATCGAGATTGGCCTAATCTGTCCTGCGCTGGATGCTAAGTAGTTCACTGCCGCGCCATGCACGCTATATTGGTAGCAAAAACTATTGTTTCAATTTTTATCGGCTCGCCGTTTACCGGGAGCGCAAGCGGCCGTGCTGCCGCGCACCCGCTCTGGGATGTCGTGACCTGACCTGGCTTTTTTAGACCAAGCGTTGTGAGAAAAAGCCCGGTCAGGTCATTCCGTGGAATGGATATCCGGAATTGTGACTGTGGCATCAAGCCCGATAGAGCTTGCGCACCGCACGTAGCGCGTTGCTGCCGGTCTGCTCGAGAATATTCTTGTAAGCGGCAAAGACGTAATTGTCGTCCGGCAGCGGATGATAATTTCGCCACGGCGTACACAAAATCGTGTCGAAGCCGAGCGGCACCGCTAGAGTCAGAAACGCGCATTCGAGCGAAAGCTTCAGGTCGGATCCGTCCGCGGCCTTGGGCGGCAGCTGTTGGCCGATATTGGTGAGTCCGCCCATGATGTGGAGGCCTTTGAGTTGCGGATCGGCGTGCAGCGTGCGGATCGCGTCCAAGGTCGCCCGATGCAATCCGTTGGTGTCGGCGACCACGGCGCTGACCGAGATATCGATATAGATATAGTCGAGCGCCATACCGTAATCTTTTTGCAGTCGCAACGCGGCGCGCTTGGCGGTAGTGGCGATTTCGTCGGCGGTCTTGTTCTGCTTTGCGATGCCGTCTTCCATGCGCTCGGACGCCATGACGATGACCCTGAACGGGCCGTAGCTTTTGTAGAGATCCATTATTTCCCAACGCTGTTCGGTGATCGAATTGATCAGCGCCGGCCCGCCGCGGGCGCGATCATAGGCCTTGAAACAGACCTCTTGCACTTGCGCGCTTGGGGAATCGAAGCACAATGATACCGGTACCGCCTCCTGGATGGCGCGCACGACCTTCGCCAGGAATTGGAAATCGGTCGACCCGCGCGGTCCGATGGTGACGTCAAGCGCACTGGCGCCGGCCTCGACTTGCTTCACCGCGAGCGCCTGCACGCCGGCAAGGTCTTCGGCGTCAAGCAGCGCCTTGGTGCTCTTGAAGCCAGGATTGATGCGATCGCCGATCATTCCGATTCCGAAACCGGGCAAACTCGTCACGGTGCTCTCCGTTTTTTGAAGCTGATATTGTGCAGAAAAGTCTTCTGAAAATCGCCGCGCGTGCTGAGTTCGACATAGCGGCATCGCAGGGCGAGTTCGCGCGCCTGCGCGCGGGTTTTGCGCGAGGCGAGAAGCTGCCGCACGCCGAGGCCGGCTGCATTGCCCACCTGCGTGAAGCGATCGAGCGGCAGTGTCGGTAAGAGCCCGATGGCGATCGCGCTACCGACGTCGATATAAGCGCCGAAGGCGCCGGCGATGACCACAAGCTCGATGTCGTCTTCTGCGAGGCCGCGGTCGCGCAACAGCAGTTCAATGCCGGTTCGGATGGCTGCCTTGGCGAGCTGCACTGCGCGCACGTCGTGCTGGGTGAAAGTAACGCCGGGCGCCAGAACCGCCACGCGCTTGCCGTCCACCTCCGCGATGTCCGGATGCGCGGCCGCCATGCGGCCGCCGTCGTCGAGAACGCCGGTTTGCCGGAAGGCCGCCATGACGTCGATCACGCCCGAGCCGCACAGGCCGACCGGCGGACGGTTGCCGATTGCGCGGATCTTGAGGCGGCCGTCCGCGACCGTAACGCGTTCGATCGCTCCTTCCGCCGCCCGCATGCCGCAGGAAATGTGCCCGCCCTCGAGCGCGGGACCCGACGGACACGAGGCCGACATGATGACGTCTCGGTGGATCAGGGAAATTTCGGTATTGGTCCCGATATCCATGACCAATGTGGTGGTCCCGCCCTGCCAAAGCTCTTGTGTAGCGACGAGCGCGGTCACGTGATCGCTGCCGACGTAGCCGCCGATATTCGGCGCCAGGTGGACATAGGCGCCGGGGCAGGCGGTCAGATCGAGGTCGCGCGCCTTGGCGTCCATAGCGTCGCGGACGGCGGCGACGAAGGGCGCGCGCCCGAGTTGCCGCACCGGCAGCCCGAGCAGCAAGTGGTGCATGGCGGTATTGCCGCAAATCGCCACATCGACGATGTCGGCCGTGCTGGCGCCGATGGAAAGGCACAGGTCGTGCGCGATTGCGTTGATCGCAGTCGTGGCCGCCTGGCGCAGTTCCGCGGCTTCCGCCGGGCCCTGGATTGCGTGGTTCATGCGGCTGATGACGTCGGCGCCCCACGCCACCTGCGGATTCTCGATGCCGAGGCTGGCGACGCGCGCGCCGCTTGCGAGGTCGACCAGGAAACCAGCGACATTGGTGGTGCCGAGGTCGACCGCGAGGCCGAGCGTCCGGCAGCCCGGCGGCGAAAACCCGATCAACTCACCCCCGCGCAGGTGTGCGCGCAATGACCAATCCTTGCGCAAGGCCGTTGGAAGTTGCCGGGCCGCAGCCAGATCGACCGCGAGCAACGGGCTCGCCAGCGTGCGGATCACGCGGTCGAGGTCGGACAAATTATCGGCGAGCGTGGCTTGTGGAACAATAATGTCACGGCTGACCACGGCCGCATCGAGCGGCAGCGTTTCAATGGCTTCGCCGGCGTCGAATTCAGCCCGCACCACCGGCGCCAGCGAACGCGCGGCAATCTCCATCGTGCAATCGGATTTCGGCGTGACCTGACAGGCGCGCACCCAGCGCGTTTTTTTTGCTGCCGGTCGCGTTTTCTCGCCGGCGTCGTGAATTTTGCCGTCGACAACATGCACCTGGCAGGTGCCGCAAGTGCCGCGGCCGCCGCAGGCGCCGATGATGCGCACGCCGCTGCGGCGGGCAGATTGGTAAATCGTTTCCCCGGCATGGCTGGCGATGTCGCGGTCCAATTGCGGGAAGTGAAGCTTGAACGCCTGCGTCGCCGGTTTGCTGATGGTCATGGTGCGGCTCAAAGCATTGCCGGGGCCGCGATGCGGCCCGACATCGTGCACTTCGGCGCCGAGGGGCAATCGTCACAGCGCGACCAGCGCACAGGGGGCAGATCGATGCCGATTCCCAGCACCATCGACATCGACTTGAGCGGATGCAGAACCTGGCCTTGCGTCACGCTGACCCCGATTTGATCCGCGCCGGTCAGCCGCTGCATGATGGCTTGCGCTTCGAGCGGCAGGCCCGGATCGCCGGCACGTAATTCGCCGGCCGCCGTCAAATGTTGCTTGCGCGCCGCGGCGACGATCAGATCCTCGACGCGGCGGGAGAGCGCGAACAGCAATTCATTGCCCAGTTTATCGAGAGCGAGCGCCAGCGACACGCGCCGTTCGGCGAACAGCGCGCTCGCCCGCCGTTCGAGCGCCGGCCCCAACGTGCAGATGCCGACACCGAGTGCGGTCAATTGCCCGCTTTTCGGCACCAGCCGCGCGGCCTCCAGCGTCTCGCCGCCGGCTCGCAGCACATGGCTCGGCGGTTCGTCCAACGGAACGATGCGATAGCAGTAGGCGGGATTCAGCAGGCTCTCGTGCTCAACCGAATCGATGGCTTCGCGACGAAAACGTCCGATCTGCTGAAATCGCCCGCTGGCGCACGGGCTTATGGCGATTTCGCGAAGCAGACCGCTGCTGCGGACCGTCGGCATGACGCTGCGCCTTCTCCGTCAACTGGCGTATTTGCGCGCCGCCGCGTACATGGCGCGCGCGTTCTCGACCGGCGTCTCGTCCGGAATGCCGAAAGCGGCGTCGAGAATGAGCTTGCCGCCCTTGTGGAAGACGTTGTCGGCCAAGTGCCGCACGGCGGCGTCGACTTCCTCCGGCTTGCCGGTGGTCAGGAGCGAGGGCGAGATGTTGCCGCGTAGCGCCACCACGTCGCCCAGCACTTCGAAGGCGCGCACCATGTCGGTGCGCTCGAACCAGTAGATGCATTTGCCCGGCGGGATGTCGCGGATCACCTCCAGCCGCTTGGTGCAGTCCGCTTCCCACAGCGGCATCGGGATGATGCCGGCCTCGATGAGGTTCATCATCAGTTTGCGGAAAGTCGGCCACCAGAAGGTCTTGAACTGCTCCTGCGACATGAAGTTGTCCGGCCCCCAATGGATCGGAAAGAACACGATGGGGTGCCCGGAGGCCTTCGACCAGTTGATCGTCTGCCGGGTCAAGAAGGTGCAGGCCTTGTCCAACAGTTGCAGCAGCTTGTCCTTCTTGCGGTAGAGGTCCTTCATGGTTCCGGTGGCGCCACGGAAATAGTCGGCTATCAGGTCGTAGGGCGCGACCGACGTGCTGATATGCGAGGTGGGGAAGCCGAGCGCCGTCATGTGTTCGGTGAAATTGGTATGTTGCTCGGCGAGACGGTCCACTTCCTCGGCGGCTTTTAACACCCGCTCGAACGCCGCGCGTAATTTCGGCCGGCCGAAACCGCGTACGCCGCCGACCAGGCGGAAATAATGCAGGCCGGGCAGATCGGGGAATTCCTCGAAGCCCTCGAACGCGCCGCAGACCCGCGGCAGATATTTGCGCAAATAGAAGCCGGTGGGGTCTTCGATGAATTCGTCGTATTCATCCGCCTTCATGTATTCGCGATCGAGATATTGGTAGGGCTGGTCGTCGCGCAAGCCATGGCCCGGCCAGATCAATTGCTTGTAGTCGACCGCCTCGAGCGCCGGGCCGGCGGCCACGTTGAGCAGCAGTGGATTATGGACGTCGGGTTCGAACTCGCGCAGCACCCGCTCGCCTAGTTCCTTTGCCTTGTCGTAGTCGTACATCAATTGCCGATGGCTGATGCCGCCAAACTTGGCCAGCCAGAATGTACAGAACATCGAGGTCGGCATGCGGTCGGGTGTTTTCAAATTGACGCAGTCCATGATGCGCTGCCAGCGCGCGTCGTAAGCGGTCTTGGCCTCGGGCGTCTGTACGTAAGTCGGCGACGCGTTCATGCGGCGACCCCCATCCAGTTCTTGCACAGCGACACGGCGTCGATGGCGTTGGTGCCGAAGGCGTCGGCCCCGGTGTAGTTGCACACTGCTTCGTCAACCTGGCCGCCGCCGATCATGATCTTGAGCTTGTCGCGCAGGCCGGCGTCTTGAATGGCCGCGATCGTCTCTTTCATCGAGTCGAAGGCGAGCGTGAGAAAGCCGGACAGACCGACGACGTCGGGGCGGAATTCGTTGATCGCGTCGATGAAGTTTTTGACCGGCACATCGATGCCGATGTCCTTGACCTCGAAGCCGTTGATGTCGAGCATGAAGGTCACGATATTCTTACCGATATCGTGCAAGTCGCCGTGCACAGTCCCGATCAGCACCTTGGCGAGTTTTTTCGGCTCTTCGCCGGGCGCCTGCTTGATCAGCGGCTTGGCGATGGCTCCGATATTTTCAAGCATCTCTCCGGCCAGGACGAGCTCGGGCAGAAAATACTCGCCTTTCTCAAAGCGCTTGCCCACAATATCCATGGCCTCGCGGCACAGCTCCAGCACCCGGATCGGATTGGCGCCTTCCTCGAGCAGCATCTTCTTGGCGAGGGCGAAAGCATCGTCCTCCTTCATGTCAGAGAGCCATGCCACCAGATTATTTTCTTGTTCGGTCTTCTCAACCATCTCAACCTCCCGGATAAACTGTTTGTCTTACGCCGCGCGCGTGCTTACACCGTGGCGAATTCCCGATTGCTCAATTGCTTCAGCCAACATGTCGTCGTTGCGGTATCCCATCAGATGAACGCCGGCGACGCCTTCGATCTCGCTGACCGCCCTTATCGTCTCAAGCAGCACGGTCTTGGCCTCGTCCTTTTGATTGCTCGCGCTAGCAACGCGCGCCAGGACCGATTCCGGAATGTGTATGCCGGGCACATGGCGGGCCATGTGGCGGAGCGACTTGGCGCTACTCAGGGTTCCGACGCCGACGATGATGGTGCAGCGCTTGTGCAAGCCGTGTGCGCGAACCTCGGCCATGAATGCGGCCAGCATCGGCACGTCGAAGCAGAACTGGGTCTGGATGAATTGCGCGCCGGCGTCGATCTTTCTCTCCAGATTGCCGATGCGGTCGCGGAAGGGCGGCACGAAGGGATTGGCGGTGGCGCCAAGAAACAGATTCGGCGCTGCGTCGAGTTTTCGACCCGAGGCAAACGTGCCGCGGTCGCGCATGTTCTCCGTAATACGCAGCAGCGAAATCGAATCGAGGTCGAACACCGGCTTGGCGTAAGGGTGGTCGCCTTGGCTGACGTCGTCGCCGGTGAGGCAAAGAATATTGCGCACGCCCAAGGCGGCCGCGCCCAGAATGTCGCCCTGTAGCGCGATGCGATTGCGGTCGCGGCAGGAGAACTGCACCACCGGCGTCAGTCCGTTCGCCACCAGGACGGCGGCGGCGGCGGCGCTCGACATGTGGCAGTTCGCGCCGGCGCCGTCGGTAATGTTGATGGCGTCGGCCAGATCGCGGAAACGGGACGCGCGCGCGATCAGCACGCCGGAGTCACTGGAGTCGGGCGGGGAGACCTCGACGGTAACGACGAAACGCCCCGACTGGCAGGCCTGCTCGAAGCCGAAGCTCTCGCGCGCAGGCGCCACGTTCGGACGGATGACGGTCGGTCTAGAATGCGTGCCGTCGATTACCCGCAGCCATGACGAGCGGTTCCAAAGGCGGTGATCGATCGGTTCGAGGAAGGTTTTGTTGCACGGCTCGCCGATCCGCTTCATCCCGTCGGTTGCTTCGATCCAGACGCAGCGCATCGCCGGATCGACCTCGCAGGAGCCGTCGGCGCGCACGCCGCCGCACGGTCCGTTGCGCATTTGCTTGGCGCAATTGGTCGGACAGGCCATGCCGGTCGAGGACAGCACGCACTGGCCGCACATCTTGCAATCGACGAGCAATTGTTTCGTGGCGCGTTCGAGTGGACGCAGGAACCTTTCCATGCGATGCGCCCCGAGCCATTGCAGTGGACGGCGCAGATGCAGCGCAAGCCGCGCACCGGCGTCATAGACCCGCTTGAGGCCCGATGCGTGCCGCACACTCCAATGCCGCAATGCGATCATGTCGTGGTGCCCCGACCTCTCGTTGACATGTCAACAAGAATATGGCACCTGCCGGCTCGCTTGATTGATTTCGGTCAAGCTAGCTGTAATTCGATCGATAGCGTGGGCCGCGAGGGCATCCGCCCACCGGCGCCCCTGGACTGAGCGATCCATGAGCCTCCGTTCCAAAGCGCGGCGCGCCGGCCCCACTGCCCCCGACGACACACGGGTTTCCGCGCATGCCCTAAATCTCGATAATTATGTCCCGGCCTATCTGACTTATCTGGCGGGCAAAATATCGAACTCGGCGTCGGCGACCTACCGCCCGCAATTCGGCATCGGCATCACCGATTGGCGAATCATGGCCTTGCTGGCTACTGAACCGTGGATTTCCGCCGGCCGTGTTTGCGATGTCATCGGTCTCGATAAGGGGGCGGTCAGCCGCAGCGTGCGCGGAATGAAAGCGGCCGGCATCGTCGACCTGCAGCGCGGCGGCGACGAGCAGGTCAGGCAGGCGATCGCCTTGACCCGCAAAGGCCTCGCCATGCACGACCGCATCGTCAAATTATCGCTGGCGCGCGAACGGCAATTGCTCAAGGGCTTCTCCGCGGCCGAGCGCAAGCTGCTGATCAATTTCCTCTCGCGCATGCATACGCAAGTCGTCGACTCGAGCGTAGCCGAGATGCAGCGCGAACTTCGGTAAATAGCTGAGATGCCGCTGACTTAAGGGCCTTTTTTATTTATGAAATAGAAATTACTGCGTTGGCATGACCAAGGGCTCGTTTCCAAGTTCATTTTATCGCAATGCATGGTCCAATAAAGCTCGGTCAGGTCGGTTACGCAGTAATCTCTATCCCGCTGGTTCAAAAATTCCGTCAGGTCAACCGTGCCTAGGCAACGCTCGCGGCTGACTGATCGAAATTAGTCCATTGATGATTCTTTTATTCGCCGTCGCAAATCCAAAGCAGCTTGTATCACCAATATGTCCGGGTATAGCTTCCGACAAGGACTGGGCTGAGCAGGACCGTGGCCATGGGAAAGGATCGTCTGACCGCGTTCAGTGATGGCGTCATTGCGATCATTATCACGATAATGGTCCTGGAACTGAAGGTGCCGCACGGCGCCGAATGGACAGCACTCATTGGTGTGGCTACGCATTTTCTGAGCTACGTTTTGAGTTTTGTCTACCTGGCAATCTACTGGAACAATCATCACCATCTTCTTCACACCGTCGCGCGGGTCGATGGACTTATCCTCTGGGCCAATTGTCACTTGTTGTTCTGGCTCTCCCTGATCCCAGCCGCGACAGCTTGGATGGGCGAAAATTTCTTGGCTTCGATACCGACCGCGGTATATGGCGGGATATTGCTGATGCCAGCCATCGCATACTTCCTGCTACAGAAGGCGATCATGCGAAAGCAAGGGGCGCATTCTGTGCTTGCCAGCGCGCTCGGCAGCGATATTAAAGGAAAAATATCGCCGATACTTTACATCGCTGGAATCACGCTAGCATTTGTCAGTCCTTGGCTTTCGATCGCGATCTATGTCCTAGTCGCGGTGATGTGGCTCGTTCCCGATCGCCGGATCGAGAATGTCCTCCGTGAAAGCTAACAGGCAGAATTGCTGCCCCTGATACGCAGCCAACGGCGGCAAAATGCTGAAGCCATCGTTGAGCGCAGCGACGAGCCGACGACGGATGGGTCAATAATACTGACCGAATGCTGCAGAGTGCTGGTGCAGGCAATCGACGACGCTCTATCGTCTCAACAATTCACAATTAGTTTAATTGCCGGTGACGCGCACCGACTTAGAATTCGGTGACAAGAGCACGGCGCCGTTCGCTTCAACGGTGAATTTATCGATTGCCGCGGTCCTTAAGCGTTCGATGCACGACATCCGCCGCCGCTACCGAGGATGCGAGTTGTGTGTACCGAAAACCTTATCTCAAACAAATCCTGAACTGGCAAAGCCTTGCGGCTGTGCGGGAATCGTCGAAACGGCGGATTCGCAGAATGGCAGGTTACGGAACAGGACAGTCGCGCGGCGGCCGAGCGGTCCAACGATTCGGAACGATTGCCGCTACGCCCGTTCTGTCGGGGCAGCATCCCTGCTACGCGCGGATATGATTTCGGAAGGGACGGGTTTCATAGTCGCCATTCCGATCTTGGCCGGGCTGGATCATGAATATATCCGGATATAATTATCGAAAAGGACAGGTACAAAAAACCCGTCAGGGCAATCCAACTGCCACGATGACCTTGGCTAGTCGGTGTTGGCTGCCTCACCCCAAGCGCCCAGGGTGTGCGCTTTGTCTATATCCAGATTCGTCCGATCTACTTTCGTGCTAGCGGTCAAATCATAGTCATTTGGAGCGATCGCCTCTAGACCGGCCTTGGCATCGGGATCATTGAGCGCGGAGGCGAACCGTTGATCGTCGCGCCATGCCCACTTGCCATGTTTCAGCCGCGCATAGACTCGGCCCGTTTCATAGTCGGCGAAATTAATGACCGGAATCCAGCGTACGCACCGCTTCAGAAACTCAACATTAAACTCAGGTGCCAAGTTCTCATTGATATAAACCTCCTCCGGCTTCTGAGCGCGAATATTTATTTTCCTGAACCGGTCGATATCGAGCATGCTCTTGATGTCCAGGATGGTTATTTCTCTGTTCCAACCAAATGCCACTGTCCGCGGAAGACGACCTTCCTCCACGCCATTATCGAGAAACTCGTAGTGGACTCGCTTTCCTGTGGCCAGCGCCCAGGTGAAAAACAATTCAGGCATGCCGGTATAGGCTTCGACGTTATGAGCCAGGAGATCCTCAACGGCCTTGTATCTGCCGACTTTCAGTCCCCGCGTCCAAGCGCGCTCGACGGTCATTTCCGGCGGCGTAATCATAAAAAACATGTAGATCAGATCGCCAAACCGCGTCAGCAACCGGCTTGAGCCTTTGCCTTCCAACTCGGGCACAAAACTATCGAAACCAAAGCGGTCGATCAGCAGGTGTGACATTTCCCCTCTGGCCTCTCTAGCCGCCATACGACGATCGAGCTTTTTGTCGATGATTTCGAGCTCGTGCCCTGACAGCGTGCCGGCATATTTGTAGGCGGGACCTAGCGACCCATAGTCCAGAAGAAACTTTCGCCAAATGTCGGGGCTAATCAGCGCAAACTCTTCCCAAGGAAATTTAAGTTTTCCCGCCAGGATACGCTGCAGCGGCCGCATCGTGCTCTTGCCGGACGCCGACGCACCTTTGACGTTCATGACGACCGGTGTCTCCTGCTGCGGCAATGGCCGGTAACCTTCACGCAAAATCGCTTCGTGAATATAGGGAGCGATGGCGTCGCCAATCACTTCGCTGCCATAGTCATTACAGACCAACGTGACGGCAAGTTCAGTGAGCAATGCATTGTCGCCGAAAAGTCGACCGCGCCTGCTCATGACAGCCGTTGCGATCCTGTTCAATGCGTCGAAGCAGGCTTCGTCCAACCGGTTGTCCGCCGTTCCCGATTTTTTTCGCCATTCGGAAACAATCCGCCGGTCGCGCTCGGCGGCAGTTTCCATGGGAAAGAGCGGCCGTTCTTTTGGCTTGCTAACGGCGAATAATCGGCGCCAGCGGCTTCTTCCATCGGATTCCACGGCCGGCCTTGGGTCGGCGAATGCCTTTGCAAGCTCCCGCTCGATCATGGCGGAGGCTGCGTTCCTCAACTGCTCGAAAACTTGTGCTAATTCCTCTCGATGAGGTGCAATATATCGATTGAGAATGGTGCTCGCGATTTCACGAAAATTTCTGCCTAAGTCCTCGTAGTCACGACCGTCGGGCACGCCAATGCTGGTGGTCACGTGAATGAGCAATTCGTGGACGATCAATCGATCGTCGCGAAACGCGACAAGTTCATGCACAGGCAGACCACAGTAGTCGCTTAGTTCACGCGCTTTCGCGATGCCGGTTGAAACGTTTTCGCTCTTGAACATTGTCGAGAGTGGCAAATACTCTCGCGGCAACTCCGATTCCAAACCTGGGTTCCAAGCCCCGTATTCAGCGGGCTGCTGTTCAATAGTCATAGCTCATACGCCTGTCGCGGTGATCGTTTCAAGCAAACGTGAATCTCCAGCTGTTTGCCAATTGCAATAGTACTAAAACTGGCGGTCTATCGGTAGTGACTCAGTGAACCAATAAACTGCGTGGTGTCTAGGCGGCCAGTAATCCGAGTGATAGATTTTAGGTGCGGGACTAAAGTCTGGGGAATTAGCATGCGCTTATTCCATGGCAAAGGGGCAAGGAGTAACGCAAGACTACCTACGCGCTCATATGTGGTTCAACCTTGCCGCATCAAAACTTAGTGGTGAGGAAGGGCAACTCACGGCTGGTAATCGTGACGGGATTGCGAAAAGTCTGACACCAGCGCAGGTCATACAAGCGCAGGAAATGGCGCGGCAATGCGAGGCGCGAAGCTTCAGGAAATGCGATTGATCGGGAATGACTTTGTGAGAACTAGGGCGCGGCAGCAATCAGGAAAACATTCTTTGGAGCCATCACACCTGATTATAGCTGGATTGATAGGCATAGTGATCTTTGGGGCCGTCGCTCTCGGCGGTGTCATTTGGCACACTTACTTCACTAATCCGCCGCCGCCGACTACGATTTACGTATCAGCACCGGCAGGCGGTCCAGTCAATATTCCGACAAGGCTTGAGGCTAACGTTCCACCGCTAATTCATACCGACGTGGCATCGGTGGGCGCGAGATATTTATTACTTAAAAAGTTGATCCCCATGGCGATGGAGGCCAGAAAAATCGCGGCGGAGCGCGGACCAAGAGCCAGGGACGCATTGAAACCGCGCGACGTAAACAGAATGGGCTTGTTTCTTCATGTAGTAGGCCAAAATGGCCCTGAGAGAGTTAGTTGGGATCAGACGTTAAAAGAAATCCAGCGCATAAATGACCGAGCTTACAGAAACCGGAAAATAGATTTGTATAGCGTTCCTGAATTGGCAAACACGACGCTGAGAGGTCCAGATGAATCTGTGTTCGCAGGCACCGATGAGCCAACGCAAAGAGCAAAATACGATTATAGGGTTCTTAATTTCTGGGTTCCAAACGCACTCAAACAGACAGATGCACTAATATCTGATCTTACGCGAGAGCAAACAAACAACGAAACCGCGTTGGAGAAAATGGCTGAAGGTGAACAATTCTTGAAGGCTTCCCCATAATCAAAATACCTTCGCCCTAGTTCGGCTTTGTTACTGTCCTGGTTTTACAGCGCGGCAAAATGCCTTTAGCGCCCGTGAGCGCCGTTAGAGTTGTCCCTGTCGTAAACCCAATCGGGCTGGCAACTGAGGCAGAATCACGCAATCTTTCTGTCCTATGAGGGAAGGTTGCAGCCTGGTCTGGTTGGCGTTGGTCGGGCTGTTCCGGTCAAGAGCT
>Ga0209890_10000490_pt1 | contig 18299 bp, 17 predicted proteins | sample OrgsoiDNA2013049_FD_185799 | JGI IMG/M metagenome (GOLD analysis project Ga0209890, IMG submission 185799) | Permafrost soil microbial communities from the Arctic, to analyse light accelerated degradation of dissolved organic matter (DOM) -... | ecosystem: Environmental > Terrestrial > Soil >...
TTTCCTCTTTATCTCGAAGAAAACCGGCCGTCCGTTCAGCTCCCAACCAGGATCGACGGAACGCGCGGGTTATAGGCGGATTGTGGCGGAATTGGCAAGCAAAAGCGCTTGATCCGACGCGTGCGGTCAGACCGTCTTAGGCTGACCGGCTCTGGGCGGTTGCCTGCAACCGGTCGGCCAGCTTGACCGCGAGTTCGACGCCTTCGCGCAGCTGGCGGGCCGATTGCGGGCTGGGGTCGTCCGCCTTGCGCATCTGCTTGAGCGCTTGCAGCAGCCGTTCGAGATTGCCGGCCAGCAATTGCTGACGGAAGGCCGCATCGCTGCGGGCGCGTGCAAGGTCCTGTTCGCTAACCAATTCGCTCATGAAACGAGCCTTATCGGCAATAAAAAACCCAGCTTAGCGGTTGAGTCTTTTCGCTTCGTTACCGGAGCGTGCATAACTTGACAGGACCCGTCATGCGGTGTCTTTCGGCCTGATTCCGGCAAAAAGACAAGGTTGTGAGGGGGCATGGCGGTCGCTTTCGTGTTTCCGGGCCAGGGCAGCCAGGCGGTCGGCATGGGTAAGGCGCTGGCGGCAAGCTTCCCACCCGCCCGGCAGGTGTTCGACGAAGTGGACGAGGCGCTCGGCAGCAAGCTGAGCGCCATCGTATTCGAGGGCCCGGCCGAGACGCTCACGCTCACCGAGAATGCCCAGCCGGCGCTGATGGCGGTCTCGCTCGCCATCCTGCGTGTGCTGGAGGCGGAAGCCGGTCTCGATCTCAAACGCGACGCGCAATTCGTCGCCGGCCATTCGCTCGGCGAATATTCCGCGCTTGCTGCTGCCGGCACGTTCACGCTCGCCGATACCGCGCGGCTGCTGCGCACGCGCGGGCAGGCGATGCAGAAGGCGGTGCCGGTCGGTGTCGGCGCCATGGCGGCGCTGATCGGGCTCGAATTCGACGCGGCGGCCGCGGTCGCGGCGCAAGCCGCGCAGGGACAGGTCTGCCAGGTCGCCAACGACAATGGCGCCGGCCAGGTGGTGGTGTCGGGCGACAAGGCGGCGGTCGAGCGCGCTGTGGAAATCGCCAAGACCAAGGGCGCCAAGCGTGCCATGCTGCTGCCGGTGTCCGCGCCCTTCCATTGCGCCTTGATGCAGCCCGCCGCCGATGTGATGGCGCAGGCGCTGGCGAAAGTGAACATCAAGCCGCCGCTGGTGCCGGTGGTGGCGAACGTGCTGGCCAAGCCGATCAGCGCTCCGGCCGAGATCGTGGCAGCGCTCATCGCGCAGGTAACCGGCACGGTGCGCTGGCGCGAGTCGGTCGCCGTCATGGCGGGCGCTGGCGTCACGACGTTCTACGAAGTGGGGGCCGGTAAGGTGCTGAGCGGTCTGATCAAGCGTATCGCAACTGGCGCCAGCGCGACTGCGATCGGCAGCCCAGAGGACATCGCCGCGTTCAAGGCGGCGCGCGCATGATCCCGAAAAGCCCGTCCTCGACTTGATCGGGGATGGGAACCGGTTTTCGGACAAGATCATGCGCCAACGAATTAGGAGTTCCTGATGTTCGATCTTAACGGCAAGACCGCGCTGGTGACCGGCGCCACCGGCGCCATCGGCGGCGCCATCGCGCGTGCGCTCCATGGCCAGGGCGCCACCGTCGCGCTCTCCGGTACCCGCCGCGACGCGCTCGATGCGCTCGCCTCCGAACTGAAGGATCGCGTGCACGTGCTGCCCTGCGATCTCGCCGACAAGGACGCGGTCGAGGCCCTGGTGCCGAGCGCGGAAGAAAAAATGCAAAAGCTCGACATCCTGGTCGCCAATGCCGGCGTTAACCGCGACAATCTGTTCGTGAGTTTGACCGACGAGGCCTGGGACAAAGTGATCGCAGTGAACTTGACTGCGACGTTCCGTCTCACCCGAGCCGCGGTGAAAACCATGATGCGCCGGCGCTGGGGCCGCGTGATCGGCATTTCCTCGATCGTGGGCTATACCGGCAATCCGGGGCAGGGCAATTACACGGCCTCGAAGGCCGGCATGGTGGGCATGATGAAGTCGGTCGCCGCCGAATACGCCAAGCGCAACGTCACCGCCAACTGCATCGCCCCCGGCATGATCGCCAGCGCCATGATCGACAAGCTCAATGACAAGCAGCGCGAGACGATCCTTGCCCGCGTGCCGGCCGGCCGGCTTGGTACGCCCGCCGACGTGGCGGCGGCGGCGGTGTTTCTGGCCTCCGAGGAGGCCGGTTACGTCACCGGGCAGACGCTGCACGTGAACGGTGGCATGGCGATGTTTTAGCGCATGATCCCGAAAAGTTTATCCTCGACTTGATCGGGGATGGGGACCGGATTTCGGGAAAGATCATGCGCAAATAAGAGGTGGAAATGCTTGGCTTTGCGGGGGTTAGCCGGGTACTCTGGCACGCGCTAGTCAACCGATTTGAAGTATGGTAACCGAACCTTGGCCCGGCTGGGGCGGCCAAGGGCGGAAGTCGCAACGAGTTGTGCTCCGCGTTTCGAATGCCGTCTCGCCAGCGTCAGCCACGACGAGGCCGTACCGCGATGGTTGCGATCACGATCCCGGTCGCAGCCCAAAATCTAAAACGCACGAGGTTGGAACGATGAGTGACATTGGCGAGCGGGTGAAAAAGATCGTCGTGGAGCACCTGGGGGTAGAACCCGACAAGGTGACCGAGCAAGCGAGTTTCATCGACGATCTTGGCGCCGACAGTCTCGACACCGTCGAGCTCGTGATGGCTTTCGAAGAGGAATTCGGCTGCGAGATTCCCGACGATGCCGCCGAAACGATCCTGACCGTCGGCGATGCCGTCAAATTTCTCGAAAAGAACGCCAAAAGCTGAGCGAAAGCCACCACGGCTGCTCGATCGCTTCATTAGTCGCTGAGGTATGGGCTATGCCCCGGTGGAGCGTAGGAGCGTGTAGTTTGGCTCGGAGCCGGCCATGAGACGTGTCGTCGTCACCGGAATGGGGATGCTCACACCGCTCGGATGCGGCGTGGAGACGACATGGCAGCGCTTGCTCAAGGGCGAGAGCGGCGCCAAGCAGATCGACCGTTTCGACGTTTCCGATTATTCCTGCCGCATCGCCTGTAGCATTCCGCGCGGCGATGGCTCGGACGGCACCTACAATCCCGATCAATGGATGGAGCCGAAGGACCAGCGCAAGGTCGACGAGTTCATCGTCTTCGCCATGTGCGCGGCGCGCCAGGCGCTCGACGACGCCGGCTGGCGGCCGAAAAGCTACGAGGAGCAGACCACGACCGGCGTGCTGATCGGCTCGGGCATCGGCGGCATCGAGGGCATCGCCGACAACGCTCTCATCTTGCGCGAGAGAGGTCCGCGCCGGGTGACGCCGTTCTTCATTCCCGGCCGCATCATCAATCTCGCAGCCGGCTATGTCTCCATCGAATTCGGCCTGAAAGGCCCCAACCACGCGGTGGTCACCGCTTGCTCGACCGGCGCCCATGCCATCGGCGATGCCGCGCGCATGGTGGCGCTCGGCGATGCCGAAGTGATGGTGGCGGGCGGCACCGAATCCCCGGTCAATCGCATTGCGCTGGCCGGCTTCGCGGCGCTGCGCGCGCTGTCGACCGGTTACAACGACGATCCCAAGCGCGCCTCGCGCCCCTACGACAAAGACCGTGACGGCTTCGTAATGGGCGAGGGTGCCGGCGCGGTGGTGCTGGAAGCGCTCGACCATGCGAAGGCGCGCGGCGCCAAGATCTATGCCGAGCTGACCGGCTACGGGCTGTCGGGTGATGCCTACCATATTACCGCGCCGTCGCCGGACGGCGATGGCGCGTTCCGCTGCATGAGCATGGCCATCAAGCGCGCCGGAATTTCCGCGGGCGATATCGACTATATCAACGCGCACGGCACCTCGACGCCGCTCGGCGACGAGATCGAGCTCGGCGCGGTGCAGCGCGTGGTCGGCAATGCCGCCGGCCGCATCTCGATGTCCTCGACCAAATCCTGCATCGGCCATCTGCTCGGCGCCGCCGGCGCGGTGGAGGCGATCTTCTCGATCCTGGCGATCCGCGACCGGGTTGCCCCGCCCACCATCAATCTCGATAATCCGTCGGTCGAAACGCCGATCGATCTGGTGCCGCATGTGGCGCGCAAGCGCGACATCGACACCGCTTTGTCGAACTCGTTCGGTTTCGGCGGAACGAACGCCTCGCTGATCTTCCGCCGCTATGCCGACTAGCCATCCGTGCCGCTTCCCAAGCTTTCGCCATAATTCTTCCTAACGTGCGAAAGCTGCTAATGATTTCCGAATCCGCCGCGGCCGGACTTAAGCGTGCGCCCGACCATCGGGACTGGGCGCGCGAGCGATCGCCGAACTGGAGTGTGTCGAAGGTGAGCTTGCAGGTCGCGATAGCGGGAGCGGGCGCTTGAGTTCCAATCCACCGCATGGCGGGGAGGGTCGCGGAGCCGCGAGCAGACCGGGCCCCATGCCAGTCCCGCCGCCGCCCAGCGGCAAGCCCCCGCGCAGTCCGCGCGCCGCGCTCGAGCCGGAACGCGTGCCGGCCCCCGCGCGCCGCTCCAGACGGGTACGGCATCCGCTGGTGATCGCCGGCAATGCGATCTTCACAGTGCTGATCGTGGTCTCGGTCGCCGTCGGCGGCGCGCTTTACGTCGGCAAGCAGCGCTTCGAAGTGCCCGGACCGCTGAGCGACGACAAGGTGGTCAATATTCCGCGCGGGCTCGGCATCCGCGATATCGCCGACCTGCTGGCGCGCGAAGGCGTGATCGATCAGCCCTGGGTGTTCATCGGCGGGGTGCTGGTGCTCAAGGCGCGCGGCGAGCTCAAGAGCGGCGAATACCAGTTCGGCAAGGGCGCCAGCCTTGCCGACGTGGTCAACACCATCGTCGAAAACAAGGTGGTGCAGCACGCGCTGACGATCCCTGAAGGGCTGACCTCCGAGCAGATCGTCGCCAAGCTGTTGGAGAACGACGCGCTTACCGGCCAGATCAAGGAAATCCCGCGCGAGGGCACGTTGCTGCCGGAGACCTACAAATTCACCCGCGGCATGGCGCGCGCGCAGATCATCCAGCGCATGCAACAGGCGCATCTCCATTTGTTGCAGGAGGTCTGGGAACACCGCATGGCGGATCTTCCGGTCAAGACGCCGGAGCAGTTGGTCATCCTCGCCTCGATCGTGGAGAAGGAAACCGGCAAGCCGGATGAACGCTCGCGCGTGGCCTCGGTGTTCGTCAATCGCCTCAAGAGCAAGATGCGCCTGCAGTCCGATCCGACCATCATTTACGGGCTGACCGGCGGCAAGGGCTCGCTCGGCCGCCCGATCATGAAAAGCGAGATCGAGCAGCCGACGCCCTACAATACCTATGTGATCGACGGACTGCCGCCGGGCCCGATCGCCAATCCGGGCCGCGCCTCGCTCGAGGCCGCCGCCAATCCGGCGCGCACCAAGGACCTCTATTTCGTCGCCGACGGCACCGGCGGCCATGTCTTCTCGGAAAACTACGACCAGCACCAGAAGAACGTGGCGCGCCTGCGCGTGATCGAGCGCGGCGATGCACAGCCGCCGGCTCCGAAGTAGTATCGCCCTTGTGAGCGAACTTGGCCGCCGCTAAGGTTCGCCCGCTTTCGCTTTTCCGCAACGCGAGATTCAACCCCGATGGCCTTGTCGAGCATGACCGGCTTCGCTCGCGGCCAAGGTGTCGCCGGCTCCTATGCCTGGAGCTGGGAGCTCAAATCGGTCAACGCCAAGGGCCTCGATCTGCGGCTGCGCCTGCCGCCAGGCTGGGATGCGGTCGAGGTGCCGGCGCGTGCGCGCGCGGCCGAGAAGCTTTCGCGCGGCACGGCCTACGCCAATCTCACCGTCGAGCGCAAAGGCGTGGCGCCCACCGTCAAAGTCAACGAGCCGGTGCTCAACGCCGTGCTGGCGACGCTCAAGTCGCTCGGCGGCAAAGTGGATGCGGCCAAGCCCACGCTCGATGGCATCCTTGCGCTGAAAGGCGTGATCGAGGTCACCGAGGAGGACGAGCGCGAGGAGGATCGCCGCGCCGCCGAGGCCGCGATCCTGGCCGGCTTCGACCAGGCGCTCGCCGATCTACTCGCCATGCGCGGCGAGGAGGGCGCCACGCTCGGCCGCCTGCTGTCGGCGCGGCTTGCGGAAATCGCCGCGCTCGCCGCGCGCGCGGAAGCGGCCCCCGGCCGCAAGCCGGAAGCGATCAAGGCGCGGCTGGCCGAGCAGGTGGCGACGCTGCTGGCGGCTTCCGCACGTTTCGATTCCGACCGCCTGCACCAGGAAGCGATCATGCTCGCAGCCAAGGCCGATATCCGCGAGGAGCTCGATCGCCTTGCCTCCCATGTCGAGCAAGCGCAGAAGCTGATCGCGAGCGGCGGGGCGGTCGGCCGCCGGCTCGATTTTCTGGCGCAGGAACTCAACCGCGAATCGAATACGCTGACCGCCAAGGCCAACGACGTCGACCTCACCAATATCGGCCTGGAACTGAAAAGCGTGGTCGAGCAGTTCCGCGAGCAGGTGCAGAACCTGGAGTGACCATGGCGAAGACGCTACCGGAGAAAGCGATGATCGCCCGGCGCGGGCTGATGCTGGTGCTGTCGTCGCCCTCGGGCGCTGGCAAGACCACGCTGTCGCGCCGCCTGCTCGAGCAGGACAAGGGCGTGACGCTGTCGGTGTCGGTGACCACGCGCAAAATCCGGCCGGGCGAGGTGGACGGCCGCGACTACCAATTCATCGACCGCCGGCGCTTCGACGTGCTGGTCGACAAGGACGAACTGCTGGAATGGGCCGAGGTGTTCGATAATTACTACGGCACGCCGGCCACGCCCGTGATGGACGCGCTCGCCCAAGGCCGCGACGTGCTGTTCGACATCGACTGGCAGGGCACCCAGCAATTGCGCGAGAAGGCGCGCGGCGATCTGGTAGCCGTGTTCGTGCTGCCGCCATCGATCCCCGAACTGGAGCGCCGGCTGCACAAGCGCGCGCAGGACGATTACGAGACCATCCACCGCCGCATGGCGAAGGCCGCTGACGAGATGAGCCACTGGGCCGAGTACGACTATGTGGTGATCAACCACGATCTCGAGCAGGCCTTCGCCGACGTGAAGGCGGTCCTTGCCGCCGAGCGGCTCAAGCGCGAGCGCCAGCCCGGCCTGTCCGACTTCGTGCGCGGCTTGCAGGCTAAACTCTAGGACGTGGACTCATAAACACAGTTAAAAGTTGGCCTGGAAGAGGCGACGATCAATGTCTGCTTTTGAGGGAAGAACGGACATGACGTATCTGTGCCGCCATGGTGCGAGCGTTCGCGTGGCCGGTGATCCCTAAGGCGGTGATTTTCGTCCCGCCAGAACATATTTGAACGCAACCGCGATCAGAAAAAAAATCACGCCAACGGTGCCAAGAATCACCGGTGCGAGCGGATTACCAGTTGTGACGGACAGAATGATCGCCTGCGCGAGCACAATGACCGCAAGACCCCAACCGATCACGTAGAGGATGTTTCCCAGGACGTTACCCAGGAATTTTCTCAGTCTGGTGAACATCGGACTGCCCTCTCTCAGCAGATTCCACTCATACTACGATTTTCCCGGGGCGCTGTCCCGGCCTATTAGCGGACACTAGGTTTTTACGCCGTCAGCACCACGCCCGACTTTCCGGATTATGGGCAGAACGTAAAGGCGATGGTGGGTTTGCCGGTATTGGGAAACTTGCCATCCGTGATGAGGACGGTGCCATCGGCACGAACCGAGCGCTAGCTGCGGATTTTGCCCGCGATTTTGACCAAGGTGACCGTCAGCTCGGATTGCCGCCCGGTCTCGTTGAATTGCAGCGTGTCGGGGGCGAGCAGGCGCAAATTGCGTATCGCAAGCGTGCCGTCGAGCCCGGGATCCTTCATCTTCACGGTGCGCGTGGCCTTGCCCTGGCGAGACGGCGAAGATCACGTACGGGTTGCTATTGCTGGGCGGCGCGGCGCAATCGACGGCGGTCGTGCCGAGCATCCCGAACTTCTTCAGGGCATCGCGGTCTGAGGCGGCGCCTGCGGGCGCGATGCCCAGGAGCGTGAGGAGCGCGAGCAGGACGAGGCTAACCTGACGCATGTCGTATCCTTCCGTGTGATTTATGAGTCCATGATCTCATTCTCACGCCGTCAGCACCACGCGCCCGACAATTTTCCCGGCGCGCAGATCGCTGAGCGTCGCCTGCGCCTGCGCCAAGGGCCGCTCGGCGATCGGCGGCGCGGCGATGTGCTTCGCGCGCACCAGATCGATCAACTCGCGCGCTTCCGCCAAGGTGCCGGTGGTGGTGCCCTCGATGGTCATGGCCTTGAGCGGGAACATGGCGACCGCGGTGGAATAAGCGCCGCCGATCAGGCCGGTGACCACCACCTTGCCGCCCTTGGCCAGCACGCCGGTGGCGAAATTCAACGACGTGTCGGAGCCGGCGAAATCGCAAGCCGCGTAGATGCCGCCGCTCGCCTTCAGCAGCGCCTTGCGCGCGCCCGCATCGGCCGGATCGAAAGCGGCCTGCGCGCCGGCGGCGAGTGCGGCCTCGCGTTTGCGCGGGTCGATGTCGGCAACATAAGGCGCCGTGCCATACATGGCGCGCGCCAGCGCCAGCCCCATCAGTCCGACGCCGCCGAGGCCCACCAGCAAGAGTGGCGCGCGCGCGGCGCGGTCCGCCAGCCTCTTGAGCGCGGCATAGGCGGTCAGTCCCGAGCACATCAGCGCGCCCGCATAAGAACTCGACAGCGGCGCATAGTCGATCAGATAGCGCGGATGCGGGATCAGCACATGGGTGGCGAAACCGCCGTCGACCGTGATGCCGAGATGGCGCGCCGCCGCGCAGATGTTCTCATCGCCCACCTTGCAGGCCGCGCAGGCGCCGCAGCCGATCCAGGGATAGATCGCGACTTTGGCGTCCGGCGCCACCTTGGCGTCCGGCCCGGCAGTCTCGACCTGGCCTGCGATCTCGTGGCCGAGCGTGAACGGCAGCGTGCGGCCGCCGCGCACGTCGAGCTGCTTACCGTCGCCGAGCAAAAAATAGCCGTCCTGCATATGCAGGTCGGAATGGCAGACGCCGCAGCGCGCGATGCGCACCAGCACCTCGGTGCCTTTCGGCTGCGGGGCGTCCACCATCGTTTCGCACAACGGCGCGCCATAGGCGGTGAGGGATTGGCGGTGCATCTGCATGGGCGGCGAACTTTACACGCGGGCTTTCGCCTGCCCAGCGAAAATTCGCGTCAGCGCGACGAATCCTTCGACGGGAATTTCCTCGGCCCGCGCGGTTGGCTCGATGCCGGCGGCGGCGAGCAGCGCGAGCGCATCCACGCCCAGCGATTTGAGGCTCTGGCGCAGCATCTTACGGCGTTGCCCGAACGCCGCCTCGGTCACCTTTTGCAAGGCGTTCGCGTCGCAGGCGAGCGGCTGGGCGCGCGGCACTAGCCGCACGATCGACGACGTCACCTTGGGTGGCGGCACGAAGGCCGATGGCGCCACGTCGAACATGATTTTCGTCTCGCAGCGCCAGTTGGCTAGCACCGACAGCCGGCCATAGGTTTTGCTGCCCGGTTTGGCGACGATGCGCTCGGCCACCTCGCGCTGGAACATCAGCACCAGCGCGTCATACCAAGGTGGCCACGGCTCGGTGAGCCAGCCGATCAGCAGCGCGGTCGCGATATTGTATGGCAGGTTGGCGACCACGCGCGCTCTCTCGCCGCCCAGCGCGCCGCAAATATTGAAAGCGAGCGCATCGCCGGCCACGATCTCCAGCCGGCCCGGATAGTGCGCGGCGATCTCCTGTAGCGCGGCGATCGCGCGCTCATCGCGCTCGATGGCGATCACGCGCCGCGCGCCCTCCGCCAGCAATGCGCGCGTCAAGCCGCCCGGCCCGGGGCCGACTTCCAATACGGTGACGCCCTCGAGCGCTCCGCCGGCGCGCGCAATGCGCGTGGTCAAATTGAGATCGAGCAGAAAATTCTGACCGAGGGATTTCTTGGCGGACAGACCGTGCCGGCGGATCACCTCGCGCAGCGGCGGCAGGTCGTCGATCTGGCTCATTTGGATTTGCGCATGATCTTGTCCGAAAACCGGTTCCCACTTTTCGGGATCATGCGCAGGGCTACTTCGCGGGCACGAGCGCCGGCGCGTGGGCGGTTAGCCGCGCGGCCAGCGTCAGCGCCGCCACCAGGCTCGACGGATCGGCTTTGCCGGTGCCGGCGATGTCGAAGGCGGTGCCGTGATCGGGCGAAGTGCGCACGAACGGCAGGCCGAGCGTCACGTTGACCGCGCGCTCGAAGGCCAGCGTCTTGATCGGGATCAGCGCCTGGTCGTGATACATGCACAGCGCCACGTCGTAGCGCGCGCGCGCTCGCTCGTGGAACAGCGTGTCGGCCGGCAGCGGCCCGATGGCGTCGATGCCCTCCGCCCGCAGCTGCTTGACCGCCGGCGCCACGATGGTGTGGTCTTCCTCGCCGAGCGCGCCCTCCTCGCCGGCATGCGGATTGAGCCCGGCGACCGCGATGCGCGGGCGCGCGATGCCGAAGCGCGCCGCCAGATCGCGCGCGACGATGCGCCCGGTCTCCAGCACGAGTTCCGTGGTCAGGTGCGACACCACGTCGCGCAGCGGCAGATGGATGGTCACCGGCACCACGGCGAGCTCCGCCGACCACAACATCATCACCGGCTGCACCGGCTTGCCGGTCGCCTCCGCGGCCAGCTTGGCCAGGAATTCGGTATGGCCGGGCTCGGCAAAGCCGGAACGATAGAGCACGTTCTTGGCGACCGGATTGGTCACCACCGCCGCGGCGCGGCCCGCCATCACATCGGCGACCGCGCGGCGGATCGAGGCGATGGCGGCCGGCGCGCTCGAGGCATCGGGCTTGCCGGGCGCGGCGGTGATCGACAAGCCGAGCGGGGCGACCGGCAAGGCGCGCTCGAAGGCGGCGCCGGCCTGCTCGGGCGCAACGATGGCGAACGGCACATCGAGGCCAAGGGCGCGCGCGCGGCTGCCGAGAAAATCCGCATCGCCGATGAGATAGAAGGCCGGCACGTCGAGTTCGACCCGGCGCCGCCAAACGGCGAGCGTCAAGTCGGGGCCGATGCCGGCCGGCTCGCCGATCGTCAACGCCAGAGGAAGGCCGGCGGCTGCGCTCATTTGTATTCGATCATCGCCGATTTGCGGATTTCGTCGAGAAACCTTTTGGACTCGATTTCGAACCGTTTGGAGTACAGCTCCTGGCGCACTTCGCGCTTGAGCGGAGAGTCGGTCTTGCTCTCCTTCTTGTCGCACAACGCGAACATCTGCAGACCCTGCGCCGTCGGCTCCGGCGTGGTCAGGTGGCCGACCTGGATGCTGCCGAGCACCTCGCGCAGTTGCGGCGTGAGATCGGCCGAGCTGCGGGAGATCGGCTCGCGCACCGCGACGTCGCGCAGCGCACGTGAAAAAGCCAGACCCTCGTTGCAAGAGACGAAGCGTCCGCGCAGGTTTTCCGCCTCGCGGCGCTTGGCCTCCATGACGGCCGCGCTCGACCCTGACGGGACCAGGATCATGACCGGATAGAGCGTGTAGATGTAGCCGGCCACGTCGCCTTGGCTGTCGTTGCGCTCGCTCAGCGCTTTGGTGACTTCGGCTTCGCCGATCTCCAGCGACGCGCTGTACCTGCCGCGCACCAATTGGCTCCAGGTCAGCTCGGCGCGGACGCGCGCCTTGATCGTGGTCGGAGAAATGCCGGCACGCTCGATGACCTGGGTGAACTGTTGCGGCGACAACTGCTGGTTCTTGGCCATATTGGCGAACGCTTGATCGACCTCTGCATCGGGCACCTCGAAGCCGTAGCTCTTGGCCTTCGTGATCTTGATGCGGTCGTCGATCAGCTCCTGGATGACTTCCTGGCGCGTGGGAGCCTTGTGGGTCGATGTCGTGATCAGTTTGGTGCGCTGCTCGATGTCGTAAGCCGTGATCGGCGAGCCGTTGGCGATCACCACCACCTGCGCGAAAGCCCCGGCCGGCACGGCGACCGCCGCGGCGAGCGCCGCGCTTGCCACCCAGCGGCGGAGTGACCGAAATCTCACGCTGGTCCTCGGCATCGCGATATCCATTCTAGCAGGCTTAGCTGACGGTCGGACGCATCATCCGCGGTTGGTATCAATGAGAGTTCGCGTTTTGCCCCACCGCCTGGCTCACCGCTGAATCGCCGAGCGTACGCAGGCTCAATTGCAGCATGACAGCATTATTGAGCACCGGCGATCCGGTCCCGTAGCTGTAACTGGTAATGTAATTTAGGCCCAAAATTAGGCAGTCGTTGACATAGGCAACGCCGATCGAATCCGAGGCTAATTTATTTAATTTGAGGTCGTAGAGAACTGAGCCGCGCAGCACCCAGTTGGCGTTGAGCTTGACCGATCCAGAGCCGAGCAGGCCCCGGCGTTCGTTGAGGAAACCGATATCGGGCTGGGCGGCATAGTCGCCGTACAGCAGATTGACGCTCCAGCGATCGAAATTGGCGCTTGTTTCGAGCTCCGTCCGCTTGACGGCGAAGGTGTCGCTGTCGAAGCGGAAACGCGAGCTGAATTTATAGGTGCTGTTGGGCTGATAGGTCGCCCGCGCCACATAATCGGAGCGGATGGTATCGAGGCCGCTGTCGAGGCCGGTATTGGCGGCGGCCATTTGCGCGAATGAATTCTGCCCGAACAGGCTGTAGGACTGGCCGAACAGTGCGTTGAAGGCGCCGCCGTGGTTGAATTGCGCGCTGTAGGTTATCCCGTAATTGGCGCGTCCGCCGCCCTCGACCCGGTCCCAGCCGGAGAACTTGTCGACCTTGAACAGATTGGTGTCGTCGAAGATCAGGCTCTGCGCGTCCTCGTTCGGCCACTTGCCGACCTGCGGCTCGTTCGGCCGCGCGATCACCTGGGCGATCGGCTCGATGGTCTGGGTACCCCAGGATTGGACGCTGATGAACGGATAGCGATACTCCAGGCCGACGGTCGGCATGGCGCGCACCAGATTGCTGTCGCCGGTTGCGATGTAGTTGGATACGCCCGGATCGCCGTTGATCTGCATGGAGGCGGCGTCGGCGCGCACCTGCATGAACGGCGTGAACACCTGGCCGAACGAGTCGGTGAAACTGCGGCGCCAGTGGGCTTGCGCCGAGAAGCGGCTGTAGGTGCCGGGAATGCCGCGCAGCAAGCAGTTGCTGGACGTCGCGAACATAGGGTCAGCGGTGTTCGAGCAGGTGCCGGCGTTGGCCGCGGTCTGGTTGATCGCGTTGAACTCAGCTTGGTCGCGCGTCAGGCTAGTGAAATTGATATTGTAACCGAGCTCGCCGCCCATAATCGGATGATCGAACGTATAGTCGTAATCGAGCACCGGATGAATGACCGGAATCTGTTTCTGCACGTCCGCCGTCGAGAAGCCGTAGTAGTAGATCGAGCGGATGTCGAAATAGCTGCGGTTGCCCTTGCCGGAGAGATAAATCTGCGAGAGGCCCGAATTGGCGGCGGCCCCCAGTGAATCGGTATAGTGATAGGCCGACAGACGCGGATTGTAGTCGGACAGAAATGTCTTGTCGGTCAGCGCCACCCCGTCCCAGCCCCAGACCCATTTGTCGGTGATGGCGAACTGGCCTGAGCTTTCCACGCTGCCGCGGAATTCGCGGTCGCCGGGCGCAGTCATGCCGGGGGTGGCAAAGTAGGCGCGGTCGAGCTGGTAGATGCCGGCGGCGCGGATCGAGTAGGCGCCGTTGATCAGGCGCTGGCGAAACTCGCCTTGCAGCAGCAGCCCCTGCTTGGTGGTGATCATGGGCGAGAAAGTGGCGTCATAGTCTGGCGCCAGCGCCCAGTAATAGGGAACTTCAAGCGCCTGTCCGTAAATAGTGCTCGACCCGATCGACGGCACCAGCACGCCGGTCTTGCGCTTGACGGTCGGGTCGGGCGCCGAAAAGTACGGCAGCCAGGCGAGTGACTGGCCGAAGAATTCGAGGCGCGCGTCCTCGAAATAGATCATCTTCTCGCCCTGGTCGTGGATGATGCGGGCGGCTTTCACCTGCCACAGCGGCGGCTTCTTCGGATCGTCCTTGCAAGGCAGGCAGGCGGTGTAGACGCCGCTATGGAGGATGGTGGTGTTTCCGCTGGTGCGCTCAGCGCGGGCGGCCGCCATGCGGGTCTGATCGGGGGAGTCCAGACGCAGCGAGTCGACGAACCCGTCACGATAGTCGTCCGACAGATCCATGATGCTGCCATAGGTGACCTTGCCGTCCTCCTCGGTGAGCCGGACATTGCCTTCGGCGTGCAGGCGCTTAGCGGTCTGGTCGTAGATCACCCGGTCGGCTTCGAGCGTCGAGTTGCTATAATAGATCTGCACGTTGCCGACGGCGGAGACGCGGTGATTGGCATAGTCGTAGTCGATCTCATTCGCCTTCACGAGCATCTGCTGCTGCTTGCCGGCCTTATCCCGCTCGATGGCAATCTTGGATTTTGGCCGCGGCGGCGGGCTCTGCGGGAAACCGAATATCTGTTGGGCGATAGCCGGCGCGCACGTCATCATGTCGCCGCCAGCCAGCACGGCGAGGACGGTAACTACCGCTGCGACGCCACGGCGACGGGGCCGCGGCGCTGGTGGACGAGCGCAAACTGGCCCCGTCATCACCCGTCCTCCTGGTACAACAACGCAATGAACCCCGTTAGCCCCCCGGCAAGCACAGGCAGCCAAGCCGCTGCCGCAGGGTGCATCAGCTCGGCCTTAGTCAAATCCTCAGTCACTTTCGATAAAACATAAAGCAGAAAGCCCGATGCCACGCCACTTAAAATCATCTTTTGCACCCCGCCGAAGCGGAAGAAACGTAGACTGACGGCGGCAGCAAGGAAAACCATGGCTGCCAGCAAAAATGGCTGTGCCAGAAGCTTCTGGAATTGAAATCTATAGCCTGAGGCAACTAGGCCGGCGTGGTCCGCGATCGTGATATACGTTGGAAGTTCCCAAAAAGGCACAGATTCAGGGGTGGCAAAGCTTTCGCGAGCTTGTTCCGGCGTCAGGTTGGTCTTGAGCCGGTAGACCGCATGGTCGGCCGGCAAGGTTCCCAGCTCGTTGACGCGGGCATCCACAAGCAGCCAGACCCCGGGCTCCAGCGTCGCCGCACGGGCTTCGATGCGCCGCTTGAAATGGCCGTCATTGTCGAAGGCGAAGACCGTCACGCCGTTGAGGTTGACGCCCTGGTCGCGGCTGGACTTGGCGTTGATGACGGCTTGGCCTTCGCTGCTGCGCTGGCTGGTCCAGAACGGGCCGCCGCGCAGCGCGTTCGATTTTTCTCCGAACACCATGGCCTCATAGCGCTTCGATTGCTCCTGCATGACCGCCGAGATGGGATTGTAGACGGCGGTGGCAACGACGCCGAGCAGGAAGGCCACGATCACCGCCGGCAAAATAAATTGCCAAGCCGACACACCGGCCGACCGGGCGACCACCAATTCCAGCCGCCGCGACAAGTTGAGATAACAGACCATCGTGCCGATCAGCACGCAGAACGGCATGATCCGTTCGGCAATCTGCGGTACGCGGTAGAACGAAGCCTTCGCCACTATGATCGCCGAGACGTGCAGAATATCGTTGGCGCGGCGCATCATCTCGATATAGTCGACCAGCGCGACCAGCGCGAAGATGCCGCAGAACACCAGCAGCACCGCGTTCAGGAAACGCATGCCGAAATAACGACCGAGTGTTCCAACGATCATCGGCATGACCAACTCATTGCGTGGCGACGCGCCGGGTCAAACGCTCGGTGAGCGCGGCCAGCCAATTGGCGATGAAAGCGGGCGGTTCCAGGATCAGGCCGCGACGGATCACGAACAGGCCGCCGCCGAACGCGAGCGCGAGCGCCACGTATTGCAGCGACAGCATCCACGGCATGACGGCACCGAAAACGGTGGAGACGAATCCGGCCAGGCGCAGCAGCGCCACGCCGCCAATGGCGCCGAGCATCGAAATCGTGCGGCTTTGCCGGTTGGTGCGCGGCGCGCCCAGATAGGCGAAGGCGATCACCGCGAAGGCGAGCGGATAGACCGGCGCGATCAGCCGGTCGTGCAGCTCGGCGCGGACCTGGTTGGGCTGCTCGGTGTAAAGCGGATCCTTCGGATCGGGAAACAGCAGCTGCCACAGATAACGCTCGCGGATCGAATATTTCACCGCATGCTGCCCGGTGAACTGCGAGAGATCGAAGGCATAGCGGTCGAACACCACCATCGTCGGATCGCGCTGCTTGGCCTCGAAGCGCTGCACCATGCCGTTCTGCAGGATCAGATAGGTGCCTTTGGCGTTGTCGAGTAATTCGCCTTCATCCGCGATCATGGTGACGCGCTGCGCCGGATCGCGTTGGTCGTCGAGGAAGATGCCGGCCAACTGGCCATTGCTGCGCCGCTCACGGATGCGCATGGTGACGCCGTTTTCGATGATGGCGAAGCGGCCCGGCTGCACCAGATTGGTCACCACGTCGGCGCGCACCTCGGTGAGCCGTTCGCCCAGCATGCGCAGGCCCTTGGGCGCGAAATAGGCGCTGATCGCCATCACCAGGATCGACACCGCGAACGCCACCGACAGGAAGGCGCGGAACAGGAGCCACGGCGACATGCCGGCCGCGTTCATCACGATGATTTCGCTGTCGGTGGACAGCTTGTTGAGCGTGTGCGCGACCGCGATCAACAGCGCGATCGGCGCGATCACCAGGATGAGCAGCGGAACGATCAAGCCGGTGATGCCGACGAAAACCAGGATGGACTGACCCTGGTTGGTCATCAGGTCGATGTCGCGCAGTGCCTGCGTGACCCAGATCACCGCGGTCAGGCTGACCAAGATGACCAGGAACGCACCGAACGTCGTGCGGAAGATATATCGGCTAATCGACCCCATCCGGCGCGTCGTCCCCCAAGTACCGGCATGCCCCGCCGTCCGCCCGGCACCCGCTCCGGACGCATAGCGTAACCAGCCTAATCCCAACCCCCGCCAAGTTTACCTTGATCCATCCACAAAGTGGCCGTGCAAAGGCAAAGCCGTTGAACATGCACAACAAAAAGTAAAAACCGCCGCCGCGATCCGTGCGCCCTCAACCCGATTATTGCAAGTGAATCGGGCCGCAAATGCCGCCATTGCGCGGGACGGACCGCCGGCCGGGGTGAAAAGCCTAGAAATCAAGCGATTTGGGGCTTTGCAGAGGGGGGTGCGGCGGGCCATATGGCTATGAAACGACCCTACCTGCCCACCACCCCAGGATTAAGGATTGAGCCGATGTCCGATGCCCTGAAGCTCGGGTTTGCACCCTTCGCCGCCCCAGCCAAAATGGGCCCGTCGGGCGTTCTCTTCGTGTTCTGCGACGACGGGCTCAAATTCGGTCCCGCCACGGCCAAGGCGCTGGGAACCGCCGCCGGTCTGGTGGCGCGCGCAGCCAAGACCGAACGCTTCACCGGCAAGAGCGGCTCCGCGCTCGAACTGATCGTTCCGGAGGGGCTCAAAGTCGCCCGCCTGGTGGTGATCGGCGCCGGCAAAGTTTCCGGCAGCAAGACCGCAGGCCTCGAGCAGAAGGATCTGCTCAAGCTCGGCGGGCTCGCCATGGGCAAGCTGCCGCTCGCCGCCAGCGAGGGCACCGTGTTCGCCGAATTGCCGGGCGGTGCGCTGAAAGCCGAACAGGCCGCCGATCTGGCGCAGGGCGTGCGGCTGCGCGCTTATGCCTTCGACCGCTACAAGACCAAGCGTAAGGACGACGAGAAGCCGCCCGCCAAACGCAGCGTGACGATCGCGGTCGGCGACGTCGCCGCCGTGCGCGCAGCCTTTACGCGGCGCGAGGCGATCAGCGACGGCGTGCTGCTGGCGCGCGACCTCGTCAACGAGCCGGCCAATGTGCTCTATCCGGAAGAATTCGCCCGCCGTACGCTGGCGCTGAAAAAAACCGGTGTCGCGGTCGAGGTGCTCGACCGCAGAGCCATGAAGAAGCTTGGCATGAACGCGCTGCTCGGCGTAGGCCTTGGCTCGGCGCGCGAGAGCCGCGTCGTGGTGATGCGCTGGAACGGCGGCAAGGCCGGCGAGGCGCCGTTAGCCTTCATCGGCAAGGGCGTGTGCTTCGACACCGGCGGCATTTCGATCAAACCGGCAGCCTCCATGGAGGACATGAAGGGCGACATGGCGGGCGCGGCCTGCGTGGTTGGTCTCATGCACGCGCTGGCCGCGCGCAAGGCGCGCGTCAACGCCGTCGGCGTCATCGGCCTGGTTGAGAACATGCCGGACGGCAACGCGCAGCGGCCGGGCGACATCGTCACCTCGATGTCCGGCC
>Ga0209890_10000492_pt1 | contig 18281 bp, 20 predicted proteins | sample OrgsoiDNA2013049_FD_185799 | JGI IMG/M metagenome (GOLD analysis project Ga0209890, IMG submission 185799) | Permafrost soil microbial communities from the Arctic, to analyse light accelerated degradation of dissolved organic matter (DOM) -... | ecosystem: Environmental > Terrestrial > Soil >...
ACGTCCTCCTCTGCGAATTGGGACACCAAGCCCGTCAAGCGCATCAGGAGGACGTTCCTACGCCGCGCACCGACACGCAGAACGTCTTTCTATGCCGCCGCCGATGTAACCCGGCTCAGAAGGTCCCCGCTCCGTGGTCGGCCCGGTGGAGACAACCGTGTAGCTCATCTCGGGAATGGGCACAAGGCTCCAGCCGAACGCGCCCTGGTAGAACGCCCGGGCCCGATCGCCGTCGGCGAAGGGAATCTCGAAGTGCACCACACGACCGCTCATGACGTTCAGTTCCATCAGCTCGAGCACATCGGCACGACAGCCCCGCACCGCCTGGTCAGCCTACGGCCGGCCACCTTTGGGGCCAGAGGAATCGGGCCGGTCGGGGTGTGAATCATCATCAGGGGTCTTGGGCTCCTGCTCCTGTCGATAGGCCATCCGGCGCAGCCGCGCATTCATGTTGCGCATGAGGAAGTACAGCGCCACTGCGAGCAGGAAGAAGGCCAGGAAGCCCCCCAGCCCGGCCGTGACATCGACACTCTCGGGATTCATCTGGCCTGTGTCCTTCCGTCGTACGCAATGTGAAGACCCCCGGATGTCGCCAGCGCGCTGGCCTGCTCCGGGGTGCCCAGTCCGGCAAACAGGTCTGACTCCTGCGGCCCTACCGAAACATAGGACACCGCCGCCTCAAAGTCTTCAGTTGGCCAGATGTCCTTCTGCATCTGCATCGGCATCCTGAACCATGTGCCGTCGGGGTCGACCTGGGTGGCGTGGGCCAGTAAGGCCTGGTCGCGCAGCTCGAAGTAGTCGGCACACTCGATTCGGGTCGTGATGGTGCGCTCCCCGCGGTCCTGCCAGCGCGAGACCCATTCGCCGAAAGGGGACTCGATTCCCGCCGCCTGCATCGCATCGTGGTACGACAGGATCCGGGCCTTGGTCAGCGTCTGGTTGTAGTAGATCTTCAGAGGCTGCCAAGCCGGGCCGCCATACTCGTATGCACTCTGGTCGCCCGCGGCGGCAAAGGCGGACATCGACACCGTGTGGCACATGACGTGGTCCGGGTGGGGGTAGCCACCGTTCTCGTCGTAGGTCGTCATCACGTGCGGTCTGAAGTCCCGGATGACCCGGACCAGCGCCTCGGTCGTCACCTCGATCGGCTCTAGCGCGAAACAGCCCTCGGGCAACGGCGGCAACGGGTCGCCCTCGGGAAGGCCAGAGTCCACGAAGCCCAACCAGGTGTGCTGGACACCAAGGATCTGCTGTGCTTTGGCCATCTCGCGACGGCGAACCTCCGGCAGGTCACGTAGGATCTCCGGGTCATGCTGCAGGCCCGGGTTGAGCACGTCTCCGCGCTCGCCACCGGTGCATGACACCACCAGCACATCGACGCCGTCGTCCACATATTTGGCCATGGTCGCCGCACCCTTGCTCGACTCGTCATCGGGGTGCGCGTGCACCGCCATGAGTCGCAGTCTCTGCTCCACATGCGCTCCTGCATCGGGGTCATACCGGACAATGGTCGCGTCGTTCATCCTCTCACCCACTCACCACCATCTCCCGAAAGGTCTTGTCCGGTGCCGATCCCCCGCCCCGCCCCAGGCACGGCCAAGTGGTGGGTCGTCGCCACCATCGGCATCCTGCTCGGCTGCGCCACGGCCGTGTGGTTCGGGCTGGCCAGCACCCTCGGCCAGCCGACCTGGACCGACCTGGGCTATCACGTCATCGATGACCGGACCGTGGACGTGACCTACCTGGTCAGCCGGCCGATCGGTCGCAACGTCACCTGCCTGATCAGTGCCTTGGACCGGGGCTTCGGGACAGCGGGCCTGGTCCAGGACCACATTCCAGGCTCGGACGCATCGTCGGTAGAACGCACAACCCGGGTCCGCACCACAACCCGCGCAGTCACCGGCCTGGTCACGTCCTGCTCGATCGGCTGAGCAGGGAATATCTGCGTGTGGGCAGAAGATTGCTACCCTTGACGCAACGCCCCGAGGGTCTGGTCTCTGCCGATCATCAGATCGAGAGTCCGGACCCGCTTGCTTGGCTCACGGCATACCGCTGGTTCTGGCGAGCCGTTGCCAACACCCCGCACACCAAGGAGCTAGACGTGACCGACACCGCGACGCCTGCTGCGAGCTACCTGACTCAGGACGCCTACGATCGCCTCAAGGGCGAGCTGAACCAGCTGTCGGCTGAAGGCCGCACCGAGATCTCCAAGAAGATCGAGGCGGCCCGCGACGAAGGCGACCTCAAGGAGAACGGCGGCTACCACGCGGCCAAGGAGGAGCAGGGCAAGATGGAGGCCCGGATCCGTCAGCTGACCCAGCTGCTGGACGACGCGACCGTCGGATACGCTCCCCCCGACCACGGCATCGTCGAGCCAGGGATGGTCGTCACGGTCGAGCTGTTCGGCGACGAGCTGACCTTCCTGCTGGGCAACCGAGAGATCGCCGGGGACTCAGATCTGCCCGTGTACAGCGAGAAGTCACCCCTGGGCATGGCCATCCTCGACCTCAAGGCAGGGGACGTGACCAGCTACCGGGCGCCCAAGGGCGAGGAGATCAAGGTCAAGGTCCTGGGCGCCAAGCCGTATGCAGGCTGATCGGCTCGACTGCGTCAGCGACTGACCGAACGGCGGAACTGCCTGGTCGTCAGGGGGACGAAGATGATCAGGATGGCCAGTGCCCACACCAGGGTGTACGTCGCGGGATGTCGCAGCGCCCAGCTGTCGAAGGGCGGCGTGCCCGGCGCGATGTTGCCGAAAAGCTGACGTGCTGCCTCGGTGACCGCCGAGACGGGGTTCCACTCGGCGAACGTCCGCCATGGCCCATGCAGGGTGCTGATGGGCACGAAGGTGTTGGCTACGAAGGTCAACGGGAAGATCACCACGAACGACGCGTTGTTGACGACCTCGGGGCTCGGTGCCAGCAGCCCGACCATGGCCATGACCCAGGAGAACGCGTAGGCGAAGGTGAGCAGGATCAGGTAGCCACCCAGCGCCTCCATGACCGACGTCCGGATCCGCCAGCCGACCAGCAGGCCGGTCAACGACATCACGACCATGACGATGAGGTTGTTGACGACGTCCGAGAGCGTGCGCCCGAACAACACCGCCGACGGTGACATCGGCAGCGACCTGAACCGGTCGATGATCCCCTTCTGGATGTCGTCGGCGAGCCCCGTCCCGGTGATCGCGGCACCGAAGATCACGGTCTGGGCGAAGATCCCGGCGACCAGGAACTCCCGGTAGTTGCTGCCCTTGACCTCGATCGCGCCGCCGAAGACGTAGGCGAACAGCAGCACGAACATGATGGGCTGCAACGTGGTGAACACGAGCAGGTCCGGCACCCGTTTGATCTTGATCAGGTTGCGCTTGGCCACCACGAAGCCGTCGCTGAGGGCGTTCAAGACGCTCATCGGGACACCTGCCCGACCGCCGCGCCGCCCGAGCGACCACCGGTCTGCTCGGCCCCATGGCCGGTGAGCACGAGGAAGACGTCATCGAGGGTGGGACGTCTCAGGCCGACGTCATCCAGAACGATCTGGGCGCCATCCAGCGTGCGCAGTGCGTTGGTGAGCACCGCCGCGCCGCCGCTGACCGGGATCAGCAGCGAACGTCGATGATGGTTCAGGATCGCGGTGCCCACGCCGAGCGGCTCGAGCAGCTCGCAGGCAGCGGCCAGCTGGGACGCGTCAGACACGGTGATCTCGAGCCGCTCGCCGCCGACCTGGGTCTTGAGCTGGTCGGCCGTGCCCTCTGCGATGACCCTGCCGTGGTCGATGACCATGATGTTGCTCGCGAGCAGGTCGGCCTCTTCGAGGTGCTGGGTGGTCAGCAACAGCGAGGTGCCGCCGGCGACCAGAGTCTGGATGACCTCCCACATCTCGGTGCGGCTACGGGGGTCGAGCCCGCTCGTGGGCTCGTCCAGGAAGAGGACCGGCGGTCTGGCCACCAGAGCACCGGCAAGGTCCAGACGCCGCCGCATGCCGCCCGAGTAGGTCTTGGCCATGCGGTCGCCTGCCTCCTCGAGCCGGAACTGCGCCAACAGCTCGCGCGCACGCTCCCGGCTCGGCTTGCGGCCGAGGTGATAGAGCCGGCCGATCATGTCAAGGTTCTCGAAACCGGTGAGGTACTCGTCGACCGCGGCATACTGCCCAGAGAGTCCGATGTGTCTGCGAACCTCCCGAGGGTTCTTGAGCACGTCGAACCCGGCCACCTCCGCGGTCCCGGAGTCCGGCCTCAACAGGGTCGTCAGGATGCGGACGACCGTGGTCTTACCAGCACCGTTGGGTCCCAGGAGGCCCAAGACCGAACCCCTCGGCACCGTCACGTCGATACCATCCAGGGCCTTGACCTGGCCATAGTGCTTGACCAGTGCGCGTGCTGTCACCGCATTGCTCACGTCGAGAACTCTTCCACGAACCTGCGACAACGGACCAGCCAAAGCCCGGCTCAGCTCAACGTCAGCGAGTACCCCTTGTCACGCAGCGTGCTCAAGAGCTCCTGGCAGTGGGCAATGCCCTTGGCTTCAAGCTGCACCGCGATCTCCACCTCGTCCACCGGCAACGTGGCACTCGTGCGGACGTGCTCGATCTCCAGCACGTTCGCGTCGGCGCCCGCCAGATCAGCCAGCAGTCCTGCCAACGAGCCGGGGCGGTCGGGTACCTGGACCCGGAACTGTAGGTAGCGCCCGGCAGCGGCCAGACCGTGACGAATGATCCGCAGCAGCAGCAGCGGGTCGATGTTCCCACCGGACAGGACGGCGACGACGGGCCCTTCATAGGCACCCGTACCGGCATCCAGCAGTCGCGCGACAGCCGCGGCGCCCGCCGGCTCGACGAGCAGCTTGGCCCGCTCGAGCAGGAACAGCAATGCGCGCGACAGCGTCTCTTCACTAACCGTCTCGATCGAGTCGACCAGCTCGCGGACAATCGCGTACGGCACCTCACCGGGGCAGCCCACCGCGATGCCGTCGGCCATGGTGGCCATCGTGGTCAGGGGCACCGGCCGGCCGGCAGCCAGGGACTGCGGGTACGCGGCGGCCTTCTCTGCCTGAACCCCGATGACCCTCACGCCGGGGCGCTTGGCCTTGACCGCAGTCGCAATGCCCGCCAGCAGTCCGCCGCCACCCACGCTGACCACGATGGTCTTGACGTCAGGGCACTGCTCGAGGATCTCCAGGCCGCATGTCCCCTGCCCGGCCACGATGTCGGGGTGGTCGAACGGATGGATCAGGACCGCGCCGGTCTCGGCCTCGAACTGCCTTGCCCTGACAAGGCACTCATCAATGCTGGTGCCGACCTGCTCGATATGGGCGCCGTAGGCGCGGGTCGCCATGAGCTTGGGGATCGGCGCACCCAGTGGCATGAATACGGTCGAGGAGATGCCGAGCAGCTGCGCGGCGAGCGCCACGCCTTGAGCGTGGTTTCCCGCGCTGGCTGCGACCACGCCGCGGGCCTTCTCCTGGTCACTGAGGCGAGACATACGCGTGTAGGCGCCGCGGATCTTGAAGGATCCAGCTCGCTGAAGGTTCTCGCACTTGAGGTAGACCTCACCCCCGACACGCTCGGACAGCGCCCGACTGAACTCCAGCGGGGTGGGACGGACGATGCCGCGGAGCAGGTCTTGCGCAGCGAGCACATCGTCAACGGTCACGGTCGGCGACGTTGATGCCATCTGCGCAGGCTACCGCCGCCCGCCTCACTGCGAGGCCAGAACCCTGACGGCTACCCGGGCGGCCACCTCGGGGCCGTGGCCGTCAGCGTCCGCCAACAGGCCCGCCGCAAAGAGCAGGTATGACGAGTCAACCGTCGATCGCGCCCCGGTCGGCACCTTCCAGCCACCGCCAACATCGGTCATGACGGCTCGCAAGATGTCGTCCTGATTGGCCTTCGGGCTATGCCGCAGCACCCCACCGGAGCCGATGACGTGGGCCAGTCCTGCCAGCGGACGGGCTCGGTCTGCGGGCCTGGTGGGGCGCGCGTGGCGCCGTACCGCGGTGAGGGCGGCCACCCGCGCGAGGGTCACGTCGAGCTCGAGCTCGCCATCGCCGTGGGGCAGGTATGCCGGGTCGGCCTCTACCCGGGCCGCCCAGATCTGGAGCCGCTCCAGGTCAGGGCCGGACAACAGATGCTCCACCATCGCCGCCTGCGCGACCCCGCTGGCGTTCCAGCGCATCCCGAGATCACCTTCCACGGTCCGCGCGTGCCAGAGCGGGGCGACGACTTCCCTGCGCAGCAAGGCATCCTCACCCTGCGGGCTGATCACCGAGTAGACGTCCGTGGTGGCCCCGCCGATGTCGAAGACCAGGACATCCCCGTCGGTCGCGGAGGCGAGTGTCTCGACCCCGCGCAGCATCGCGTCAGGGGTTGCCGCCCGGACCATGGCCGCGAACAGGGACTCCCTGGACAGGCCCTTGCCCCCAATAACGTGGCGCAGGAACATCTGGCGAATGGCCGCGCGGGCACCATCGGGGTTGATCACACCGATCTGTGGGAGCACGTTGTCGGTCAGGACGAAACGCCGGCCCGTAGAGGCCAACGCGATCGCCACCTGCGCCCTAGCCTCGACGTTGCCAGCGACCACGACCGGGGCGCCCAGCCGGGCCTTGGCCAAAGCAGAGCCGTTGTGCTTCAGTACATCTGCGTTGCCGCCATCGGTCCCGCCAACCAGCAGGACGACGTCGGGTCGGGTCGCCCTCAGCCCCGCCACCTGCGCCGAGGTCATCGGCCCTGCAGCAACGTGGACGATCTTGGCCCCGGCGCTCAGCCCGACCCGGTGGCCCGCCTCGGCCGTGACGGAACGCTCGTAACCCACCACCGCCAGCCGGAGTCCGCCACCGGCGCTGGAGCACGCCAGAACCTCATCAGGGACGGGGAAACCTGCAGCGGCAATGGTTTCACAGATTGACCGGTAGCCCACGAGAACGTCGGTGCTGACGGTGGTCGGCACCGAGGCGCCAGCCAGCAGGCTGCCGTCCGCGGGGTCGAGCAGCACCGCTTTGGTGAAGGTCGACCCGAAGTCGACACACATGACCCGCGTCATCGGCGTGGCTGGACGGACAGAATCGGCGGCTCAGCCGGCGCTCTTGGTCAGCGCGCGATCGAGGTCGTCGATGAGGTCCTCGGCGTCCTCGATGCCAGTTGACAGACGCACGAGGTCAGCGGGAACCTCCAGCTCGGTCCCGCGCACCGATGCGTGCGTCATCCGGGCCGGGTGCTCGATCAGCGACTCGACCCCGCCCAGGCTCTCACCAAGGGTCCAGATCTCCGTCGCGCCGCAGACGTCCACTGCCTGCTGCTCGCCGCCTGCGACCTGGAAGGAGACCATGCCGCCGTAGCGCCTCATCTGTCTGGTCGCGACCTCGTGGCCGGGGTGGCTGGACAGACCCGGGTAGTGCACGGCAGTAACCGCACCGTGACCCTGCAGGAACTCGACAACCCTCTCGGCGTTGTCGCAGTGGCGCTCCATGCGCACACCGAGAGTCTTCAGACCGCGCAGCACCAGCCAGGCGTCGAACGGTCCGGCAATCGCCCCCATGGAGTTCTGGTGAAAGGCAATGCGATCTTGTGCATCCTGAAATCCGTCAACCGCAACAGCTTTCGCGCTCACGACTGCCCCGCCGACGACGTCACTGTGGCCACCGCAGTACTTCGTGGTCGAGTGCATGACGACGTCAGCGCCCAGGGCCAGGGGCTGCTGGAGGTAGGGGGTGGCGAACGTGTTGTCCACCGCCAGGATCGCGCCGGCCTCATGAGCCAGCGCCGCGAGCGCGGCGATGTCAGCGATACCCAACAAGGGGTTGGTCGGTGTCTCGACCCAGACGATCTTGGTCTGGCCAGGTCGGATCGCGGCGTGCACGGCCTCGACGTCGGAGATCCTGGCGATCGTATGCTCCACCCCCCAGGGGAGGGCGACCTTGTTCAGCAGGCGGTACGTGCCGCCGTAGGCATCGGTGGGAACGACCACGTGGTCGCCGGGCTTGAGCAGTGCCCGGATCACGGTGTCCTGGCCCGCCAGGCCCGAGGCGAACGCGAAGCCGCGGCCGCCGCCTTCCAGCGCCGCGAGGCACTCCTCCAGAGCGGTGCGGGTCGGGTTGGCCGAACGGCTGTACTCATAACCGCCCCGAAGACCGCCGACGCCGTCCTGCTTGTAGGTCGAGACCTGGTAGATCGCCGGCACGACGGCCCCGGTCCGAAGGTCGGGCTCCTGACCCGCGTGGATCGCACGAGTGTTGAATCCAGTGGCGTACTCAGGGTTGTGTGTGCGCGCAGAAGCCATGTCACCAAGGTTACGCGGACCGCACCCGACGCCAGAGGAGAGCCATCGGGGCGACCTCGCCACGCTGCGGGCAACCGTCGAGCCGGATCGGCGCGCTGGCACCGTGCGCAGTGACCAGCGGCAAGCAGGAGGACACCACCTTCAGCAGGTGTGGGCAGGATCAGCAAAGCCGCAGCGCTGATCCGACTCACGTCGGGTACTCAGCTTGGACAACGACGCAATCGCAGGCACCTGGACGGGGACGCCCGACCACGGCAGGAAGTCAATCACCGATGGACGGGGACAGTGCCGCACAGCCGCACGAGGAACGGAGGATGACCTGGCTCGGCAGTACCCGGGCACTGCCCGCCGGGTGCTCGGCGACGATAAGAGCCTGCAGCTGAGTGGCGGCGAGACGACCGAGGTCACGGATCGGCTGGCGCACAGTGGTCAGACCCGGGGAGATGTATCGTGCGGCCAGGACGTCATCCCAACCCACCACCGCCAGATCGTCTGGTAGGCGAACTCCGTTATCCTGCAGGCGTCTCATGATTGCCAAGGCAAGATCGTCGTTACCACAGACGAGCCCGTCGACCTTGACGCGTCGCCTGAGGATCTCGTCTGCGACCTGGACCCCGGCGCCCTCGACCAGAGGTACCCGCAGTGGAGGGCGGCGCAACGGCACCTGTGCTACCACATGAGCCGTGCGGAATCCGGAGTACCTCTCGGACACGTCGCGAGAGCTGTCGGGGTCGCCCACGAACACCAGGTGCGAGCGACCGTGTTCCAAGAGGTGGGAGGTCAGCAGGGCGGCGCTCCCGAGGTTGTCGGCCCGCACCAAGTCGCAGCCATCCACCTCGTGGCGCGCCAGCAGCACCACGGGCAACCCACGGGACAGGGTGTGCACCACCGAGTCAGGCACCGTGTTGGCTCCGATGACCAGGCCGTCGACGCGCTTGGCCAGGGCGCGAAGGGCCTCTGAGGCATCGTGTCGACGCCGGGCAACGACGAGGGCCACGCTCTGGCCCAGGTCTGCGGCCGCCGCCTCGTAACCCATGACGAGCTCGCTGTAGTAAGAACCGTCCAGGTCCGCCAGCACCAGCCCGTGTGCGTCGCGGCGGACAACAGGGGCCCGGGACCGATCGGGCGGGGAGTAGCCCAGGTCACGGGCGGCGGCCAGTACCTTGGCTCGAGTCGAGTCTGAGGCCGACGCGCTGCCCTCCAGTACCCGCGAGACGGTTGCCGAAGACACCCCGGCCCTGAGCGCGACGGTGTGGATCGTCACTGAGACGACCGGCTCGCCACCTTGCTCCATGTCATGCCCTCCCGGGCGCCGCGCCGCCAGGCGGCACAGCGTCCTGAGTAACCGATCGTGACAGACCGCGAACAGATCGACCATCCTGGACATCGCCAGAGCCCCGATCGCTCGACCGTGCCAGACTTGCGGGATGTTTGGATCCGCGAAGCGCACGCTGACCACCGCCGACGCCGCCCTGGCCGGACGGAGCACTCCTTTGGCGGACATCCCCGAGCGTCACGTCGTGCTCGGCACCTCGATGCGCGGTCCCTGGCCGGTGGGCACCGAGGTCCTGTACGTCGCCATGGGTTGTTTCTGGGGTGCCGAACGCATCTTCTGGAAGTTGCCCGGTGTGGTGAGCACCGCGGTCGGATACATGGGGGGCTACACCCCCAACGCGACCTACGAGGAGGTGTGCACCGGCCGCACGGGACACACCGAGGCGGTGCTCATCGCCTATGACGGCTCGCGTACCTCCCCGGAACTGCTGCTCAAGGCGTTCTGGGAGAACCACGATCCGACGCAGGGCTCGCGCCAGGGCAACGACCTGGGCACCCAGTATCGCAGCGCGATCTACTGGACGACCCCGGGCCAGGAGGCGGCCGTACGGGCGACGCGCGAAGCATTCAAAGCCGTGTTGCAGCGCAACGGTTTTGGCGACATCACCACCGAGACACGGTCCGCCGAGGAAGCCGGCCCCTTCTACTACGCCGAGAGCTACCACCAGCAGTACCTCCACAAGAACCCAGGCGGCTACTGCAACCACGGCCCGAACGGGATGACCTGCCCGGTTGGCGTCGTGGGTCAGGATGAGGTGCCTGCCCAGAGGGACGTCCGCCCGCCAGCGTGATGTTGGCAGGCCAGGCTCACTGCCCACGGTGCTACCCGGGTAGCACGTTGGGAAGGATTCGGCGCTGAAGCCCATTGTCAGCCTGCCCGATGAGGACATCGACTTTCTCGATGGGTACGCCCGCGAGCATGGCATCCGGTCACGTTCGGCAGCCGTTCAGCGGGCGATTCGACTCCTTCGGGCCTCGCAGCTGGAGAGCGCCTAGCCGCCCGTGGCAGGAGTGGTCCGAAGCCGGTAGGGCCGACGCCTGGGTGTCACCACAGGTGACGGCTTGGCGGTGCGATGAGGCCAGGAGAGATCCGGCTCGCAGACCTCGATCCCTACCGGGCTCGCAGGCCAGCAAACGGGCACCCGTGGTGATCGTGAGCAACGATGGAGGCAGCGCCACAGCAGATCGGCTCTGGCCAGATGTTGTCGCTGTCGTACCAGTTACCTCCTACGTCGCTGACATCGAACCGTTCCAGGTCATGTTCCCAGTTGGCCAGACTGGTCTCGGCGTCGACTCCAAGGCCCAGGCCGAACAGGTTCGTCCAATCGAAGTTGAGCGACTGGGAGCCCGAATCGGACATCTGACAACAGGTTTGGGGCTTCGGCTGGACCAGGCTCTCCGTCTTCACCTGGGGCTCTGAGACCATCAGGGGCGTGTCCCCGATAAGCAACGCCTTCGACTTTCATGTTCTGCAACGCTTCCCCGACGTCGAGGCCGACAACCTCGTAGCCGTCGACGCCACCGACCGGCTCGTCCTGGCGGGCGCCAGCTCTGCCGTCCAGGGCGCAGCGCCCGGCCGGGTCGTGGTCGTCGGAGACCGGTACGGCGCCATGACGCTCGGCGCAATAGCTCTGCACGGTGCCCAGGACGTTCGAGTACATCAGGACCTCATCACCGGCGAGCAGGCATTGGCGAACAACTCGATTCGGGTCGGGCTAAGGGGCGGGTACCGGCAGCTCCCCCTGGCGCCCGAGCTCTTCGCGGGAGCCACGGTAGTGCTTGGTCAGCTGCCGAAAAGTCTCGACGCGCTGCGTGAGATCGCCCAGCTTGCTGCGGCCCACGCCGACGCCGACGTCAAGGTGTTCCTCGGTGGCCGGGTCAAGCACATGACCCACGCCATGAACGAGGTGCTCAACAACAGCTTCGCTGACGTGCGGGCCTCCCTGGCACAGCAGAAGTCTCGCTTCCTGACCGCCAGCGGACCACAGCCCGCGGTCGAGACCGGCGCGACGGAATACCCGCTGCGAGCCCACCACCTCGACCTCGACCTGTGGGTCTGCGCACACGGTGCGGCCTTCGCGGGGACCAGGCTCGACATCGGGACGCGGTTCCTTCTGGAGTTCCTCGATCTCATGGGCCCGACTGCCGACACGGCCGTGGACCTCGGCTGTGGCACCGGCGTCATCGCCGCGACGCTGGCCAGGGCCCGTCCGCACCTGAGCGTCCTGGCGACCGATGAGTCGGCCGGGGCCGTGTCGTCGGCGTTGGCCACCGCGGCGGCCAACGGACTGAGCGAGCGCGTGGCTGTCCTTCGTGACGACGCAATGTCGACCCTTCCCGATGCCAGCGCGGACCTGATCGTGTGCAACCCGCCGTTCCACCTCGGCACCGCGGTGCATGCCGGGGCATCGCTGAGGCTCTTCCAGGGGGCGGGTCGGGTCCTCCAGCCCCAGGGTCAGCTGTGGACCGTGTTCAACTCTCATCTGCCCTATCGCAGCCAGCTGAACCACGCCGTCGGACCCACGCGTGTGATCGGCCGCAATACGAAGTTCACCGTCACGATGTCGACCAAGCAGCAGCCAGATTGATCAGCTCGAACTGAAGCCTCACGAGCCCGGCGAAGACGGGCAGCCGCTGCCGCCACGCCCAGGATCGCCACCAGCCCCGGCTCGGACGAAGGATCGCAGGCAACCTCCCAGCGGTAGCCATCCGGGTCGGCGAAGCATCCCGTCACCCCGCCCCATTCACGCGTGGTCGCTGGCGCAATCAACGTGGCACCGCCCGGCCAGGGCATCTTCCAGGACGCGAGCCACCGGCTCGCCATCAGGAACCATGTGTGCCAAGGAGATAGGCGCGGGCTCGTCACCGGCATACAGACCACCGGCCTCGGCCGACAACCCTTCCCGGCTCCAAAGACCCAGGAGCAGCCCCGGGCCGACCTTGATGAAGCAGACGTCGTCCCCGACTGCCGCCGGTGAACTCCGCGTCACGTAGGACAGTGAGAACGGGCCTCCTCGACCTCATGGGCAGGTGTCCAGCCCAGGGCGTCCACATAGAACCCACGGGCGAAGGCAAGGTCGCGCACGCCCAGGGTCGCCAGACTCATCGAGGCCTGCATAACGCCACACTTGCAAGGGTCTGACCTGGGTGCCACGCGGTCAGGGCACAACCGACGGAGGCCGCCCATGCGCCCGGCCTGGTCCCTCAGTCGACCAGGAAGCCCAACAGGTCCGCCCGGGTCAGCACCCCAACCGGCTTGCCGTCGCTGATGACCAGGACCGCGTCCTTCGTCTCCAGGATGTGGCGAGCCGTCGACACCGGCTCACCGGCACCAACCAGCGGCAACGTCGGGCTCATGTGCTTGCCGACCCGGTCCGCAAGGTGTGCGGTGCCCGCGAAAAGCGCCGCCAACAAAGCGCGCTCGCTGACCGAACCGGCAACCTCGCCGACCACGACCGGAGGCTCTGCCTTGACCACGGGCATCTGAGAGACACCGTACTCGCGCAGGATCTCGATAGCGTCACGCACGGTCTCGGTCGGGTGCGTGTGCACCAGCGTGGGCAGGTTCCCTGCCTTGGCCTCGAGCACTTCACCCACAGTTCGTCCGCTGTCCTCGTGGATGAAACCGTAGGACGACATCCAGGCGTCGTCAAAGATCTTCGACAGGTAGCCGCGACCGCCGTCGGGCAGCAACACCACCACGACCGCCTCGGCCGGCAGGTCGCGAGCCGCCCGCAGGGCGGCGACGACCGCCATACCGCAGGAACCGCCCACGAGGAGGCCCTCCTCGCGTGCCAGTCGCCGGGTCATCGCAAAGGACTCGGCATCCGAGACCGCGATGACCTGGTCCACCACGTCCGGGTCGTAGGCACGCGGCCACATGTCCTCGCCAACGCCCTCGACGAGGTATGGACGGCCGGTACCACCGGAGTACACCGAGCCCTCAGGGTCGGCACCGACGATCTGAACGCGGCCGCCAGCGCGGTCGGTAGAGATGTCACGCAAGTAGCGACCGGTGCCGGTGATTGTGCCACCGGTGCCGATGCCCGCGACGAAGTGCGTGACCTTTCCCTCGGTGTCCGACCAGATCTCGGGACCCGTGGACAGGTAGTGGCTGTTGGGACCCTCGGGGTTGGAGTACTGGTCGGGTTTCCAGCCGCCCTCGATCTCCTTGGCCAGCCGGTCGCTGACCGAGTAGTAGGAGTCAGGGTGCTCCGGCCGCACCGACGTGGGGGTTACGACGACCTCGGCGCCGTAGGCCTTGAGGACATTGCGCTTGTCCTCACTGACCTTGTCCGGGCAGACGAACACACACTTGTATCCCCGGCGCTGGGCGATGAGGGCAAGCCCCACCCCCGTGTTGCCCGAGGTGGGTTCCACGATGGTGCCGCCGGGTTTGAGCTCACCGGAGGCCTCGGCTGCGTCGATCATCCGAACAGCGATGCGATCCTTGACCGAACCACCTGGGTTGAGATACTCCACCTTGGCCAAGACGGTGCAGGCAATGTCTGCGTTAACACTGTTGAGCTTGACCAGGGGCGTGTTCCCGATGAGGTCGACAATATTCTCGGCATACTTCACCCGGTCATCGTCTCAGACTGTGAACCTATCCGTGGAACGACCCTCATCCCGATGCAGGGGTGCGGGCACAAACTCTTGCGCGGCGTGGTTACCGTTGTCGGAGAACACAAGCCCATCGGGGGAATGAGATGACGACGGAGGCCAACGAAGATGGGTAGGGCACGCCGCGCACGCAAGATCGCGGCAACGGCTGCCTACGGAGGCGGCATCGGGGCCGCCGGAATCGGCGCGCTAGGCCTGGCCGGCTACGGCGTGCTCAAGGTCGAGGCGCAACTGGCCAGGCGCATCGTCGGCCGGCCCTTTGAAGGCGCCCCGGACGACGATGCCTTGTACGGTGCTGGGCTGGGCTACCCCGTCCAGCTCCTTGTGCTCGGCGACAGCAGCGCAGCGGGGATGGGCGCGGACACGGCGCAGCAGACGGTCGGCGCCATCATCGCCAACGGACTCTCGGCGCTGAGCGGGCGACCGGTCCGGCTGACCAACGTCGCGGTCATTGGCGCGGAGTCCTCAGGCCTGGACACCCAGCTCACCTGCGCGCTGGAGGAGGTCGCCAACCCCGACGTAGCGGTCATCCTGATCGGCGCCAACGACGTCACGCACCGCATTGACAAGTCGATTGCGATCCGTCACCTCGAACAGACCGTCAGCGCACTTCGCGCCACGGGCTGCCAAGTCATCGTCGGGACCTGTCCCGATCTGGGCACCATCGAGCCGGTGGCCCAACCGCTGCGATCACTGGCCCGGCGCTGGAGCCGCGACCTGGCCGCAGCCCAGACCGTCGCCGTGGTCGAGGCAGGTGGCCGCACCGTCTCCCTGGGCGACCTGCTCGGCCCGCAGTTCGCCGGGCTCTCCCGCGAGATGTTCAGCCACGACGGGTTCCACCCGTCGCCGGCTGGATACGCCCGGGTGGCCTCGGCGCTGCTGCCCAGCGTCTGCGACGCCCTGGGTGTCTGGTCGGACCCGATCGACCGCCGTCCCGATGCTCGTCGCGGCGAACGGGTGGGGCCGGTCGCTGTGGCTGCCGTACAGGCTGTCAGCGAGCCGGGCACCGAAGTGAGCGCGACAGCGGTGGCGGGCCAGCCCCGCGGCCCCCGGGGGCGGTGGGCGGTGCTCCTGCGCCGCTACCGTCGCCCGATCACGGACCGCAGCGAGCTGATCGACCCCACCGGGACCACCGTTAGGCCCGCAGGAGACCGTGGCGCACCAGGGACCACGCCAGAAAGGTCCAGGCCGGTGGAACCAGACATAGCCCACACCCCCAAAGCCGCTGCGCCGCAATAGCATCGACGGCGGGCCACGCGGCAGCCTCGCCTCAGCACCTCCCCGACGTGTCACCGACAGAAAAGAGCAATCATGGCCGAAGCCGTCATCGTCTCCACCGCCCGCAGCCCCATCGGCCGGGCTTTCAAGGGCTCGCTGAAAGACGTCCGCCCAGATGACCTGGCGGTTGCCGTGGTGAGCGCGGCGCTGGCCAAGATTCCCGATCTGGACCCCAGACTCGTCGAGGACCTCTACCTCGGCTGCGCCGAACCGTCAGGCGAGGCAGGGGCCAACCTGGCCCGCGTCGTTTCGGTACTGGCCGGCTTCGACCACCTCCCCGGCGCGACCGTCAACCGTTTCTGTGCTTCCTCGGTGCAGACCACCCGGATGGCGTTCCATGCGATCAAGGCCGGCGAGGGCGAGGTGTTCGTCAGCGGCGGCGTGGAGTGTGTCTCGCGCTACAGCGACTTCGCCGGTGCCGGTGGCACCAAGGCGGAGATCCAGAACCCCAAGTTCGCCGAGACCCAGGTCCGCAGCGCCCAGATGACCGTCGACAACTCCACCTGGACCGACCCTCGCGCTCAGGGGCTGCTTCCCGACATCTACATCTCGATGGGTCAGACGGCCGAGAACGTGGCGACCTGCCGCGGCATCTCGCGGGCGCGTCAGGACGAATGGGGCGTCATCAGTCAGAACCGTGCCGAGAAAGCCATCGTCGACGGTTTCTTCGCCCGTGAGATCACCCCGGTCACCACCCCGGACGGCACAGTGGTCTCCACCGACGACGGCCCGCGCGCCGGAGTCACGCTCGAGGCCGTGTCCGGTCTCAAACCGGTGTTTCGCGAGACTGGCACCATCACAGCCGGCAACTGCTGCCCGCTCAACGACGGTGCGGCCGCGGTTGTCATCATGAGCGACACCAAGGCCCGCGAGCTGGGCCTGACCCCGCTCGCCCGCGTCGTCTCCACCGGCGTGACCGCCCTCTCGCCGGAGATCATGGGCATGGGCCCGGTTGAGGCATCTCGTCAGGCCCTCGCGCGAGCGGGCATGTCGATCAACGACATGGACCTGATCGAGCTCAACGAGGCGTTCGCCGTCCAGGTGCTGGCTTCGGTCGATGACCTGGGCATCGACCCGGACAAGCTCAACGTCCATGGTGGCGCGATTGCCCTCGGCCACCCGTTCGGCGCCACCGGTGCCCGCCTGACCACGACGCTGCTCAGCGGCCTGGCCGCCCGCGACGGGCAGTTCGGCCTCGAGACGATGTGCGTCGGCGGCGGCCAGGGAATGGCCATCATCTTCGAGCGCCTCAGCTGAGCGAACCGCTGGCGTTGTTGCGCCGAGCAGACCCTTCCCGGGGTCCGAACCAGCCCCTGGGCGCGAGTGGTTCTCGGCGCAACAACCGGTTGCCCCGGATCCGCGGTCAGCGCAGTTCGCGGCGCAGGCCCGCCAGGTCCTCCGCGAGAGTCGATGTCCGCCCCGATGTCACTGCGGCCTCGCTCGCCTCGTGAACCAGGACCGTGAGCTGGTCCATCACCGTCGCCGGGCCACAGTCTGGAACCACTGAGGCCCGGAACCCGTTGGCCGCGTTGACACCGTCGGCCAGGGCCTGCACGAGCGCGCGGACTTCACCGGCACACGAAAGCGCGTGGTCGAGCGGCAGCTGACGCCACCGCTCGACCACGCGCCCAAGCTCGGTTGAGACCTCCTGGGGGACAGTGGATCTCGGAGCCTGTGGCACGGTCACTGGCGAAGGCGGGCGAGCAGTCGCAGGATCTCGAGGTACAGCCACACGAGGGTGACGATCAGCCCGTGAGCCAGGAGCCAGGAGTACTTCTCGGGTAGCTGGGCCGCAACGGCACGGTCGACAGAGTCGAAGTCGATCGCCAGCGAGTAGGACGCCAGGCCGACACCGAGTACGGAGATACCGATGCCGAGCATGCTGCTCTTGCCGCCGAAGCCCCAGCCCGCCCCGACGCCCATGAACGATGCAACCACGTTGGCCAGGCTGAAGAGCAGGTAGCCCATGATCGCCATGCCGAAGATGCGACGGGACCTGTCAGTCACCCTGATCAGGCCGACCTTCCAGCCCAGGAACATGCCGGCAAAGGTAGCCGTCGTCGCGAGCACCGCGGTCGTGACCACTCCTGGGTAGGCCTGCTCGAAGACTGAGCTGATCGACCCGACGAGCACCCCTTCGAGCACCGCGTAGAGCACGATCAGCGGCACGCTGATGGTCTTCTTGAAGGCGATGACCAGGCCGATTGCCAGCGAGCCAAACATGCCGGCGAGCATCATCGGCAGGCTCAGCCCGGGCGTACCGGCCACAGTGAACCACGAGACCGTACCGACCAGGACGACGATGGCGAAGAGCCCGAGGGTCTTCATGACCACGTCGTCCAGGGTCACCCGCCCCATCTGCACCGGGCCAGCAGATGGCTGGTTGTACAGATCCTGGAGCTGCTCGGAGTTGAGGCTGTCCTGGATGCCCGCTCCGCCGCTCGTCCGGGGTGCTGCAGGCCGCCGATCGAAGCCGGCGTAGTCGCCCGCCTTGATCTGCTTGTCGATCCGGCTGAACACCGGGTTGCTCGCCATCGTCTTCCTCCAGCGCGTCATGCCGCCCCACGGACGGCTCTGTGATCACCATAATGGCTGCGGATCAGCGGAAATTCCCCGTCGCGGCCAACGTTCACCGATTGTGACCGGTCTATCACGCTCAACCTTCGGCGCGACGTTCCCAATCCTGGTGTCCCCGACGGGTCTCGAACCCGCACCAAGCGTGCTCAGCCGTAATATCTAGCTGTGTTTTGTGCTCAGCAGTTGGTTGCAA
>Ga0209890_10000493_pt1 | contig 18274 bp, 14 predicted proteins | sample OrgsoiDNA2013049_FD_185799 | JGI IMG/M metagenome (GOLD analysis project Ga0209890, IMG submission 185799) | Permafrost soil microbial communities from the Arctic, to analyse light accelerated degradation of dissolved organic matter (DOM) -... | ecosystem: Environmental > Terrestrial > Soil >...
CGTGCGCGGCGCATTCTCGAGGCGAGCGATGAAGTCGTGGCGCTCGCGCGCGCGCATCGGGATCCTCTTGCCGGCGCGCTGCGTATCGCGATGCTGCCAACCATAGGTCCCTACCTTCTGCCGCGGGTGGCGCGCGACATCAGAAAGGCGCTGCCGCGGCTTGAGTTGAGGCTCTATGAGTACCCGACCGCCGCCATGCTGACGAGGCTTCGCGCCGGCGAAATTGATCTTGGAATCCTCGCTCTGCCGGTGGACATGGATGGACTCGAAGCGCGTGATCTGTATGACGAGCCGTTCATGGTCGCAGTGCCTGCGACGCATCGGCTTGCGAAGCAGGAAAGCATCCGCGTCCAGGAGCTGCACCACGAGACGCTGCTCCTGCTCGAAGACGGCCATTGCCTGCGGGACCAGGCGCTCGAAGTCTGCAGTCAGGTCGGCATGCACGAGAAGCAGGATTTCCGCGCAACGAGCCTCGAGACCCTGCGGCAGATGGTGGCGACCGGCGCCGGCATCACGCTGTTACCCGAGCTTGCGACCCAGGGCGCCTACCGTCATGCGCGTGGGGTTGCGGTGCGACCCTTCGCGCGTCCCGCACCGGTGCGCAAAATTGGCGGCGTGTGGCGCAAGACAACCGCGCGCCATGCCGCAATCGAGGCAGTGTGCAACGAGATCTCAGCACATGTGCATTAGCTTTTGCTGCCGTGCGCCAAAGCGATGGCGGCCAGCACGATAACGCCGCCTGCGATCTGCACGGGAGCGAGCCGCTCCCCGAGCAGCCACGCGGCGTAGACCGCAGTCGCGAGCGGCTGCACCGAAAGGCCCAGGGAGCTGAAGCTCGCCGGCAGGTGAGCGAGCGCGTAGGCGATCAGACCCTGACCGACAACCTGCGCGATCACCGCAAGCCCCACGAGCAGCAACCAACCGTGCGCCGTATCGGGAAGGACCTTCTGACCGATCATGAGCGGTGCCAAGAGCACGGTGAATATCAGCGTCGTGCGCAGCATGATCGCGCCGGTGCCGTAGGTCGTTCCCATGCGCGCGACGACTATCATGTAACCTGCATAGAAAGCGGCCGTACCGAGTCCGAGAAGATCGCCGAGCAGTGCGCTACGGGGTTGCACAAGCTTCGGGCTTAAGATCAAAAGCACGCCAGTAAACGCAATAGCGAGCGCCACCACGAATAGAGCCTGCGGTCGCTTGCGCCACACGACCCAAGCGATCAACACCACGAAGACGGAAGCGAGGTTCGCCTCCAGTGTCGACACCGTCACCGACGTCAGAAGCAGCGACCAGTGCCACAGCGCAAGATCGCCAGCGAACAGCAGGCCCGCCCAGAAAATGCGCGCATCGGCAAACCACCGATACCAGCGTGGGCCGCCGCGGCGCGCTTCCGCCCACGCCCAGACCGCGAGAAACGGCAAAGCCAATGCGCCGCGCCAGAAGCCGGTCGCCGTGGGCCCCGTCTCAGACAGGCGCACGAAGATCCCGGCGCTCGCGATGGCGCAGGCGCCTGCAAACAGAGCGGCCAGCGCCAGCGGTTCCTGGCGATCTGAGTGACGTCGCATGAATGCGACTTTGGCATACTTCATATAAGCAGCGCGTGCGCTCCCACATGGCGCCGAGTGAGTCTCTGTTGATCAATTCTGACGTGCCGGCGGATTACATCTCGCCCTATGACCGCTTGTCATGGAGCGACCGAGAAGTCGAGCAGCTGCTCGCGACCGGTTTGCATCGGCGCGAGCTTGTAAGTTATTTCGGCGAGTCCGAGTATCGCGAGCTTGCAAGGCTTGCGCGCGCCGCAGGTAGCACTCCCACAGCAAGCGATGCGCCGCGGGTTTTTATTGTTCCCGGAATCATGGGATCGCAGCTCGGGCTTGCGCGCCGTGCGCCGTTGCCACATGACATTCTCTGGCTCGACCCCACCGATATCGCCGCCGGCAGGCTGCAATGCCTGAAGCCCGCGCCGGGCGACGGCGTCGTCTCACTCGGCGTCGTTTTGTACACGTACTTGAGATTGAAGCTGCATCTGCAGGCGGCGGGATTTGATCCGGTCTTCCATGATTACGACTGGCGCCTCGGGGTCGATGTACTGGGCGACGCCCTTGCGGAGCGACTCAGCCTTGAGCGTGCGAAACACGTGATGCTCGTCGCACATAGCATGGGCGGCCTTGTCAGCCGCGCTGCTCTGGCGCGCAACCCGCACGTCGAGCGCATCGTCCTTCTCGGCACGCCGAATTTTGGCTCGTTCGCACCGGTACAGGCGCTGCGCGGCACCTATGCGGTCGTGCGCAAGATCGCGCGCCTGAATCACGAGCACTCTGCCGAGTGGCTGGCGGAGAAGGTATTCAACGCCTTTCCGAGTCTCTATCAGCTGCTGCCCGCGCGCGGCCACAGCGCCGGACTTGACTTGTTTGACGCCCGGGAATGGCCCGCGAGCGGGCCGCGGCCGCGCGCCAACCTACTCGATGCGGCGCGCTCGCTCGCAGCCGCGCTTGCCCCCGCGGATGAGCGTTTTGTCGTGATCGCGGGCGTGAACCAGGAAACGGTCACCGCGGTTGAACTCCGCCGCGATGACTTCGTGTACACGATTACCCGAGACGGCGACGGCACCGTGCCGACGGCGAATGCGCTGTTGCCGGGCGCGCGCACCTATTTCACCGCGGCCGCACATAGCGAGCTCACGCGCGATTCGAGAGTCGCGCGCGCGGTGGCCGACATACTGCGTACCGGCAAGACGCGGCGTCTGCCAACGCGCTGGATGCGCGCAAGCGAAGCCGAGTCGCGTATCAGCGACCGCCAGCTGCGCCGCACGCAGAGAACGAAAGTTAAATGGACGACGCTCTCGCCCGAGGCGCGCCGAATCTTTCTGCAATCGTTGAACGAGCCGCCGGCGCTTAAGCTGCGCGTGCCCGCACGCCGCGCGCGCCGGCCACGCCACTAGCGCGTCAGATCAGCGCCGCGTTGCTCTCCGTGACGCAGGCCGCGCCGCTTTGCACAATGCGTGCCAGCGCCAGAGCCCGCGGCAATACCTGCTGAGCATAGAAGCGCGCGGTTGCGAGCTTCGCTTCGTAGAACTCGCGCTCAGCGCCGGCGCGCTTTGCGTCCGCGATCGCCGCCGACTTCGCCATCAACCAGCCGCCGATGACGAAGCCGCAAAGATTGAGGTACGGGACGGCAACGGCAAGCGCGCGCTCCTGACCTGCGGAGAAAGCTTCGAGCAGTGAATCGGTCGCCTCGCGCAGGCGATCGACGGCTTCGATGCTTGCTTGTTTGATGCTGCGCATCACCGCATCGCTGCCTTCTAGCTGCTCAAGCTCGGCGCGCACTTCGACAAGCAGGGTTGCCATCGCCGCGCCGCGATCGCGACCGATCTTGCGCCCGATGAGATCATTGGCCTGAATGCCGGTCGTGCCTTCGTAGATCGTCGTAATGCGCAAGTCACGCAGGTACTGCGCCGCGCCGGTCTCTTCGATGAAACCCATACCGCCATGGATCTGCACGCCCGTTGCGGCAAGCTCGTTGCCAAGCTCGGTGCACCACCCCTTGACGATCGGTATCAGCAGATCGACGCGCGTCTGCGCATGCAGGCGCCGCTGCTCCTCCGGATTATGCTCTGCAATATCAAGTTGCAGTGACGCATACAGGCCGAGCGCGCGCATCGCGGCAATGCACGACTTCATCGTAAGCAGCATGCGTTTGACGTCGGGGTGATAGGCAATCGGCGCCTTCGCCGGTGCGGCGGGCGGCTTTCCCTGCACGCGCTCTTTGGCCCACTCCGCAGCGCGCTGAAAGGCGCGTTCCGCAACCGCATAGCCTTCGAGACCCACCGACAATCGCGCCGAGTTCATCATGACGAACATGTATTCGAGGCCGCGATTGGCGCTGCCGATGAGGTAGCCGATGGCGCCGTGCTTGCCTCCAAATGACAGCATGCAGGTGGGGCTCGCATGAATACCGAGCTTGTGTTCGATGGACACGCAGCGCAGCTCGTTCCTCGCGCCGAGCACGCCGTCAGGATTTACCAGAACTTTGGGCACAATGAAGAGCGACACTCCCTTCACCCCGAGTGGCGCACCCTCGATGCGCGCCAACACCATATGAATGATATTCTCGGCGCAGTCGTGATCACCCCAGGTGATGAAGATCTTCTGCCCGAAGAGCCGGTACTGATCGCCGTCGGGCACGGCGCGCGTGCGGATCTGGGCAAGATCCGAGCCTGCTTGCGGCTCGGTCAGATCCATGGTGCCCGTCCACTGCCCGCTCACCATCCTGGGAAGAAACAGCTGCTTTTGCCCTTCTGATCCGCACAGCTTCAACGCTTCAATGGCCCCCTGCGTGAGCATGGGACATAGCTTGAAGGAAAGGTTTGCGGCGCCCCAGAGCTCGCGCACGGCGGTGCTCAGGACCTGCGGCGCAAGCTGGCCGCCGAATTTGGGATCGGCTCCGAGTTGCGGCCAGCCAGCGGCGACGAACTCTCGGTACGCGGCAGGAAATCCCTGTGGCGTCACGACACCATCGGGCGTCCAGCGCGCACCCTCGCGATCGCCACTTTGATTGAGCGGCTCGAGTATCTCTTCGGCAAAGCGGGCGGCCTCGCCCAGAATGGACTCGGTCGTTTCAGATGAGTACTCGCTAAGTCCCGGGTAAGTGCTCAAGAACCCAACACTCAGAAGTTCATCGAGTACGAAACGAAGCTCCCGCAGGGGTGCGCGATACATGAGGCCCGCTTACTATGAATGGAGCGTAGAGGATGCCCCAGACGGGCGCGCCAGTGCGAGTGCCGGAACGATATTCGCGGCCAGAAAATCCACGAAGCTCTGCACGCGAGTATCCGCTTCGAGCTTCACTGCATAGACCGCATACAGGACCGCCGCCGGTGGCAGCGTCCAGTCCGGCAGCACAAGCTTGAGCCGGCCGGTTGCCAATCCCTGACGGCACAGGAATTCAGGCAAGAGCGCAACGCCGAGGCTTGCGGCACACGCCCCGTGCAGCACGGACGGGTCACCGACCGTGAGTTTAGGAGCCACTCGCAGCTCCGCGCGCTGCGAGCCGCGGGACAGCTGCAGACGAAATTCGGGAGAATCGGCACCAGGGGTCAAGAGGTCGTGCTGGCGCAAGTCCTCGGGGCGCGTGGGCGTACCGCGCTGCTGCAGATATGCGGGCGTGGCGCAGAGCACTGCAGGAGGTGCGCCGAGCCGGCGGTGCGCAAGCGTCAGGCCTTCCGGCAGACCCGCACGAACAGCGACGTCCCAGGTGTCTTCCGCGTCGATCGACTGCAGCACCACCTCGAGCGGCACGCTCGGGAAGCTCTCGAGAAAGCGCGGCACGAGCGGCGCGAGCAGCGCGCGTCCATAGGTCGGTTCTGCGGCGACGCGCAGTGCACCGCCCGCGGGTGCGTGCAGTCTTGCGATGAGATCGCGCACTGCATCCGTTTCCGACACGACGCGCTTGCAGGACGGGTATATGAGCCGTCCGGCGGCCGTGAGAGCAATTCGGCGCGTCGTGCGCTCCAGCACACGCACTCCCAGCGCTTTCTCAAGATCCGCCACGGCCCGGCTCACGGCTGCCTTCGGCACGCCGAGGCTTCGCGCCGCCGCCGAGAAGCCATTGAGGTCGACAACCTTCGCTAGAACGGCAAGCTGTGCGGGCGCCCATAATTCATTCATAGGACTATCAATGCCGGTAAATGGCAGCGCCATTGTTTCACTAGCGAGGCACCGCTGCATAGGGCTTCCTGTAAAATCGCGCGCGCGCCGTTCCGGCGCGAGGGAAAGCGGCAATGAAAATCAGCATGTACACGATGTCGGTCGAGACGTTCGTCCCAGCACTTACACGCCTGTCGACGCTCCTCGACAAGGGGCTCGCGCACGCCACGGCCAAGAAATTTGATCCCAGCGTGTTGGTTAACGCGCGCCTCGCACCGGATATGTTCCCGCTCTCGCGTCAGATCCAGATCGCCTGCGATGTGGCGAAAAACGGCAGCGCGCGGCTTGCCGGGCAGGAAGCGCCGCGCTTTGAAGACAAAGAGGCAACGCTCGAAGAGCTGCGCGCACGCATCGCGCGGACCATCGAATATTTGAAGAGCGTGGTGGCGAGCGCGTTCGACGGCTCGGAGGATCGCGACATCAAGATTCCAGTACGCGACCGCACGCTCGAGATGAAGGGTCTGCCGTACCTGCAGACTTGGGCGCTGCCGAACTTCTATTTTCACCTCGTCGCGACCTACGCGCTTCTGCGGCACAACGGCGTTGAGATCGGCAAGGGCGATTTCCTCGGCATCTAGAGCGGATTTTACAGAAACTGTCTGCCGTCGCAGTTTGGCTACAGAACGCGAGCAGAGTCACGCTCCCTTCAAGAGCGTCCTGCCATGCTGGGGGCCCACCACCCGGACGGGCAGTGTCTTTGTCACCCCCAAGCGCCAAAGCAGCGCGGAAAACTTCGACCGATGAAACTGTCACGGCCGAGACATTGGGACTGCAATTGCGCGCAGCGCTGCCACCGATGCGCGTGCATTCCCTTTCCATCTTCAACGACCAGGCCGATCTGCTGTGGTTGAGTGAAGGCGCGCTCGGGCCGGACGAACATAGCGTGGTATTTGATGCCGTCGAGATACTAGGTGCGGCGGACAACCACCATATCCATACGCGCGCAATTGACGATAGCCGCAGTGCGATTTTTTTAGCCGTGCGTGCGCCGAAGGGCGACCTCGTGGGACTCGCCATGGTGCTGGCCGATCCCAAGTCCCTTAAGGGCGAAGCGCCATTGAAGGCCGTAAGCGCGCCACTGCGCGCGGTTCTGCATAAGGTCGCCGTGCTGTTGCGCGTCAAAGCCGCCCATAGCGGCGCCACCAGCGACGTGGTGCAGATCGCCTCGGCGATGAGCGCGTCAATCTCCGCGTCCGAGCTTGCGCTCATGTCCGGATCGCTACCGGTACTGAGCGTGGCAGCGCCCGATGCTGCGGTGCCGGTGCTCACGCCGCAAACGACCGATGCTGACGTGCTCGGGTTCGAGCCCGTGCCCGATGTCCCCGCGCTGCCGAAGGCGGCGCCGGCGGCTCCTCCTGCAAAGTCCATGAGTGACCAGGAACAGGCCGCGGACTTGATTCTCGACGTGCAGCAGCTCACGCAATTGCGCTCGGGCGGCCGCAGCCGGCGCTACGAGGTGCTGGCGCGCTCACGGCGCGATGGCGCGCGGGCGCATGTTCCATCGGCGTTCGTGGCAGCGGCGACACACGGCCCCGTAGGGGCGGTGCTTGACAGCCTCGTACTGCGGCGGCTCTTGAACTGGCTTGGAGAAAACCCCGTGGTGTGGGATGCGGAGCCTGCGAGCTTCTCCATCAATCTTTCGATCGGCGCTCTCGAGGATGCACAGTTTCTGCACCGCCTGCCGGCGGACCTGGCACGCACCGGAATCGCGGCGCATTGTATCGGCTTTGAAGTGAGCGAGTTCGCCTGCAATCAGATTCCCGCCGAGGTCGAGCGCTTCATAGCGGAGTGCGAACGGATCGGTTGCTTCGTGGTGCTCGATAATTTCTCGCTTGACCCGCGCGCGGTGCCGTTCCTGCGCTCAAAGTCGCTGCGGCTCGTGAAGATAGACGCCCGCCTCACCGCCGCCGCCCTGCAGGACAAGCTTTCACAGGCACTTGTTGTGGCCATCGCTCAGGCCTGCAAGGTGCTTGGGCTCCACTGCGTCGCCAAACACGTCGAGTCGCAGGCCGCCCTGCAGTGGCTGACGGCCGTCGGCTGCGATCTTGCGCAAGGGTTTGTGCTCGATCGGCCCGTGCCGCTTGAATCCCTGACGGCCCCGGCAGGCGTTGCCAAACCGGCGAATCCTGCGCTGCGCAAGCCCGGCTGACCGCGACGAAGCGAGCCGCCGGTGCGCCGAGCGCACGCGTAAGCTCGCGTCAGACTTCGACTTGTATCCTAAGCTTGGATACTGTGGGAACACTTACCGCGACTCTTCATCCGCCGACGGTGCAGCAGATGCTGACGCTCGACCAGTTGCGTTCGAATCGCAATGCGCTTTTTTGGAGCCTGCACGCCGCGGGCTGGGGCGCTTACGCCATCAGTCAATACTTTGGCGCGCTTTTGCAGGCGCAACCGCTCGCCTACCAGCAGGTCATCGCCATTGCCGCCGTCTCGGGCTTTGTGCTGTCGATGCCGCTGCGTTCCATATACCACAGACTTTGGGGACGCCCGCTGCGCACGATGCTTGGCGGCGTGCTGCTCTCGTGCTATGTCACGGCACTCGCACTGCGTGTCGTCATCAATCTCGCCTACAAGTATCTCGTCGAGCCGACCTGGCAGTTCAAGACGCTGTTTGAACTCATGGAAGGATCGCTATCGACGACGTATCTGCTTTTATGCTGGAGTGCTCTGTATTTTGGAATCAAGTACTATGAATCGCTGCAAAAGCAGCGCGAGACCGCGCTCAAAGCCACGGCGCTCGCCCAGGAGGCTCAGCTGAAGATGCTGCGCTATCAGTTGAACCCGCACTTTCTGTTCAACACCCTGAACGCCATCTCCACTCTCATCCTCGACAATCAAAACCGCACGGCAAATCAAGCGGTCGCACGCCTTTCGGAGTTCTTGCGCTATTCGCTCGACCAGGATCCGATGAAGAAAGTGACGTTGCGCAAAGAGATGGAATCGCTCGACCTGTATCTCAATACTGAACGCCTGCGCTTCGGCGAGCGGCTGCGGCTCGAATACGCCATCGAAGATAGCGCTCTTGAAGCTCTGCTGCCGAGTCTGCTCCTGCAGCCCCTGATTGAAAATGCCGTCAAACATGCGATCTCACAGCGCGAAGACGGCGGTTTCATTCGCATTGAAGGGCGCGCCCGCGCTGCCATGCTCGAACTTGCCGTGATTGACGACGGTCCCGGCATGCGCGAGGGCGCGCTGCCAGGCGATTTCCGCGGTGTCGGGCTGCGTAACACGCGCGAGCGCCTTGCGGTGCTTTACGGTGGTAGCCACCGTTTCGCGGTGCTGAACTCGAATCCGGGTATGCGCGTTGAAATGGCCTTGCCGCTGGAGACCACGCAAGGATGAGCCCGAAGGTCCGTACGGTGATCGTCGATGACGAAGCGCTCGCCCGGCGCGGCCTTGAGCTGCGCTTAGGTCACGCGCCGGATTTTGAGATCGTCGCGCAGTGTGCGGGCGCGCGCGACGCACTCCCCGCCATCCGCGAGCACAAGCCTGAACTCTTATTCCTCGACATTCAGATGCCGGGTCTGTCGGGATTTGATCTCCTCGCGCAAATTCCACACGAATCGCTGCCGCTTGTGGTGTTTGTCACCGCCTACGACCAATACGCGATTCGTGCCTTCGAAGCGCGCGCGCTGGACTACCTCTTGAAGCCTATCGACGACGAGCGGTTCACCGCAACGCTCGAAAAAGTGCGCGCGCACCTGCGCACCCGTGACGCCGCGGAACAGCGCGATCGGTTGGTCGGACTCATCGCTGAAATTAGCGGCTGCGGCGAAGTCGCGCTCGAGGAGCTTCTGGAGCGCGGCCGTGCCGCCGTGCAGGCGCCGCATGCCGAAATTCTGCCGATCCGTCAGGGCCGCGAGATCGTGCGCGTTCCCATCGCATCGATCGAGTGGATCGACGCCGCCGGCGACTACATGTGTATTCACGCGAGCGGTCAAACGCACATCCTGCGCGGCACCATGAAAGAGCTCGAGGACATTCTCGATCCGCGCCTCTTCCAGCGCGTTCATCGCTCCACCATCGTCAATCTACGCCGCGTCAAGAGTCTGCGCGCGCACATGAACGGCGAGTACTTTCTCACTCTCGAGGGCGCGCACGAGCTCAAGATGTCGCGCACCTACCGCGATAAGGTTGAGTATTTCCTCAACGGATCGCGCCAGGGCTGACTGCAACCATTCCGCCTGATGCGCCTTTGCATGACAAGTGCAGGCGCCGGCAAGGATTCGCACTCTTCCCGCCGTAATGTCCTCACCGCGGCACGGGCAGCATTTATTGCCACGCTAAATCGGAAGCCGTCACGTCGCAACTGTCGAGTGCAGGCGGCTGCGAACCCGCTTTTCCAGGCCGGTCAGCGCTTTGGTTTCCTGAACTTGAGCACGAAGTTGTCAGCCTCTCCGATCGCAACATACTTGGCGCGATCCTTGTCGCCGCGCGTCAGCGTCGGCGGCAGCGTCCACACGCCGTCCGGCCAGTCCTTCGTGTCCTTCGGGTTGGCGTCCACTTCCGATGAGCCCACAAACTCGAAGCCGGCCTGCTTCACGAGATTGATAGCGTAGTCTTCGCGCACGTAACCGCTCTTCGCGAGCGGATCCTGCGGTTTATCGTTTCGGCCGCGGTGCGCCTCGACCCCGAGAATGCCGCCTGCCTTCAATGCGCGAAAGCAGCCCGCAAGAGCCTCGGATGCGTAGCCAGCCTCCATCCAGTTGTGCAGATTGCGAAAAGTCAGCACCAGATCCGCAGACCCAGGCGGCGCGATGTCGAAATGGCCGGCCCCAAGCGCCGTCTCGTGAATCGTGCCGAAGCGCGCCGCCTGCGGTGCGATCCGCACGCGCCAGTGTGCAACCGTCGTGTCCTCCTCGGCGTTGCCCGGCACCGGTAGCGCAACCGTGTAGTGACCGCGAGCCGCAAGGTAAGGCGCCAAGATCTCAGTCCAGTAGCCGCCGCCAGGCCAGAGCTCAACGACGTTTGCGTCGGGCCCTAAGCCAAAAAAGGTCAGCTCCTCTGCGGGATGGCGCGCGGCGTCACGTGCGACGAACGTTGCCGTACGTTGACTGCTCGAGATCGCAGTCGCGAGCGCAGGATCAACTGGCGCCGGCGCTGCGGAAATGCTGAATGCGGCGGCGAAGGCCATGACGAAAGTTGGTAACACGATGCGCATCGCGAAATCCTCTGAAGCCGTAGGCGTGTGATTCTACGTGAATGTCTACCAGGTATAGCGCACGCGGTAGCGCACGACGCTCTCCCCATCTTTGGCGACGCTCACTGGAAAATGGATGCTGTGCGCATCGTCTTTCGAGAAGTTCTGTGAATTCGAGAGGATTTTCCAGGTGGCGCCGCGGTACAGGCTCTCTTTGACCAGCACCTCTACGGGTTGTTCCTTGTGGTTACGCAGCTTGATCTCGATTTCTTCCTCCAGCACGCGTGCCTTGCTGTCGACCGTGAAGTCGACTTGGTGGCGTTCGCCCACGACGTCGAACGCGGAGCCGAGTTTGACGCGCACGTTTTCGTCCTTTGGGGTGTGGTCGATTTGATCCTCACCGATGAACTCCGGCGCGCCGTCCACCGCATCGAGCTTCGAGACCCGAATCCGGCCGGCCGGCAGCGGCAGGCCGAGCCCATGCTGCTTGTCGTTGCGGAACTCCAGATAGACGTCCACTTTTTTGTTGGACACCGTGCCCATGTTCCGATCGGTTATTGGGTTTGCGTAGGAGTAGGAAGCTTGAGCGCCGTAGTACAGCAGGATTTTCCTGACGGGGATCTGCTTGGCCTCCTCGAAAAGCTCGAGCTGCTGGGTCGAGTTATCGGGCAGTGTCGTGCGCCTGCCGAGGGTGTAAAGATGAAACTCGAAGAATGACTTCTCCTGGAAACCCTGCGCCACATCGGCTGCCGCCACCGCATCGAACTTGCGCATTCCGGCCACCGCCGCGGGCTGATTTTGTGCGCGGTGGACATCGCCCGCGATGAGCTTCAAGCGCGCGTCGGGATACGTGGCGCCCGATTCGTTGATGATGCTCACCCACGCCGACAGATCGAGGAGGCCGCTATTGGCGTCCTTGCCCTCGTTAAAGATGAGGTTGTAGTCCGCCCACCAGGTCACGCCTGCAGTCTGATAAGTGATGCGCGCGCGCTGTTGTCCGCCGCGTGGCGCGTCCAGATCCCAAACGAGTGTGGGCTTGGTGTCAAGGCCGCCCGGCAGCTCCGGAAAGCGTATGGCCGAGTAGCCGTTCAAAGCCTGGATGGTTCCATCATTCGCCTTCAGCACGATGCCGTTGGCCGACGAGAGCAGCGTGCCGCTCACCGTCACGGCCTGCTGGCCCGCCGCGCGCTCGACGGTTATCGGCCGGTCAATGTATTTGAGTAGCAGCTTCTCGGTGCTGACCAGGTCGAATTGAAAATTCTGCCCCAAAACACGCGTGTGCGGATCCGTCAACGAGCTGAATGTTACGGTGGTGGGGTCGATGAGTGCCGCAACGTCGGTAAACCTCACCGTGGAGCGGCCGGCAGCAAGTTGCATGCTCCGGTCTTGCCGCACGAGCGCATAGCCCGGCACTTCCATGGCATTCGGAACGCCGCGGCCGACAACGGGCCGGTACATCTCCGCCGGAATCGCGCCCGGCAGGGCTGAGCTGTAAATAGTAATCGCGGTTTCGTCGCGCTCGGCTGCGCCCGCGGTGCAGGTAACAACGCAAGCCGCCGCCATAATCCTGAAGTGCCGCCCAAAACTTGCGAAGATCACCATGGCATTGCCTTTTTCCGTCGATTGAACAAAGTGCAGAAGCGGTCGATAAGTAGTGGCTGTCATAAATAGTGCAGTGCAACATCCGCGCGCAGGAGGCGGCGAAATGAGGGCTCATTCGCGTAAAGGCGACTCCTGTGCGTCGGTTCTGTGAGCCAGTCCGCAGGTCGCCTATCGGCGACTCTGCAAGATACCCCGGTCATCAACCATGGACCAAGCGGATGAACTCTGACTTCGGCAGAATCCCGTGAAGGAAGCCGCATCTTGCTCCGCTCGGGAAGCCATGGACCCCTCGCAAGCAGCCGTGCCGGCCGCGACTATTGAGCAGAACGCTGCAGCATTGCCTGCGGGCGCTGCGAGCGTTGCGCCTGCGGTAACGCCGCACATGGACCGCGATTTCATCGCGCGAAACCAGGTTGTCGAGCGCTACCTCTCGGGCAAACTGCCGATCAAGGGCGCAACGGACTTCGAACGCTTCTGTCGCGAGCAGCCCGAGCTGCTCGATGAGATTGGACTGCCGGAACGGGTCAACGCCGGTTTACGACTCCTCGAAGCAAGCGGTAAGCCCGAGCCGTGGCGAGAAGTGCCAAAGAAGCCGTGGGAGAAGCCGCAGATCATGCTCGGGCTCGGCGCTCTGGCTTTGCTGTTGGCGGTAATGCTCGCCATCGTCGCAAGTGGCAGCGCCGGCAAGAGCCACAGCATTTCCAAGCTCAAGGCGCTGGTCGTCGACCAGCCGCTTGAGCCGGCCGCGAGCACGCGCACAATTCGACTGTTACCGAGCCGCACGGGCAGCTCCAACACTCCGGCGATCACGATCGGCGGCGAAGCGGCACAGCTCGCCGATCTCAGGATCGATATGAACCACTCGCCTTACCGGGCCTTTCGGGTGACGATCGACCGTATCGATCAGGGTCGTGTCGCCGTACTCCACAACGTCATGAAAGACTCCAACGGGCACCTGCATCTGGCACTGAATAGCTCCGCGCTCGGACCGGGAAACTACCAGTTTACGATTGAAGGGCTGACGTGGCGCGGCGAGCCGGAAGCCGACGCGTGGATCACGATCGGGATTCAGCATTAGACGCGACTACGCGTTGGCACGCAGCGTCGTAAGCGGCGGCTGATTGACGACTGAGCGCGTCGCGAGCCAACCGCTCAAGACCACAAGGAGCGCGCCGCCCATGAGGCCCCACGCCCACACCGAGGGATCAAAGCCGTAGGGCAGCTCCAGCACTCGGGTCGCGACAAAATACCCCGCGATCGATGCGCCCACGGACGCCAGCAACCCCGACAACAACCCCAACACCGTAAATTCCGCGAGCACGCCCTGCAGCACAACGCTGCGGCTCGCCCCAAGCGTGCGCAGCATCGCGCTCTCAAAACGTCGCTCGTCGCGGCTCGACTGCACGGCGGCAAGCAGCACGGTCAGCCCGGCGAATACGGTGAAGACGAATACGCTCTGCACAGCGAGCACGGCTTTATCCACGACCGAGCGCACGCGCGCGAGCAGATCGTCGATGTCGAAAATCGAAACGCTGGGAAAACGGCGTGCGAGCTGGGCAAGGGAGCTTGCGCCGGCCGGGCGGAAGTAAGCACTCGTCATATAGGTTCCCGCGGTGTTATCGATTACACCAGGGGCAAATACGATGAAGAAGTTCGGCTGAAAGCTATCCCATTTCACCTTACGTATGCTACCAACGGTCGCTGTAACGCTCTCCCCTGCGATATCAAAGGTAAGTCGGTCGCCCACGCGGACATGCAGCGAGTCTTGAAATTCCGTCGCGAGCGACACAAGCGGCTTGCCGAAATCCGCGCGCGTCCACCACCGTCCTTCGACCACACTGTTGTCCGCGCCGAGCTCGCTCTCCCAAGTAAGATTTTGTTCGCGGGCGGCGAAGTTCTCGCCGTCGCCGGCGGATTGTGCGCCTTCTATCGGACGATCATTGATCGCCGTCAAGCGCCCGCGGATCATAGGTAACACACGTGAGGTTTGCGCACCTCGAGCCTTTAGGAAGTCTACGAACGCCTCGCGTTCTGTCGGCGGAATATTGATGAAGAAGTAGTTAGGCAAGTCCTCCGGCAAACTGTGGCGCCAGCTGTCCTGGACATGATTGCGCACGATGCTCAACAGCAAGAGCACCATGATGCCGGTCCCAAATGCGACGATTTGCAGGACGCTTTCCGCGCGCCGCCGGCTTAAGTTGGCGACCCCGTAGCGCCAGGCGACGCCGACGCTGCCGCGCAGGCGGCCGGCCAGATGCACGAGAAGCCAGCCGGCGCCCGCCAGCAGTGTCACGAAGCCGGCGAGCCCCGATGAGAAATCGAGAAATAGCTTCGCGTCCCGCACCACCCACCAGATGAGAAAGGCAATGACGGCGACCGCTGGCCCGAAGGCGAGCAGCACGAGCATCGGCGCGGGGCCAACGTCGCGCCGCAGCACCCGCATCGCCGGTACTCGGGCGAGCTGCAGCAACGACGGCAGTGCAAAGCCGACAAGTAGAGCGATCGCCGTCATGAATCCCAAAACGAGCGGCAGAAGATTAGCGGGCGGAAGCTCTGTGTTGAACAGTCCCCGCAGCGCCCGCAACAGCCACTCCTGCGCGAGGAACCCGACGCCTGAGCCCGCGATCGCTGCGACGCAAGCAATAGCGAGAAGTTGCAACAGACTCACGCTTAAGGTGAATCCGCTCGTCGCGCCGAGAGTCTTCATCAAGGCCACGACGTCGAGCCGCCGATGCACGTAACGGCGCGCCGACATCGCGACCGCGATCGCACACAAGAGCACGCTCACGAGACTTGCGAGACTCAGGAAGCGCCCCGCGCGTTCGGTTGCACTTTTGATCTGCGGGCTCGCATCGCGGATGTCGCGCAGGCGCTCGGCGGGCTTCTTGTTGAGAAGCAGCCACGACTTGAAATCATCGATGCGGCCTCGGTCGCCTGCGAACAGGACGCTATAGCTCACGCGACTCCCCGGCTGAATGAGCTGCGTGGCGGGCAGGTCCTGCATGTTCATGAGAAGGCTCGGGGCGAGATCGGCAAATGTCCCGCCCTGATCGGGCAGCGAGATGAGCACGTGACTTACGCGAAACGTGGCCGCACCGATTGCAAGCATCGATCCGACCTTCCCACCGGTCGCCGCGAGCAGCCGCGAATCGGGCCATACTTCACCGCTTGGCGGAATGCCCGCGGCCACCTCTCCCTTCACGAACGGCGCATTCGCTACGAGCACATGCCCGCGCAATGGATAGCCGGGACTGACGGCGTGGATATTCGTCAGCTGGCTTTGGTCGCCTTGAAACACGACGCTTAGGAGCCGCGTACTGCGCGTTGCCCGCACACCGCGCCGTGCAGCTTCGTCGAGGGGTACTTGCGAAATCGGCTGCGGGGAGCCCAGCCGCACGTCCGCGGCGAGAACCTCCGTTGCCTGCAGATCAACCGCCGCACCGATACGGTTCACCAAGAAGCCGACACCGGTAAGCGAGGCCACGGCAATTGTCAGCGCCAGCAGCAGCACGCCAAGCTCACCGGAGCGCCATTCCCGCATCAGCATCCGCACGGCGAGTGACCAAGCGCGCATGCGTTACAGCAGTCGGCCCGCATCCATGTGCAGGGTGTGTTGGCAGCGCGCAGCGAGCTTGTCCTCGTGGGTGACGAGTACCAGCGTCGTGCGCGTCTGCGCATTGAGCTCGAACAACAGCGCCCCGACTCGCTCTCCCGTGACGGTATCCAGATTGCCGGTCGGTTCGTCAGCGAACAACACGGCAGGTGCGGTAACGAATGCACGGGCCAGCGCGACGCGTTGCTGCTCCCCCCCGGAGAGTTGGCGCGGGTAATGACCGATGCGCCGCCCCAAGCCGACGCGCTCAAGCGCCTCGATGGCGGCGCTACGCGCATCGCCACGGCCGGCCAGCTCCAGAGGCAGCATGACGTTTTCGAGCGCCGTGAGCGCAGGCACCAGATGAAAGGCCTGGAACACGAATCCCACGCGCTGTGCGCGCAGGCGCGCGCGCCCGTCCTCGTCAAGAGCGGTGAGATCCGCTCCGGCGAGCCAGATCTTGCCCGACGTTGGCGTATCCAGGCCCGCCAGCAGTGCGAGCAGCGTGGACTTCCCCGCACCTGAAGCGCCGACGACCGCAACCGATTCTCCTGCTGCGATGTCTAGCGACACATCGTCGACAATGGTCAAGGGTCCTTCCGGACTGTTAACCTGCTTTGTGAGGTGATCGGTCTTGAGAACGCTATCACGAGTGATCTGCGCCTGGGCGCTCGGCATCGGGTTCTGGCTCATTGGGGTCCAGGGCGCAGCGGCCACGGAAGCCTCGCCCATCCTAGTGTTTGGCGACAGTCTAAGCGCGGGATACGGCCTGCGCTCCGACGAAGGTTGGGTGCCGCTGCTGCAAAAACGGCTGCAGGCGCAAGGGTACGTAACCCCCGTCGTCAATGCCAGCGTAAGTGGAGAAACTTCCGGCGGCGGAGTGCAGCGCCTGCCACGGGCGCTGCAGTTACACAAGCCGTCGCTCGTCATTCTCGAGCTCGGCTCGAATGACGGCTTGCGCGGTCTGCCAGTACCTGAGACGCGCGGCAACTTGGAAAAGATGATCGAGTTGGCCAAGGCGGCCGGCGCGCAGGTCTTGCTCATCGGCATGCGCATGCCGCCCAACTACGGACCACGCTACACCGCCGACTTCAGTCAAATGTTCGCTGATATCGCGCAGCGTGATCACCTGGCTTTCGTGCCTTTCTTGCTCGAATCGGTCGCTTTTAATCCCACCCTCATGCAGGCGGACGGTCTGCATCCGAGCGAGCGCGGTACTCCCGTTATGCTCGACACGGTCTGGCCGCGGCTTCTTCCTCTATTGCATTCGCGTTGAGACCTTTATGCACAAGATCTGGCTGAAGTCCTATCCGCCCGGCGTGCCTGCCGAGATCGATAGCGGCGAGCTCTGCTCGCTCAATGAAATGGCGGCACTGAGTTTCCGCCGCTTTACCGACAACGACGCTTACGTGCAGATGGGCCGCAGCATGAGCTACGCGGAGCTCGATCAGCAGTCGCGGAATCTCGCCGCGTGGATGCAAAAAGTAGCGAAGCTGAAAAAAGGCGATCGCCTTGCCATCATGCTGCCAAATCTTCTCCAGTATCCTGTCGTGATGCTCGCTGCACTGCGCGCCGGGCTCATTGTTGTCAATACCAACCCTCTGTACACGCCACCGGAGCTCGAGCATCAGTTGCAAGACTCCGGTGCCGAAGCGATCGTCGTTCTAGAGAATTTCGCTCACGTCTTGCAAAAAGTCATCGCGCGCACCAAGGTTCGCATCGTGCTCGTCACCGCCGTCGGTGACCTACTGGGCTTTCCGAAGTCTTGGATCGTCAACTACGTTGTGCGCCGTGTCCGCAAGCAGGTACCCAAGTGGCAGATTGCCGGGGCACGCACCTTTGCCTCGGCTCTTGCCGCTGGAGGCCGCTGCAGCCTCGATGACGTGGATGTAGGCCCCGACGACCTCGCCTTTCTTCAATACACCGGCGGCACGACCGGTGTATCAAAGGCGGCCATGCTCACTCACGGCAATGTCGTCGTGAATGTGCTGCAATGTAAAGCGTGGATGAATCCCTCATTCGCAGCCGAGCCCGAGACGCTAATCACCGCTCTGCCCCTCTACCATATCTTTGCTCTGACGACGAACTGCTTACTATTCTTGTTCTTAGGATGGCGCAATATCCTCATCGTCAATCCCCGCGACATCTCCGCGCTCGTTAGTGAGATGAAGAAATATCCCTTCGCATTCTTCAGCGCCGTAAATACCCTATTTAATGCACTGCTCAACTCCC
>Ga0209890_10000494_pt1 | contig 18266 bp, 15 predicted proteins | sample OrgsoiDNA2013049_FD_185799 | JGI IMG/M metagenome (GOLD analysis project Ga0209890, IMG submission 185799) | Permafrost soil microbial communities from the Arctic, to analyse light accelerated degradation of dissolved organic matter (DOM) -... | ecosystem: Environmental > Terrestrial > Soil >...
CCGCGACACCGTCCGCAGCCACGAAGATTTCGAGCGAGCGTTAAACGCCTTGAATGAAGGGGAACTCGACTTGCTCGTCGGCACGCAGATGATCGCCAAGGGCCACGACATTCACGGCGTGACGCTCGTGGGTGTGGTGGGCGCCGATGTCGCCCTCGGCCTCCCAGACTTCCGCGCCGCCGAGCGCACCTTCCAGTTGCTGACCCAAGTCGCGGGACGCGCCGGACGCGGCCAGACGCCCGGCAAAGTCGTTCTGCAGACGTATTTCCAGGACCACTACGCCGTACAGTATGCGGCCCGCCACGACTTCATCGGCTTCTACGAGAAAGAGCTGCAATTTCGCAGTTGGATGCACTACCCGCCCTACTCCGCGCTGGCCAACGTCCTGGTGCGGAGCGACAAACTCGACGATGCCCTGCAATGGTCGGGAATATTAGGAAAGTGGTTCGATGCGATTCGCCACGAAGGCGTACGCGTGCTTGGCCCGGCAGTCGCTCCCATCATGCGCTTGAAGCGCGACTATCGCTACCACTTCGTGCTCAAATCCCCCAGCCGCGAAAAGCTGAATACCACATTGCGTGCGATGCTGGCCCACGCTACGCAAAAAAAGATCCCGCGCACGCAGGTGATTGTCGACGTTGATGCACTCTGGTTAATGTGATTCCGTTCGGAGATAATTCTGACCGTATGCCGCCGAAGCCACACTTCTTCCCATCTCCATCCGGGTGGCGCGCTTGGCTCGAGAAGCATCACGCCGGGACCGACGAACTCTGGGTTGGCCTCTACAAACGGAAGTCCGGACGGCCCAGCATCACCTGGCCCGAAGCGGTCGATGGCGCCCTATGCTTTGGTTGGATCGATGGCGTCCGCAAGAGTATGGACGCCGTCAGCTACAAGATTCGGTTCACGCCGCGGAAGCCGCGTAGCATCTGGAGCGCCATCAATGTGAAACGCGCCACTGAACTTTCCGCCTTAGGCCTGATGCATCCGGCCGGCCTGGCCGCATTTCAAAAACGCGATGGAAAGCGTTCCGCGATCTACGCCTACGAGCAGAGAAAGAGCGCCAAACTTCCCCCTGCCTTTGAGAAGAAGTTTCGCGGCGAACCGGATGCATGGAAGTTCTTCCGAGCCCAGGCTCCCTGGTATCAGAGAACATCCAGTTGGTGGGTGATCAGTGCGAAAAAAGAAGAAACCAGACTCAAGAGGCTGGCTGCGCTGATTGAAGATTCCGAGAAGCAGCGAACAATACCGTCTCTGACTCGCCCCACTCGTACGTGAATCAAGCGTCAATTCTTGGCGCTTCAATGAGATCGCTTACCGCCAGCTCATCTGGAAGGGCGAAATCGTAAAAGTCAGTACCAGCATGACAATCGCCAGCACCGCCAGGATCCAGCGACTCGCGGGAAGCATGGGGTATTCGGGAGCTTGCTCTTGGCGGTAGGTCAGCACGTTCATCACGATCAGTAGTCCCGCCCACACCCGCCATCCCACATACCGGTGCCCCAGGTAAACGAGAACGATCACCGTAATCCAGGAAATCGCACGGTGCGCGCGCGGCGCCAGCGCATACACAATGTGTCCGCCATCCAGTTGGCTGCTGGGTAACAGGTTCAGCGCAGTTGCAAACATGCCTACCCATGCCGCCACGGCCGTTGGGTGTAGATAGATTCGACTCAGCGGCAGCGCGGCGGTGGCGTGGTTCGGAGCCACGCTGCGCAGCACGCTATGCATAACGTGGAAGATCACGGGAAACCCCAGTTGCAAGTCAGACGGACCCATGCCGGGGGCAAGTGGTTTCGAAAGCACCATCGCGACGGCCAGCGTGACCACAGCCACCACAAATCCCGCAATCGGTCCCGCAATACCGATGTCGAACAGCGCGGCCCGTGTCCGGATCGGCGCTTTAATGCGAATCACCGCTCCCAGAGTTCCAATCAGCGTCGGCGCCGGAATGAAGAAGGGAAGCGTAGCCCGCACTCGGTAATACCGGCAAAAGAGATAGTGCCCCATCTCATGGCAGAACAGAATCACCAGCAGGGTCGCGGAAAACGGAATGCCCAGAAGCAGTCGCGACGGTTGTGCGACGATCCATCCCAGAGGGAAAAACGGAAGCCATTCATCGCCGGCGGCAAACGGCGGCAGATTATTCAGGAAGTTGAACTCCATGCGCGCTCCCACCACCAGCGTGGTGAAGCCGGTCGCCACCAGCAATAACGCGTGCAGCCAATAACGTTCCCGCGGCGGCCGACCTACCGGTTCCGGCAGCGCGCGGCAATACTCGAGCGTGGAGGTGGGAATCGGAGAATTAGGATCCGACATGATTCTTCAGCGGGGACCCGAAGTTGGGACCGTCCTATGATGCTACTACACGGTGGGGGAAACGCCGGGCACGACGCCGAGTGCTAGAAGCTGTCCCTCTAGTCGATCGACTGCAATTCTTTCCCCGGCTTGAACCTTACGGCCCTTCCTGGTGGAATGGACACTTCGGCACCAGTGCGCGGGTTGCGCCCGATTCCAGTCTTGCGCGGTCGCACGTTGAACACACCAAATCCCCTTAGCTCGATGCGATTGCCGCCGGCCAGCGCCTTCTTCATGCTCTCGAAGACGGTTTCCACGGCCAGCTCGGCCTTGGTCTTAGTGATGCCGGTCTTGGCTACCACTTCGTTGATGATGTCGAGCTTAATCACAAGGCGCTCCCGTGTGCAGGGTCAAGATAGTCCTTCAAGTGATTGATGCTAAGGGAGATAAGTAAGATTGTCAACGGGAGCATCTATCCCGTAAACTGGCATGCACCCAGCCAGCAGAGATTAGGTAATTGTGTGAACGGAATTGTCATCCTGAGGCGGGCGCATTTTGCCCGACGAAGGATCTGAGCGAGCCGCGCGAAGCGTCGCGTTCTTTGCGACGCAATAATCGCGCGTTTGGCTCGCTTCCATATTCAATTACTCAATTACAAAATAACTCAATTACCAAATTTTCCCCAAGGAGTTTCATGCTGAAAAGTGACCGCTGGATCCGCAAGATGTCCCAGGAACACGACATGATTAACCCGTTCTCCGAGAAGCAGGTGCGCGAGGGCGTGATTTCCTACGGACTGTCGTCGTACGGCTATGACCTGCGCGTGGCTGACGAGTTCAAGATTTTTACCAACGTGAACTCGACCATCGTCGATCCCAAGCATTTTGACGAGAAGTCCTTCGTCACGGTGCAAACCGACATCTGCCTCATTCCGCCCAATTCGTTTGCCCTGGCGCGCTCGGTCGAATACTTCAAGATTCCCCGCACCGTGCTGACCATCTGCGTCGGCAAGAGCACCTACGCCCGCTGCGGCATCATCGTCAACGTCACGCCCTTCGAGCCCGAGTGGGAAGGCTTCGTCACCCTCGAAATCTCGAACACCACTCCGCTCCCGGCTCGCATCTACGCCAACGAAGGCTTGTGCCAGATCCTGTTCTTCGAGTCGGACGAAATCTGCGAAATCAGTTACGCCGACCGCAAAGGCAAATACCAGTCGCAGAAGGGAATTGTGTTGCCGAAACTGTAGATCGCCCGCAGTCCACCAGATAGTGGAGCAAAGCGCACGGGCCATCCGGTCGCTGCAAAAGACCGGATGGTGAGTCCTCCACGCGTATTCTCAGCTTCGCCATTTCAAAGTGACTGCGCCTGCCATGGGATGCTTCATTTCGGCGCCGGTGCGTTTGGCTTCCAGATGCGCGGCCTTGAGTTGGAAATACCACTTTGCGGGGCGGTCCGCGTCGTCGATCAACATGAGGTGAGGGTTGTGTTTCAGTCCCTCGGCCTGAAGTTCCATGGTGCGGCGGTCTTGCTCGACGAATTTCGCGAAGACGAATTTCAGCAGCTCCGGAACAAACGGAACCCAGCGGAACAGATTCCATGCGGCGACTACGTCAATGCGGCAATGACTGCGGGTGATCGGCGTGACGGTGGTCAGGCTTGAGAACCAGTATTTCCCGGCCCGAATGGTTTCGGTGCGAATGTTGGGCAGGACGAAATCGATGGTGGTGGTGATGGCATCGGCGTCGGCGTAAAGGCGCAGCAGTTTGTAGGGCGCGGAGTTCGAACTCGGGGTGTGCGCGCTCATGCGAAAACCGTTCGGAATGGGTTCGAAGTTCTTTTTCTTCTCGTGCATGCTGTGCTGCGTGCGCCACCACCACGCCTGGTGAACGAATGGACCGTGCGCGGGATCCATCAGGCCGATAATGCCGTGATCGATGCTGACCGGCATTTCGGCTTGCAGGTAGGCAGACCTGTATTTGCCGCTGAATTTTTCAATTTGCGGCGCTGGCTCGGAGGCCTCGGTTCGTGGGGCGAATCCTGCACCCGGCGTGCCCTGATCCGGAATGAACACCCAGATAAAGCTGTCTTGCTCTTCGCAGGAATAGCTGCCGGCGTAAATGCGATCGACCTTCAGATTCTGATCGGCAGTTAGTGACGGGATGAGTTGGCACTGGCCATTGTGAACGTCAAACTGCCAGCCGTGGTATCCACATTCGAGATTCTCGCCGTCGAAGCGTCCGCAGTTGAGCGGCATGCCGCGATGCGGGCAGGCGTCGCGCAGCGCGAAGGGCTGGCCCAGACGGTCGCGGCCAATGACGAGGGGAATCTCCAGCAGCGTCGCCTTATACAACTCATTGCGATGAACGCGATCCGCGGGCAGGGCGCGATACCAGAATCCGGTGAGCATCAGCGCGTCGGGTGCCTGGCGTTGCGGGAGGTCGAGGTCGGGCATGGGAGAATTGTCGACTGCTGATTCTTGACGGTCGATTGAAAGGCATATGCTAGCATCCGCAGGACAATGCGCGCAGCACGAGATCCTCGAAGCGCACGAAGATTCACGCAGAAAAGCTCACAACCAGGAAACTGAATCGAGAGATGGAATTTCTTGGGCACTTTCGCAGGCTGACTCCGGTGCAGCGGAACACGTTTATCGCCTGCTTCCTGGGATGGTCGCTGGATGCGTTTGATTTCTTCATTCTGATTTTCTGCGTCAGCGCCCTGGCCACGCAGTTTCACACCCAGGTTTCGGCCATCACTGAGGCGATTTTTCTGACACTGGCGATGCGGCCCGTGGGGGCCATTCTCTTCGGCCTGATGGCGGACCGGTTCGGCCGGCGTCCCACGCTGATGGTCGACATCATTGCTTATTCGGTGTTCGAGCTGGCCTCGGCCTTCGCGCCTTCGCTGAAAGTCTTCCTCATTATGCGCGTGTTCTTCGGGATTGCGATGGGCGGGGAATGGGGCGTAGGCGCGGCCTTGGCGTTTGAAACGCTGCCCGCCGAGGGACGCGGCTTCTTCTCAGGCCTGCTGCAGGAAGGGTATGCCGTGGGATATCTGATGGCCGCCCTGGTCTATGGCTCTCTGTTTTCGATGGTCGGCTGGCGCGGCATGTTTGTGATCGGGGCGCTGCCGGCCTTTCTGGTCATTTACATTCGCACCAAGGTGGACGAGTCTCCAGCCTGGCTGCAGAGCCGCGTGTCGCGCGCGACGGAGAGTCACTTGGGCAAAGATGTCGTGTCGCACGCCGGCATCTTTGTCTTTCTGGCTGTGCTTATGTTTGCGTTTAATTCTTTCAGTCACGGCACGCAGGATCTATACCCGACGTTTCTGCAGAACAATCTGCGGTTCACGCCGAAGACGGTGAGCTTCATTGCAATCGTTTACAACATTGGGGCCTTGCTGGGGGGAATTGTTTTCGGGTCATGGTCGGAACGAATCGGACGGCGGCGCGCCATCGTCATCGCCGCCTTGCTGGCGATTCCAGTCATACCGTTGTGGACATATTCGCGCACAGTACCGATGCTGGCGCTGGGCGGCTTCCTAATGGGGTTCATGGTGCAGGGCGCTTGGGGAGTGATTCCGGCGCACTTGAATGAACTTTCGCCGCCCGGGGTCCGCGGCACGCTTCCAGGGTTTGCATACCAGATCGGCAACTTCTTCGCTTCCCGCAATTCGGTGATCCAGGCAAAGCTGGCCGAGAGCCGTTATGGCGGCATGTTTCCCCCGGTGCTGGCGTGGACGGTGCTCCTGGCGGCGACTCTGGTGGCGATCGTCACCTGGAGCGGCAAAGAGCGGCGCGGCGCCGATCTCTCGCAGACGAATTAGTCGCGACAAATCGATATTCTAGGAGGTATGCAAGATTTGGCACACTCCCGCTTGTGGCACGAAGGAAGGATTGTCAGAGGCAGATTCCTGTGTTACGGTAGGTTAAATTTCACGCCTTCGTTCACATTCATAAGGTTCCAGCGTGCGGTGGTTTGCACGAATGCGTGTATCCGAGGTCGCGCCACGATGAAGGAAATTATGGATCCCGTACAGGCCTGTGAATCCTCCGAGAAGGAAAACTTCGCCAATCGCAAGCTGATTCGGCCCACACTGCCTCGGGTGGAGAATTACAATAGCCATAGCTCGGCTACGATACAGGCGCAAGAACGACGCGAGCGCCCGGACAGGCACGAGCGTGGAGATCGCATGGATCGTGTGGCGGATCGCAGTGAACGTTCGATCGGGCCCGGTGGCGGCAAAAAGCCCGCGCCTCCCGAGCAGACCAACGCGGAGAATTTTTATTACCAGAAGCAGATGCAGTCGCGGACGCCGATGGTGATTGTGTTGCGCGATGGTGAGGAAGTGCGCGGCATCATCGAGTGGTACGACCGCAATTGCATCAAGGTGAACCGCGACAACGGCGATGCCAATTTGATGATCTACAAGCCCGCGATCAAGTACATGTTCAAAGAAGGGGAGAACCAGCGGTAAGGCTGGCCCACCCAGGACTCGGAGCAAGAGGACTGGGAGCGAGAATGTCTCCCTCGCACGCAGTTTCACGCCGTGAAATGTCCAGCCGCGAAGCGGCGCTAGAAGCTAGAAGCTAGAAGCTAGAAGCTTATCCCTCCACCAGCCAGTCCATCGCCTCTTCCCGCGTTTGAAAGGTGGGCAGGTCGCGTTGCGAGAAGCTCTTGAAATGTTCGTAGAAAATGTGCGGCAGGCTCTCCGTACCAATCCAGGCGGATTTTTTCACATAAGGCTTATCCAGCACGAGAACTTCCTGCGCCCTCGTGGCCACCTGCTTGTCGATCTGCGCCCCGGAAAAGTCGGAGAGAATCAGTAACGACCCGGGTGCATGCTGGGCGACCGTGGCCCGCACCATGTCGAGCAACAACAGCATCTCTTTGGCGCTGCACTGGCTGAAGTCGAGGATGAAGATCGTGTGGCCCTTGTGCTTCACAAAACGCAGCCGATCGTCGAGCAGTTCGCCGGATGTCTTGCTGGGATTCAACTTAAGATTTCCTCCACCACGCGATAAGCCCCATCCAGCGCGGAATCCAGCGCGGACGCATCCTTGCCCCCAGCCTCCGCCAGGTCCGGACGCCCTCCGCCTTTTCCTCCAACTTTCTGCGCCACCGGACCGATCACCTTGCCGGCCTGCACCCGGCTGGTCAGATCCTTGGTCACACCCACGATCAGCGAAACATTCCCGTTCGACGCCGACCCCAGGATCACAACTCCCGACCCAATCTTATCGCGCAACTGATCGACCAGCGTGCGCAGTTGCGCCCGTTCCAGATTGTCGACGCGATGCGCCAGCACTTTCACGCCCTTCACTTCCTTAATCTTGTCCCCAACATTCGCCGTCGAAGACGAAGCCGACTTCATCCGCACCTGGTCCAGTTCGCGGGTGAGCCGTTTGATCTCCGCATCCTTCTTCTCCAGTTCCGCCTTCAACGCATCAGCGGGCGAAAGGGGTTCTTGATGAGTATCCTCAGACCCGGGTGGCCCACCCTTCGCGCCTTTCGAAGGGTGGGATGTAACAAAACTCGACACTACGTTCTCCAGTTGATGATCCATGCGGAAGTGTCGCAACGATCCCTCACCGGTGATCGCCTCCACACGACGCACCCCAGACGACACGCTGCCTTCCTTCAAAATCTTGATCAGCCCAATCTCACCAGTAGCCGCCGTGTGCGTCCCGCCGCAAAGCTCAGTAGAAAAGTCGCCAATCTTGACGACACGAACCTTGTCGCCATACTTCTCCCCGAACAGGGCCATCGCGTGATACTCGTTCACGGCCACATCGATAGGCACATCCACGATGGTGTCCACCTTCTGGTTGCGCAGCAACTCCTTATTAATGATGTCTTCAATGTCCTGCAACTCTTCGTCTTCGACCGCCGTGAAATGCGAAAAATCAAACCGCAGATGCCCCGGCGCCACCAGCGACCCCGCCTGCTTCACATGCTTCCCCAAAACTTCGCGCAGCCCCGCATGCAGCAGATGTGTAGCAGTGTGATTCCTCATGGTGGCTGTACGAATGTCGGCATTGACGACGGCGTCAACCTTATCTCCGACCCTGAGGGTGCCCCACCCTTCTTTCGCGTTCTGTGCGAAAGAGGGTGGGGTTTTTGAACTCGAACCTTTCACTACCACCTGATGCGCTCTAACGCCCTGAATCGGGTAATAGCACCCTGTCACCTCGGCGACCACAGTATTGTGATCGTCCGAGTAAAGCCAGCCGTGATCTCCCACCTGCCCACCAGACTCCGCATAAAACGGCGTGTGATCAAGAATGATCTCGCCCGAGTCCCCAGCCTTGAGCTCCTGCGCCCCCTGCCCGTTGTGAATGATGGCCACCACCTCGCAGCCGTCAGACCGGATCTGCTTGTATCCTTCAAACTCAGATTTCGGAAGCTGCTGGTAAGCCGGATTCGCCGTCTGCTTAGCCGCGCCCTTCCACGACGCCCGAGCCCGCGACTTCTGTTCCTCCATCGCATGGTCGAAGCCAACCCGGTCGAACGCGATTCCCTGATCGCGAGCCGCGTCCTGCATAAAGTCAAGCGGCATGCCAAATGTGTCGTACAGTTTGAATGCTTTTTCGCCAAGCAGAAGTGGCGACGTTAAAGGCTCTTTCATTTGCTGTGTTTGGTCCCCAGTCGGCTGAACAACGCCCGCATCAATATCTTTACGCAACGCTAGTGCAATCTCGAAATCTGCCCGAGAGTCAGAAAGCTCTTGCTCCAGTTTCTCCAGCCCCACGTCCATCGTGTGCGCGAACCGCGTTTCCTCTACCTGTACCGCCTTGGAAACTCGATCTGCCGACTCGTTCAGTTCCGGGTATGCATCCCGCATCAAGTCGCGCACAGCAAAAACCATTTCGTATAGGAACGGCTTCGTCTGCCCAAGCAGCCGCCCATGCGTAATCGCCCGCCGGATGATTTTCCGCAGCACATACCCGCGTCCGTCGTTTGCCGGCAGCACGCCATCGGAAATCAAGAACGTTGCCGCCCGCGAATGATCCGCAATCACGCGCAAAGAAGCCGCAGACTTGTGGCTTGCCTGTGTGGGGACAGCCGCCCCCGGCTGTCCGGGCGAGCGCAGCTCGCCAGTCAACTCCGCCGCCCGCTTGATCAGCGGCGTAAACAAATCCGTCTCGTAATTCGAAATCACGCCCTGCAGCACCGACGCCACCCGCTCCAGCCCCATCCCCGTATCAATCGATGGTTTCGGCAGCGGATTCAGTTTCCCGCCGGCATCACGGTCAAACTGCATGAACACCAGATTCCAGATCTCCACATACCGCCCGCACTCGCATCCGAACTTGCAGTCGGTGTGTCCCTGATCTGACGCCGCCACACCCATGTCGTAGTGAATCTCGCTGCACGGCCCGCACGGCCCGGTGTCGCCCATCTGCCAGAAATTGTCTTTCAACCCCATCTCAAAGATGCGATCTTTCGGCACACCCTGTCCGACCCACAAGTCATAGGCCTCAGAATCGCGATCAACGCCCGATTCGCCCTTGAAGATGGTCACATACAGCTTGCTCTTATCAATCCCGAACCACTTCGGCGAAGTAATCAGCTCCCACGCGTAAGCAATCGCATCCTTCTTGAAGTAGTCACCAAACGAAAAATTCCCCAGCATTTCAAAAAACGTGTGATGCCGGTTGGTGAACCCCACGTTCTCCAGATCGTTGTGCTTCCCCCCGGCGCGCACGCACTTCTGCGACGTCGTGGCCCGTGAGTAGTCACGCTTTTCCAGCCCGAGGAAGACGTCCTTGAACTGGTTCATCCCCGCGTTGGTAAACAGCAGCGTAGGATCGTTGGCCGGGACGAGCGACGACGAATGCACCTCTTTGTGTCCCTTGTGCACAAAGAAGTCCAGGAATTTGCGGCGGATTTCAGAACCGGTCAGCATGGAAGAGTCATTCTAAACGACCAGCGCCCTTCGGCGTCGCTCCCCGAGGAGCGGATGTAGCGATACAGAGTCTAATCATAAAAGACAGAAGATCACGGACGAAGGGCTTTGAACTCCTCTGTGTCCTCCGTGGTTAAGCGCTTTCGCCTTCCAGCGCGCTGAGCGTCTCCTCATCCACATCCCACTTCTTCAGGATGGTGAAGATGGTCTTCATTCCGAACCCAGCCCGTGCTAGTTGCCGGAAGATGCGTGCCGTCTGTTTCTGATCCTTCGGCTTTTCCAGCCGCTTCTTGCGAAGAAAATCGCGAGCCTGCTTTTCGTCGCTCACGCCCTCGTACGCGGCCTCAACGGCCTTCTCGATCACGGACCCGTGCACGCCCCGCGTCTTCAACTCCGTAACCACGCGCATCCGCCCCAGTTTCTGATTGTCGCGCCGCAGCGAGGAATAATATGCCGCGTACTGCGAGTCGTTCAGGTACCCCTGATCCTTCAGTCGCCGGATCACCAACTCCACCAGGGTCTGCCCGTACTCCGACTCCGCTTCCTCGATCCGCACCCGCATCAGCCGCTTCAATTCAGCGACCGTCCGCATCCGCCGCGCCAGCGCTCCTACGGCATACTCATACAACTCATCTTCGGAATACGTTCTTCTCTTGGGACGCGGGAACGCCATACGTTGCAACGATAGCGCATCTTTGGGAAACGTCAAAATTGATGAAAACCACACAGGACACTAAGAAAAAGTAGGGCAAGCACCAGAGGCAGGCACCACCGGCAAGCACAGAGGCAAGCAGTCCCCATTGTTCTCTGCGTCCTCCGTGTCCTCTGTGGTTTTCATTGCTCGCGTGCAAAAGAAAAAGGGCGCGATCCCCCGCGCCCCTCGCTAGCCCGAAACCTTGAAACCTGTTCTACCGCCCCCCAAACCCCGCCGACTGCATCGACTGCCGCGAAATATCCGAAGTCGAAGCAATACCCGCCATGCGCAGTTTGAAGTCGTCAGCGTTGGAAGCGTTCTCCAGCGCGGTTTCGTAGTTCACCAGTCCTGCCTGGAACAGATCCCACAGCGACTGGTCAAACGTCTGCATGCCATACTGCGAAGTACCCGCCGCGATCGCGTCCCGAATCGATCGCGTCTTTTCCGGCACCAGAATACATTCGCGAATATAAGCCGTATTGATCATCACTTCGACCGCAGGCACACGGCCCTCGGAGTCGCAGCGCCGCACCAGTCGTTGGCTCACAATCGCCCGCATCACCGCTGCCAGCTGCATGCGAATCTGTTTCTGCTCCGGCGGTGGGAAGATCGAGATCACACGGTTAATGGTTTCCACGGCATCCAGCGTGTGCAGCGTCGAGAACACCATGTGGCCGGTTTCGGCAGCGTGCAGCGCGGTCGAAATCGTCTCCAGGTCTCGCATTTCGCCCACCAGAATCACATCCGGATCCTGACGCAGAGAAGCGCGCAGCGCCGCGCCGAACGAAGGCGTGTCCACGCCAATCTCGCGCTGGTTCACGTATCCCTTTTTATCGCGGTGCAGAAATTCGATGGGGTCTTCAATGGTGACAATGTGTTCCGCCCGTGACGAGTTCACCCGATCCACCATCGCCGCCAGCGTCGTCGATTTACCGGAGCCCGTAACGCCCGTCACCAGGATCAACCCGCGCGGCATATCGCAGATCTGCTCCACCACTTTGGGCAAAAACAGTTCGTCGAGCGCCCGAATCTTCGTGGGAATGACGCGGAGCACCAGTCCCACGTTGCCGCGCTGCTGGAAAATGTTCACACGGAAGCGTCCCAGGCCGGCCACGCCGTACGCCATATCGATTTCCGTGGTCTCTTTGAATTTTTGTTTTTGCCGCGCCGACATCATGCTGAACGCCATGTTCAGCATGTCCTCAGCGCTGATGCGGGGCTGTTCCGTCAACGGCACCAGTTCGCCGTCAATGCGCAGGTGAGGATAGTTTCCCACCTTCAAATGCAAGTCGCTGGCTCGCCGTTCCGTCGCAATCCGAAGCAGGTCATCAATATTCATGCGGACTTTTCCCCTGGGAACCCTTTAGCCTGAGGCTCTCTAACATGATCGCCCGAATCGTTACCTTCCCCAAGATGACCTAGGTAATGGCCTCCCTTCAGCGGCGGGACAGCGTCTTAAGTTCTCTGCTGGCCACACTCCTCTACGAAGCACCCTTCACGAAAGCCAGGGTCGTTGTCGGCATCGAGACCGTTACGTCATTGCTGATCGAGCGCCGGGCGAGCAGGTTCTTGAGCTTAAAGATGACCGTTGGCGTAACCTCCTGCCCTTTGGATACGACCAGCATTCCGTCGTTGGTTCGAACCTCCTGCTGGACGATCATCCCGGGCGAAAGATCGTCGATCCGGCTCTTTCGGATCTCGCCTTCCTCGGCGTTCGGATCCAGCGTCACCAGCGCCTGAAAGAACTCCGGACTGAAGTTCGTGTTTTGCCGCGCCAGAACATGCGCCGCCTCGGTTCGCGACATTCCCTTATGGATCGCCTGTTCATACGCCAGAATCAATCGCAGAATTCCCGCCCCCAATCGCATTTCCGTCATCTCCGAGTCGTCGGCTCGCGGCGCTGGCCGGTTCTGGTACTCGATCATCCACGCGATCGGTTCCAGACGCGGGATTTTCGAAAGCAGCGCCGCGGCCACACTGGGATGGGCGTCATATTGCGCCTGCTCGTTCGCCGACAGCTTTTCCCCACGGTAAACGGCGTCGATCGTTTCCGGAGGCAGCGTCACGCAACCCAGTTGCGACAACATGGCCGCGACCTCGTATTGCCACGGATTCCCCAGCTTCATTTTAGTTACGACGTGATGGATGTATCGCCGGGCGCGCTCCGCCCGGCTGAAGGCCGCGGGATTGATCAGGCTCAGCACCTCGGTCAGCACTTGCAGGCTCCCGCTCAGGGTCTGTTCCAGAAGGTGCTTTTCCGCCGTCACCAGCCGGTACTGCATCAGCGCCGCAGTAATGGTTTTCGCCATCACTTCCTTGCTGCAGGGCTTGTTGAGGAAACGGAAAATGCTGCCCTCATTGATTGCGTTAATCGCCGTCTCCGTATGCGTGTTGCCCGTCAGCATCACCCGGATCGTGTCGGGCGATAACGCCTTGATGCGGCTCAACAGCTGGATGCCATCCATCCCCGGCATTCGCATATCGGAAACCACGACCGCGTAAGGCCCGTTCTCCGCGGCCAGCGTCAGGGCTTGTTCCCCACCCAGCGCGGTCTCCAGCAGAAACTCACGGATCAAACCGCGGCGGTACCCCTCAAGGATGTTGCTGTCGTCGTCCACGAGAAGGATCTTCTCGGCAGTCATATCCCCTCCCTGTTCCTCCGGCCCTTGCGAAGAGGCTCCGCATCAGTTCATCGGCGGTCCCAGTCTTTTCTTTAGGCGTCGGTAGCATGCGCGCCGAGTCCTTCGGCCCTTCGACTGCCGCCTCAAACCTCTATTCCCCGATTCGTGTCCATGCCAGACGAAGCCTCGTGCTCGAGGCTCCGCAAGCCTCTCAGCCCTCCGCGCTCGCAGCGGCAACGCTCTTCTCTTTTTCATGAAAGCTGCGCCAGACGCTTTCTCTCTCGCGCAGCCTCAACCGGTCCAGGTAAATCAGGTCCAGTTCAATGTCGCGGTTCACAGGGTTCGCATCCGTGGCGCTTGCGATGGCGTCGGCGGAGTGCACCGCGGTCAGCGAGGAAAATGTCGTCTCGGCCGTCTCCGACGGATGATGGTGGAAGGCGACCGCGTGCACCAGAGATAACGGAAGCCCCCAAATGCTCATCAGGTACGCGCCCACTTCCGCGTGCGTGCAACCCAGCCGTTCCAGTTCCAGATTCTTGCGGGCGTCCGGTTGGCTCTCAAAAATCTGCTGGTACTCTTTGGGCATCTCCGCCAGAAGCACCACCTTGCCGATGTCGTGCAGCAGCCCCCCCGTAAAGCTTTCCTCCCCCATCGCCTTCGTGCAACCCTCAGCGTTCGCGATGCGTTGCGCCAGCGACGACACTGCGACACTATGGTCCCACAGCACCGGAAGGCGGGCGGCGACCTTGGAGTTTCCATCGAACTGCGAAAAAACGTGCACCGACAACACCAGCGTGCGCACCGTCTCGGTGCCGATCAGACTCAGCGCCTGCACCAGGCTCGATACCCGCCCGCTGGCCCCCACAAACGCCGAGTTCGCCAGTTGCAGAATCTTCGCCGCCATTCCGACGTCCCTCGAAATGATTTTGGCAATCTGGGCCAGCGAAGGATTTTCCGAGCGCAGGGCTCCCGTCAGTTCTTCATACAGCGTCGGCAGGCTCGGAATCGACCGCAGGCGCGAAATGATCGTCTTCAAAGCTTGATTGGAAAGCAGATCGCGCATCGCGAACGCCTGGCTGAGTCGCGCCGCCAGCTCCTGCGGATCGCATGGCTTCGACAGAAACTGGTGGGCGGGCGAGATCGAGCGGTACACCGCTTCCTTGCTCGACTGCCCCGATAGAATCATCCGCACCATATCCGGATAACGCTGCTTCACCTCTTCCAGCAGTTGAGCGCCGTCCATCATGGGCATGCGCATATCCGACACCACGGCGTCATACCGCTCTTTTTCCAGAGCCTCCAGGGCGGCAGCCCCGCTCTCCACAAAACGCATCTCCCAACCTTCCCGCATGCCATGTAACGCCCGCCGCAGGCCGTCGAGCACCATGGCCTCGTCGTCCACAAAAAGCAGGCGCTTGCGCATCAATTCCCCCTCGCCGGAGCGGCCACCTTGATCGGCAGCGTAATGAAGAAGGTGGTCCCTTGGCCGATCTCCGTCTCAAACCAGATTTTGCCCCCGTGCTTTTTGACAACTACGGTATAGGCAAGAGCCAGGCCTTGCCCGGTTCCTTTGCCGACTTCCTTGGTGGTGAAAAACGGATCAAACACTCTGGTCCGGATGGCTTCTGGAATTCCGCCCCCGGTGTCGGTCACTGAGATCTCCACCCACTCGCCTCGCATCCGCGTCCCCACCGTGATCCGTCCCTTTTCGCCGTCCTCGATTTTCTCTTTGATGGCATGCGCCGCATTCACAATCAGGTTCAAAACGACTTGGTTGATATCGCCCGGATAACACACCACCGGAGCCAGGGTTTCATCGAACTCCATCACGATCTCCGACACATACTTCCACTCGTTGCGTGCCACCGTAATGGTGGATTCAATCGCCTTGTTGAGATCGGTCGCTGTCTTATCGGCGGAGTCGGGATGGGAGAACTCCTTCATGGCCCGGACAATCCGGGCCACGCGATGCGCTCCATCCAGACTCTGGTCGATCGCGCGTGGCGCCTCGGCGGCTATGAAATCCAGATCGCAGCTCTTTTCCGCCTGTTGCAGGGCCGCTGCCACGCTGGCCGGCATTACTCCCGTCATCTCTCGCACGGCGCTGCGGTACTGTTCCAGCAGTTCGTGCGTGGACTTCCAGGAATCGCGCAGGAAGGTCAGATTGTCGGTCACAAACTGCGTCGGCGTATTGATTTCGTGCGCGATGCCGGCCGCCAGCTGCCCAATGCCCTCGAGCTTTTGCGCCTGGCGCAACTGACCTTCCAGTGCCCTCCGCTCGGTGATGTCTTCCTTCACTGCAAGAAAATGCGTGATCCCGCCCTTGGGGTTCGTAATTGGCGTGATGGTCGCCGCCTCCCAGAAGATCTCCCCATTCTTCTTCTTGTTGCACAACTCGCCGTGCCACACGTGCCCTTCGGTGATGGTCGACCACAGGTCGCGGTAAAGCTCCGGCGGGCACTGTCCCGCCTTCAGTACGCGCGGGTTATTCCCCACCACGTCCTCCGGGCTGTAACCCGTCCCTTCGGTGAATTTGCGATTCACATAGCTGATCTTGCCTTGCGGGTCCGTGATGACCACCGAGACCGGACTCTGCTCCACCGCCAGCGACAACTGCTGCAGCGCATCCGCGTTCCGCTTTCGCTCCGTAATGTCCCGGAACGTCCAAATTCGTCCGTAGTAGATCCCTTTCTGGTCGATCACCGGAGCGGAATAGCGGTCCAGGAACATTCCATTCTGCAATTCGATTTCGTCCCGGCTGGTCTCGTCCGGATGTTTGTAGAGGTGGTTGACCTTGGCTAGAAACGACTCGGGATCCTTGATCAGCGTCATGACATAGCCCAGCATCTTCCGATCGTCTTTATCGGCCATGATGTCGGCCGGGATATTGAACAGTTCTCCCAGCCGCTGGTTCTGCATTAGCCTTTGCCCGCAGCGGTCCACCACCAGAATGCCGTCGATGGTCGAGTTGGCTTGCGCCTCCAGAAATGCCTTTTGCGAGTGCAGTTCCGCTTCCGCCTCTTTTCGCTGCGTGATGTCGCAAAGAAACCCGTCGGCATACAGCAATCCGTTTTCATCGTAAGTACTCATCGCGCGGTCCTGCACCCAGATCCAGGATTCGTCTTTGCGAAGGATCCGGTATTCCTCGTGGAAGGCTACTTGCTTCTCAAACAGGGCTGCATAAGCCCGATTCACCCGGCCGAAATCCTCCGGGTGCACGCGGCCCAGCCATAGACCCGTCCCGCTGGCCCGGATCTCTTCCGTGGTGTACCCCAGCACCCCCTCCACCTTCGGACTGACGTAGACCATGCGGCCTTGCCGGTCCGACGTCCAGGCCACATCCGGCGTGCTCGCCAGAATTCGCCGGAACTTCTCCTCGCTCTTGCGCCGCACCTCTCGCACCTGCTGCATCTCGGTGATGTCCTTCACCGTCGCCACATGGTGCGTCGCCCCGATCGGCTGCGGCAGCGGACACATCCAGTGTTCCGCCGGGAAGCAAGTCCCATCCTTTCGCCAAAGAATCTCACCGGCGACATGAGTCGCTTCATGGGCGTGCATCGCTTTGAGCAGTGCACACTCCCCGGCTGGATATCTGGTTCCGTCTGCCCGGCTGTGATGCAGTAACTCGTGGATGTTCGCTCCGGTGAGCTCTTCCGCCCGGTAGCCCGTCATCTTCAGCAGTGCCTGATTGCAGAATGTGGCATTTCCTTCCGCGTCCATGCCGCAGATTCCCTCTACCACGGCATCCAGGATCACCTGCAGGTCCGGCTTCAACTCGCACTCGCAACTCGGGATTCGATCTCGTGGCATGGCTGGGTCCGCACTTGATCCCATCGACCAAACCGCCTTCTCAGTTGAACGGAGGAAGAATCCACCGGACTGCTGTCAGCACTAAGGTCACCGATTGCGCTTGGCGCGCCCCTCACTCCGCCTCGATTCGGCCCTCTCCCTCACCTCGCTCAATCAGCAGGGCGATGCTGTTCCCCTGCAACGGTATAATCGACACCACGCTAGGGGAGACAATTCCGGCGGGAATCCCTCTCCCTCCCGGAACTTATGAAGCGGCACGTGCTCATTTATGGGTTGGTGGGTGGAATCCTCATCACCCTGCTGAAGTGGACCGAGTATCGGTATCTGGTAATCGAACACTCGATCGAAATTTACGGTGGATTGATCGCAGCCACCTTTGCCGTCCTCGGCATCTGGCTTGGCATCAAGCTGACCGGAACCCGGCCGAAGATCGTTGGGAAGGCAGTCCCAGTCTCGGCCGGACCAGCGTTCGTCCCGGACGGCAGCAAACAAGAGAACCTCGGCATCACGCGCCGCGAACTCGAGGTCCTTGAACTGATCGCCCAGGGGATGAGCAACCGCGAGATCGCCGGCAAGCTCTATGTGAGCGAGAACACGGTCAAAACCCATTCCAGCCGCGTCTTCGACAAGCTAGGCGCTAAGCGACGCACCCAGGCCGTGCAACTCGGTAAGGAATTCGGCTTGCTTCCTTGAAATCCTCACCCCTACGAATGATTTTTCGCTCTCACGCCCAAAATCACCCGAAAGGATGACGACAGACACCCCGCTCGGCGCGGTATCTTGCCTCAGCATTCACGTTTGGCATTCCCCGTTTCAGCTTGGTTTCAGTACCTACACTACACAAGGAGCGAATATGGAACTTGGTGCGTTTTCCATCAGCCTGGCGGTCAAAGACATCGAAGCTTCGCGGGCTTTCTACGAGAAGTTTGGCTTCA
>Ga0209890_10000495_pt1 | contig 18266 bp, 13 predicted proteins | sample OrgsoiDNA2013049_FD_185799 | JGI IMG/M metagenome (GOLD analysis project Ga0209890, IMG submission 185799) | Permafrost soil microbial communities from the Arctic, to analyse light accelerated degradation of dissolved organic matter (DOM) -... | ecosystem: Environmental > Terrestrial > Soil >...
TGCCCGGCGGACGCGCCATGACGGATACGCCGGCTGCCGCGCCGTCTTCGCCCGTGAGTTCGAGGTATGCATGGCCGCCGCCGAACAGCCGCGGGAATTTCTCTTTGAGCCCGGCGTTCACCTTGTCGAACGTATCCTGGAAACGCGTGCGGGTCTCCCGATCGATTTTGCGCATCGCCGACTCGAGCGTTTCCAAGGCGTCGTTGAGATCCTTGCATTGCCGGTCCAGATATTCCTTGCGCTCGGACTGCTCCTTGAATTCGCCGATGGCCGCGAGATTGACCTGGCCCAGCCGCTCGATCTTGCCCTTGGTCTCCTCGAGCTGCGACTCCCAGCCCGCCACGCCGGCGTCGCCGGCGAGCTGCGCACGCAGCGCGGCGATCTCGAAACCGGTCGCCGCCAGTTGTTCGGCGACGCTCTCACGGCGCACCCGCACTTGGGATGCGGCCATTCGCGCCTCATCGAGGTTCGAGCGCGCGGCGTCGACACGCTGCTCGACCGCGAGCCGCCCGGAATCGCGCTCGCGCAGATGCGCGTCCAGCTCGTCGCTGGCGATCCTGGCCGCCTGCAATTCGGCGTCGATTTCCGCGCGCACTCGCAGAGCGGCTTCGAGCTGCACCTGCGCCGCGGCGAGCGGCGCCTCGCCCTCCGCCAGCTGGCTCGCGAGCTCGTTGCGCCGCTTCTCCAGGCCTTCCAGCTGCGCCGTGACGCGCGACAGCGTCGTGGTCAGCGCGCTGTGAGACGAGCGCCGCGACTCCACTTGCAGCGCCAATTCTCGTGCTACTTGTTGCGCCGACAGTGCCGCCGCGCGCGCAGCGCCCGCCTCCGCGCGCATGCGGTCGCGCTCCTGCTCGAGCGCGATGCGCTGCGGCTCGAGCGCGGTCAGTTTTTCGATGGCGGCTTCCATGCGGCCGCGCGCCGCGCGCAGGTCTGTCTCCGTGCGTTCGAGCTCGGTTCGTACGTCGATGAGACCCGTCTCGAGCTGCGTCATGCGCCGGGCGGCGTCGATGCTGCGCGCCTGCGCCGAATCCAGCTCCGCGCGCCGATCGATGTGTTCGCGATGCAGGCGGTTGACGTCCGTTTGAATTTGGTCGCGCCGGTCCTCGTGCCCGCGCACGCGCTCGCGGGTGAGTTGCAAGCGATGTTCGAGATCCTTGACCTGCTCCGCGAGTCCGCTCAACTGCGTGTGGAGCTCGCGCAATGTCTCCTCGCGCTCGATCACGCCCGTGTGGGGATCCGGGTCGCGCGACAGGCGCAGCCAATCCGGCCCCAACCAGATGCCGTCGCGCGTCACCACCGATTCGCCAGCGCCTAAGCGGCCGCGCACCTTGAGAGCCTCGTTCAAGGTCTCCGCGGTGTAGACCGACGAAAGCACCGAGCCCAAGACGGCCGCGCCCTGCACTTTCGCCTGCAGCGAGGTTGGGATGCGCGCAGCGGCGGCCGTTTCGCCCATGCTCACGATGGCCAAATGGGCGCCATCGAAGCTCGCCAACAAGTCGGTGACGCTGTCCAGGCCCTCGACACATACCGCCTCGAGATAGGATCCCAGCACCGTTTCGACGGCACGCTCCCATCCGCGATCGACGCGCAGCTGCTGCGCGACGCGCGGCCGCCGGTCGAGTGACTTTGACTTCAACCACTCGGTGACCTTGCCTGAGACTTTGCCTAGCGCCGCCTGTTGCAGCGCTTCGGTCGACACCTGCGCGCCCAACGCCTCTTGCCAGCGCTTCGCCAAGGCGTTGAGCGCCTGCGCCTGTTCCCGTTCCTGATCCCTGGCGACCGAGATCTCCGCCAGTAATTCTTGTAGTTCGGCCGCGGCCTTTTGACCCGCGTCACCGGCCAGCTCGGCGCGCCTCTCCAGAGTTTCCAACGCAACCGGGGGCTGCAATTCGGCGAGCATCGAGCGCTCGGTCTCCTGGCGCTCCTGCTGCAGCAGCAGATGCCGCTGCTGACTCTCGAGCTGCTCGATGCGGGCGCGTTCGACTCCGGTCTCACCTTGGGCCGCCGACACGGCGCGTGAATGGGCATCGGAGGTCAGCTGCCACGCCGCCAATGCCTGCTCGCAGTTTTCCAGGGTCCGGGACGCGCCGTGCTCCTCGGCGTGCGCCGTGTCGAGGCCGGGCACCATGGTCGCAAGTTCCTGGGAAAGCGCTTCAATCTGGCCGCGATCGCGTTGCAGAACCTGGGTCAGGTCGGCAACCTGCGCCTCGGCTTGTTCCCAGTCCGCGCGCTGACGCTGCCGCAGCTCGCGCGTGAATTGCATGCCCTGTTCGATCCGTGTGACCTCGCCGCCCGCCTCATAGAAACGGCTCTGTATCGCGTTTAGAGCGTCTGCTTTCGACGCCTGGTCGGCACGAATGCGCTCGATTTCCGCTTCGGCCTCGCGCAGATCCGCGAGCGCGGCCTGCATCGCGGTCTCGCAGCCCGATGCCGCGGCATCGCGCGCTCCCGCCTCGGCGTCCAGACTCTGGATGCGCAAGAGGAACAATTCGGCCTGCAGTTTGCGCTCCTCTTCCTTCAGTGTCTGGTAGCGCCGCGCGGTCGCTGCCTGGCGCTGCAGGTGGCGAATCTGCTTTTCGACTTCTTCGCGCAGATCGTTCAGCCGATCCAGGTTTTCGCGGGTGTGGCCGATCCGGTTCTCGGTTTCGCGGCGCCGCTCCTTGTAGCGCGAAATGCCGGCGGCTTCCTCGAGGAAAGCGCGCAGATCATCCGGCCGCGCCTCGATCACGCGCGAAATCATGCCTTGCTCGATGATGGCGTAGCTGCGCGTCCCGAGGCCGGTGCCGAGGAACAACTGAGTGATGTCCTTGCGGCGCACCTTGGTGCCGTTGATGAAGTAATCGGAGGTCCCGTCGCGGCTCACGGCGCGGCGCAGGGCAACCTCGTTGTAGGCCGCGTATTCACCGCCGATCTTGCCGTCGGAATTATCGAACACCAGTTCAACCGATGCGGCGCCCAAGGGCTTGCGGGAGGACGAGCCGTTGAAAATGACGTCCGCCATGGAATCGCCGCGCAAATGCTTCGCGGAAATTTCGCCCATCACCCAGCGCACTGCGTCGATGATGTTGGATTTTCCGCATCCGTTCGGACCCACCACCCCGGTCAGACTGCTCGGAAAGCTGACGGTCGTCGGGTCCACAAAGGATTTGAACCCGGCGATCTTGAGTTTCGTTAAGCGCATTATTCCGGTGAACCTGGACTCGTGGCCGTCAATGAGGGGCGTAGTGTAAAGTAAACGTCACTTTCGTAAACCCCCGACGATGCCGCCGAACCTCAAGTCCATGACCGAACCCAGCGCCCGCTTGGAAACGTTTGCAAACCCGGCGCCGGAGCGGGACTACACCATACGCATGACCATTCCGGAGTTTAGCTGTCTCTGCCCGAAAACGGGACAGCCGGATTTCGCCACGCTCAACCTCGAATACGTTCCGCATGAGCTCTGCGTTGAACTCAAGTCTCTGAAACTCTACATTTGGTCCTTCCGCAGCAGGGGCGCATTTCACGAGGCGGTGACCAACGAAATATTGGATGCGCTCGTGGCCGCCACGGCGCCGCGATTCATGCGGCTTTTGGCGGAATTCAACGTGCGGGGCGGCATTTACACGGCAGTGGTGGCGGAACACCGGCAGTCCGGCTGGACCGGCGCCACCCCCATTTCCCTGCCTTAGAAGGCCCTTGGAGCGCGCGGCAGCCCTCCCCCTTCCCGCTCCTCACGGTTTTGCTTCTCAATCATAGGCTTAAGCTATAGGAATATGTAAGCAAGTGGCCTGTACACGCCTGATTGCGTCGGTATAATCGCGCGCTCTTTCGTCAGGAGCGGAGACTACAAATGCCCTCGAAGAAACCCAATAAAGCGGCTAAACGGCCAGGTAAGGCGACACCCAAGAAGGCGGCTCATAAGGCAGCCGCTCCCAAAAAGGTGGTTCGACCGCCTGCGAAATCGAAGCCATCGCCTGCCACATCGAAGGTAACAGTGAAACCCAATAAGCCAGCTCTCAAACCCATTGCGAAACCCGTGACCGCGAAACCCGTGACCGCGAAGCCGGTGATCCCGAAACCCGCGGTCGCGAAGCTCGAGCCGGTCAAACCCGCGGCCATCAAAGCGCCGCGCCCGAAGCCGGAACCTGCCAAAACGAGCAGTGAGAAGGTTGCTCCGATCAAATTCGACATTCGTCCGCTCGTGCTCACCCGCGTTCCACAAACCGACGAGGACGGCGACGGCGAGTCCGCGGCCTCCGCCAGCTTGTTGGCGGGCCCGCGCAATGTGAAGCCCTACATCGCCCGCCGCGGCGAGCAGTACATGAACAAGGAGCAGTTGGAGCATTTCGCTCGAATACTGCGGAACTGGAAGCGGGATTTGATGGTTGAGGTCGACCGCACCGTGCTGCACATGAAGGACGAGGCAGCTAATTTTCCCGATCCGAACGACAGAGCGACTCAAGAAGAGGAATTCAGCCTCGAGCTGCGCACGCGCGACCGCGAGCGCAAGCTGATCAGGAAAATAGACGAGGCCCTGAAGCGAATCGAGGATGGATCGTACGGCTACTGCCTCGAGACCGGCGAAGAAATCGGCATCAAACGATTGGAAGCCCGTCCCGTAGCCACGTTGTCGGTCGAGGCCCAGGAGCGGCGCGAGCGCCGGGAAAAGCAGTACGGGGATCGCGACGACCGGTACCGATAAGACCACGGGCGGCTATGTAGGCCGCTTCGCGCCGACGCCTTCGGGCGACTTGCATTTGGGGTCCCTTTATACGGCGGCGGCGAGCTTCCTCGATGCGCGGGCGCACGGCGGACGCTGGCTGCTGCGGATCGAGGATCTCGATCGGCCCCGCGAGAATCCGGGTTCGGCGGCAAGCATTCTGCGCACCCTCGAGGCATTCGGCTTTCAATGGGACGGCGAGTTCGTGCGCCAGCGCGATCGAATCGAACACTACGCAACTGCCTTGCGGACTCTCGAGGCCCGCGGGCTGACCTTCGAGTGTTCCTGCAGTCGCCTGCAGCTCGAGGAAGAGATTCGCTATCCCGGCACCTGCCGCGAGCGCCCATCGGCTTCAGGCGTGCCGACGGCCGCCCGGCTGCGAGTCGAGCCCGGGTATATCCTGTTTTCCGACCGCGTCCAGGGGAGCTACCGCCAGGACGTCGATGCCGCCGTCGGCGATATGATTCTCAGGCGCCGCGACCAAGTCTTCGCTTATCTATTGGCGGTGGTGGTCGACGATGCGGCCCAGGGGGTGACCCACGTGGTGCGCGGCGCTGATCTCTTGGACAACACCCCGCGCCAAATATATCTGCAGCGGGCCTTGGGGCTGCCGCAGCCCGCCTATGCGCACGTCCCGGTCCTCACCGAGCCCGATGACGCCAAACTCGCCAAATCACGGCGCAGTGTGCGATTGACTGCCGATTCAGCGTTACCGCAGCTTCTGGCGGTATTTTCGATGCTGGGGCTTGCCCCTCCCGATTCGCTGGCAGGCGCCGGCCTGGCGCAAGCCTGGAGCTGGGCTGTCGGACACTGGGACATCGACAAGGTCCCGAAACGATTGAATGTCCGCGTAACCACCTAGGGAACGACAGAAATAAAGCAGATTTGCCTTAACGCTGCATTGCGCTATCCTTGTTCGGTCCGCCAAGGATTGGTAACGCGTGGTCTGGTACGAACCGGCATCTTCCGGCAGCGCGCTGGCCAACACGAGCGAGGAGCCCTATGAGCGAACCGCGAGTGATAAAAAAATATCCGAATCGTCGCCTTTATGACACCGTCGAAAGCCGGTACATCACGCTGGCCGATGTCAGGCGCTTGGTCGTCGAAAGGATCGAGTTCGTCGTCGTCGACAAGAAAAACAATGCCGACATCACGCGCAGCATCCTGCTGCAGGTGATTGCCGAGCAGGAACATCTTGCTGAGCCCATCCTGAGCCAGGAATTCATGGTCAATGTGATCAGAGTTTATGGCACGGGTATGCAGAGCTTCGTGAGCGGTCATTTGGACCAAAGCCTGAAGCAAATCATGAATCAGCAACCGCAGGTGCGCCCGCAGCGCATTCGCGGGGCAGCCGACGATTCCTTCAAGACGATGTCCACGGTCCGTTCACGCGACGGCGATAAAGATCGGGACGAGCACCTCGACACGAAGTGATCGTCGTTTCGGCGAGGTCGGCGCTCAAGTGGTGTGAGCGGCGATCGCTTAGGATGCGGGCGGCGCAGCCGAGACGAGGCGCAACGGAATATTGCGCCCCTCGAATCGGCGGTGCAGTCCTTAAGCGGCGTCGACGTTGCGCATCGACAAACGCACGCGCCCCTGCCGGTCCACCTCGAGAACCTTGACGCGCACCACGTCGCCTTCCTTCAGCTTATCGCCGACGCGCTCGACGCGCTCCTCGGAGATCTGCGAGATGTGCACCAACCCGTCGCGGCCCGGAAGAATGGTCACGAAAGCGCCGAAGTCCATCAACCGCGCGACCTTGCCTTCATACACTCTGCCCACCTCGACGTCCGCGGTGATCAGTTCGATGCGCCGCTGAGCTTCACGTCCCGCGGCACCCTGCACCGACGCGATCTTGACCGTGCCGTCGTTCTCGATGTCGATCGACGTGCCCGTTTCTTCGGTGATTTGCCGGATCACTGCGCCGCCCTTGCCGATCACATCGCGGATCTTTTCCGGATCGATCTTCAGGGTGATGATGGTGGGCGCCCACTCCGACATGCTCTCGCGTGGCTTGGAGAGCACTTTGTTCATCTCACCCAAGATGTGCAGGCGGCCGTCGCGGGCCTGATCCAGCGCCACTTTCATGATCTCGCGCGTGATGCTCGTGATCTTGATATCCATCTGCAGCGCGGTGATGCCTTCCTTCGTCCCCGCCACTTTGAAATCCATGTCGCCAAGATGATCTTCATCGCCCAGGATATCCGTCAGGACTTGGAACCGGGCGCCCTCCTTGACGAGACCCATCGCCACTCCGGCCACGGGCGCCTTGATCGGCACACCCGCGTCCATCAGCGCGAGGCTGGTGCCGCACACGGAGGCCATGGAACTCGAGCCGTTCGATTCGAGAATTTCCGATACCACGCGGATGACGTACGGAAATTTCTCCACGCCCGGCATCACCGACTTGACGCCGCGCTTGGCCAAATTGCCGTGGCCGATCTCGCGCCGCTTCGGCGAGCCCATCATGCCGGTCTCGCCGACGCTGAACGGGGGAAAATTGTAGTGCAGCATGAACGGCTCTTTGCGCTCGCCGGTGAGGCCGTCGATGATCTGAGCATCGCGTCCGGTGCCTAAGGTGGTAACCACCAAGGCCTGGGTTTCGCCGCGCGTGAACAGCGCCGACCCGTGCGTTCGCGCCAGCACTCCGGTGCGAATTTGGATGCCGCGCACCGTCTTGGTGTCGCGGCCGTCGATGCGCGGATGCCCCTCCAGGATCCGCTCGCGCACCAGCCGGTATTCCAGATTGAAGAATTCATTGCCGACCTGATCCGCCGTGTACTTGGGCGATTCGCCCTTCGCCAAGGCCTCGAGAACCGCATTCTTGATTTCGCTGATCTTGGCATGACGCTGCTGCTTTTCCGTCATGGCGTAGGCGGCGGCCAGATCCTTCTCCGCCAATGCGGCCACCGCATTCTTGAGTGCGGTATTCGGCTCAGGTTGGACCCATGCCCATTTGGCCTTGCCGGCTTCCGCAGCGAGTTCGTTGATCGCCTTGATCGCCACCTGCATCTCGGCGTGGCCGAACATGACGGCGCCCAGCATCACTTCTTCATTCAATCCGCTGGCTTCGGATTCGACCATCAGCACGCCTTCGTGCGTGCCGGCGACCACGAGATCGAGTTTCGATTCGGTCAACTGGGTTGCAGTGGGATTGAGAATGTACTTGCCGCCGATATAGCCCACGCGCGCAGCGCCGATGGGGCCCATGAACGGCATGCCGGAAATGGCCAGCGCCGCAGACGCGCCGAGCAGCGAGGCGATGTCCGGGTCCACGTCGGCATTGACCGAGAGGACCGAAGCGACCACCTGCACGTCGTTGATGAAGCCTTCCGGGAACAGCGGCCGGATCGGCCGGTCGATCAGCCGCGACGTCAGCGTCTCTTTCTCGGTCGGACGTCCTTCGCGCTTGAAAAAGCCGCCGGGGATGCGGCCCGCCGCGTAGGTCTTTTCCTGGTAGTTCACCGTCAGCGGAAAGAAATCGCGTCCCGGTGTCGCCTTCTTCAGGCCCACCGCCGTGACGAGCACCACCGTGTCGCTCATGGTGACGAGCACCGCGCCGTCGGCTTGACGCGCGAGTTCGCCCGTCTCGATGGTTACGGTGTGTTCACCGAATTTAAAGCTTTTTTTGATAGCGCCCACGTAGAGCCCCTTTGCGTAACGGAATTGTGTAGAGCAGACGCATGCATTCGAGCACGCGGCCTGCAGCGGCGCCTTTAGCGGCGTAACCCTAAACGTTCGACTAATTGCGTGTACTTGTCCGGAGTTCTGCCCTTGAGATAATCGAGCAGCTTGCGGCGCTGGTTGACCATTTTGAGCAGTCCGCGACGCGATGCGTGGTCGGCTTTGTGGGTGGTGAAATGCTGGCTCAAGCCGTTGATGCGCTCGGACAACAGGGCAATTTGAACTTCGGGAGACCCGGTGTCCTGCGCGCTGCGCTGGAATTTACCGACGACGCCCGTCTTTTCTTCTCGAGTAAGTGGCATTGAAATCAAACCTCAATCAATAACTTAGACCATTTAAGAAGGCGCGCATTGTACGCGTCGCGGCACGCGCTCTCAAGCTTGAGGTGAGTCTTAACTTGCAATAAGTCGCAGCGGCACCAGGCGGCCGGTGGACTCGATCTCCCCCAAGCCTAAAAAACCCAGGCCGGCCGCGTATATACGCACGGTTCCCGGCAGGTTTCCGGAGAAATCGCCGGGTACCGGCACGCTCTGTCCCTGCCGCAACGCACTGACCCCGCTTAGGGAAAGATCCAATCGCCGCCAAGCGGTCAGCGCGGCATCGACGGGCAGCAGCACGCCCAACCGTTGCTCCGGGCTCAAGGATTCCAGCGCCTCGAAAGACCATTGCGGTTCTGCACCAAATGGCGCGACGCCGACTCTGCGCAGCGCCGTCAAATGGCCAATCGTCCCCAGTTGGGCCGCCAAATCCTCCGCCAGCACCCGGATGTAGGTGCCCTTTGAGCAGCGCACATCGAACGACAACTCGGGCGACTGCCACTCGAGCAGGCACATGTCGCGGATGACGATGGCGCGCGCGGTTCGCTCTCGAGTGATCCCGGAGCGCGCGTATTCGTACAACGGCTTGCCGTCCTGCTTGAGAGCCGAGCGCATGGGCGGCACTTGCGCATATTCGCGCGGAAAACTGCGCAGCGCATCCTCGAGCTCAAGCGCGGAGTAAGGCGGCAATTCACGTCTTTCGATCACTTCGGATTCGCGGTCGGCACTGGGGGTGCGCTCGCCGAGGCGCACCGTCACGCGGTAGGTCTTGTCGGCGTCCAGGAGTTGCGCGCCGAACTTGGTCGCCTCGCCAAAACAAATGGGCAGCAATCCCGACGCCAGTGGATCCAGCGATCCGGTATGTCCCGCCTTGCGGGCATTGAACAGCCGCTTGACGCGCGCGACGGCGCCCGCGGAACTCAAGCCCAACGGCTTGTCGAGCAGCAGAATACCGTGGATGTCGGCCGGCATCTTAGGAGCCTAGCCCTCGTCGATCACGTGGCCATCTTCCGGCGCCGCATCGCTTGGGCCTGCCTTGCCGCCGTCGCCCGTGGCGGGCTTGTTCACCGAATCGATCAATCGGGTCAGACGCACGCCGTGCTCGATCGAGGTGTCGAGTTCGAAACTCAACGTCGGCGTATAGCGGATCATCAACGATTTCGACAAGGCATTGCGCAGAAATCCGGCAGCGCTTTCCAGACCCCGTTGCACCTTCGGATCGGGCCCGTCCTTGCCGAAAACCAGGTAGTAGACACGCGCAGTACGCAAATCGCCGGTGACCTTGACCGCCGTGATGGTGACGTTGCCGATGCGCTCGTCCTTGACGTCGCGCCGCAGCAACTCCGTCAGCTCGCGCTGGATCTGCTCTCCCAGCCGTCGCGCACGCGGATTATCTTTAGCCACGTAGCGCCTAAAGAGTACGCGCGACTTCTACTCGCGAGTAGCACTCGATCTGGTCGCCTTCCTGTACGTCGTTGTAGTTCTTCACGCCGATGCCGCACTCGGTTCCCGCACGAACTTCGTTGACGTCGTCTTTGAAGCGCTTCAAGGATTCCAAAGCGCCCTCGAAGATGACGACGTTGTTGCGCAGCACGCGAATCGGGAAGTTGCGCCGCACGTAGCCGTCGATCACCATGCAACCCGCGACCGTGCCGAACTTGCTGGAGCGGAACACGCTGCGCACCGCCGCAAGTCCCACGATCTGCTCCTTGACCTCGGGCGCCAGCATGCCCGTGAGCACGGCCTTGATGTCATCGATGGCTTCGTAAATGATGCTGTAGTAGCGGACATCGACGCCGTGATCCTTGATGGCGGCACGCGCTGCCGCATCGCCGCGCACATTGAAGGCAATGATGCGCGCCTTGGATGCGGCCGCTAACGTCACGTCGGATTCGGTCAAGCCGCCGACGCCGGAGGCCACGATGTTCACGGCGACTTCGCCGGTCGACAGTGCATTCAGCGCATCGCGCAATGCCTCGACGCTGCCCTGCACGTCGGCCTTGATCAAAAGTTGCACCAGGTCGGCTTTGCTCTCGCCCATGGTCGAGAACACGTCCTGCATGTTGGCGCTCTTCTGCGCGAGCTTGACGTCGCGCGATTTGGACTGGCGATGCATCGCGACTTCGCGCGCCTTGCGCTCGCTCTCGACCACCAGCAATTCGTCACCCGCATTCGGCGCGCCGGACAAGCCGAGCACCACCACGGGAATCGACGGTCCCGCCGCGTCCACCGGCTGTCCCGCTTCATTGAACAATGCCCGCACCCGGCCGAATTCCTGCCCGATGAGCAGGGGATCTCCGAGCTTGAGGGTGCCGCGCAGCACGAGGACCGTCGCGACGGCGCCGCGGCCCTTCTCGAGACTCGACTCGATCACGTAGCCCGCCGCGAGCCCCGTGGTAGGCGCCTTCAATTCGAGCACTTCGGCCTGCAGCAGGATGCTGTCGAGCAGCTGATCCACGCCCTGCCCGGTCCGCGCCGATACGGGCACGAAGATATTCTCGCCGCCCCATTCCTCGGGTATGACGCCGTACTTGGTCAGTTCCTGCTTGACCTTTTCGGCATCCGCTTCGGGCTTGTCCATCTTGTTGAGCGCCACCACGATCGGCACCTTGGCCGCTTGCGCATGCTGGACCGCTTCGATGGTCTGCGGCATGACCCCATCGTCGGCGCCCACCACCAGGATGACGATATCGGTGACCCGCGCGCCGCGTGCGCGCATGGATGTGAAAGCCGCGTGGCCGGGTGTGTCGAGAAAGGTCACCATGCCCTTCGACGTTTCAACATGGTATGCGCCGATGTGCTGGGTGATTCCGCCCGCCTCGCCGGCCGCCACCTTGGTGCGGCGTATGTAGTCGAGCAGCGACGTTTTGCCGTGATCGACGTGACCCATCACGGTCACCACCGGCGGGCGCGGCAACACCTCGAGCGAGGAGTCGGTTTCACCCTGCAGATCGTCCTCGATGATGTTTTCCTTGCGCAATACCGCCGTGTGGCCCATTTCCTCGACCACCAGCACCGCGGTGTCCTGCTCGATCATTTGATTGATCGTCGCCATCACCCCCATGTTCATCATGACTTTGATGACTTCAGTGGCTTTGACCGCCATCTTTTGCGCCAGCTCGCCCACCGTCATGGCCTCGCCGATCGGTACTTCGCGCACCACGCGCTCGGTCGGCATTTCGAATCCATGCTTGGTATCGGATTCGCCGCCGACGGAACGGCGCCGTCCGTCGCGTGATTTCTTCTTCTTGTGACGCGAGCTTACATCGCCGACGATGTGCAGCTCTTGACGGCCGTAGCGTGTGGCCTTGTCGTCCACCACCGCCCGCGCGGCCTTGCCGGGCTTGGCCGCGGAGGTCTTGCGGTCGCGCTCCGCCGTATCGCGGGCCTGCACTTCGGCAACCCGGCGCGCCTCCTCTTCCGCGGTTCGCTTGCGTACTTCTTCGTCGGTGCGCCGCCGGCTCTCCTCCTCGAGGCGCTCGCGATCCAGGCGTTCTTTCTCGATCCGCTCGCGTTCCGCGCGCTCGACCGCGGCCTTCGCCTGCTCATCGGTTTCGCGCTGCCGGTCGATCTCTTCCTGTTGATGGCGCGCCTGGTCCTCGAGCACCTCGCGCTTGACGTAGGTGCGCTTGCTGCGCACCTCGACATTGACCGTACGTGCACGGCCCTGCGGGCTCGCGAGCTTCAGCTCCGATTGCGATTTGCGCCGCAGCGTGATCTTGCGGGGAGCGGCGTCGGCCTGCAGGTCGTCATGACCGTGGCTTCGCCGCAGGTGCGTCAGCAGCTCGTGCTTCGCATCCTCGCTGATCATGTCCTCTGCGCTGTCGACCTTGATCCCCGCCTGATCGAGCTGCTGCAGCAGCCTGTCGACCGGGACTTTAAGCACCTCGGCGAATTGGGCGACGGTAACATCTGCCATAGTTGCTCCTAAACCTTAGCTTCTTCCGCGAACCAGTGTTTGCGGGCGTCCATGATGAGCTCACCGGCCTTCTTCTCGTCGATGCTGCCCAACTCGACCAATTCGTCGACCGCAAGGTCCGCGAGATCATCGCGCGTGCGAATCCCTTTGCGCGCCAGGGTCTTGGCCAGAGGCTCGCCCGCGATTTCGATCAGCTCGGCGTTCGGTTCCGCGCCATCCACCGATTCTTCGCTGGCGATCGCCTGCGTCAGCAGCACGTCGCGGGCGCGCGTGCGCAGCTCTTTGACGATTTCCTCGTCGAATTCCTCGATGCCGTTCAATTCGCTGGCGGGCACGTAGGCGATCTCTTCGATGGTCGAAAAGCCTTCTTGCACCAGGATGCTGGCGACATCGGCGTCGACGTCGAGCTGCTTCATGAACGTCTCGCGCAGCGCGAGGGACTCGGTCTCGCTCTTCGCCTCGGCCTGCGACTCGCTCATGACGTTCAGTTCCCAGCCCGTGAGCTCGCTCGCCAAGCGGATGTTCTGCCCGCCTCTGCCGATGGCCTGCGAGAGCTTGTCCTCGGAGACCGCGATGTCCATCGAGTGCGAATCTTCGTCCACCACGATCGAGGTGACTTCCGCGGGCGCCATGGCGTTGATGACGAACTGTGCGTTGTTGTCGTCGAAGGGAATGATGTCGACCCGCTCGCCGGCGATTTCGTTGGACACCGCCTGCACGCGCGAACCGCGCATGCCGACGCAGGCCCCCACCGGGTCGACGCGCGGATCGTTGCTGCGCACGGCGATCTTGGCGCGCACGCCCGCATCGCGAGCCGCCGCCAGGATGTTGATGAGTCCCTGGCCCACTTCCGGCACTTCGAGCTTGAAGAGTTCAATCAGGAACTCGGGGGCCGTACGCGACAAGAACAGCTGCGGGCCGCGCGGCTCCGTGCGCACTTCCTTCAAGTACGCCTTGATGCGGTCCTGGGAGCGCACCGGCTCGCGCGGAATCATCTCTTCGCGCGCGATGAAGCCTTCGGCATTCGCGCCGAGATCGACGTACACGCCGTTGCGGTCGACGCGCTTGACGATGCCGCTCACCAGGGTGCCCGCCCGGTCTTTGTAGGCGTCGACGACCTGCGCGCGCTCGGCTTCCCGCACCTTCTGCACGATGACCTGCTTGGCGGTCTGCGCCAGGATGCGGCCGAAGGGCACCGATTCCATCGGCTCTTCCACGTAGCCGCCCGGCTCCACGTCCTTGTCGATGTCGCGCGCGTCGTCCAGACGCAGCTCGCGCTCCGGAACTTCGAGTTCGGTGGAGTCGTCGGCGAATACCTTCCAGCGGCGAAACGTGTCGTACCCGCCGGTCTTGCGGTTGATCGACACGCGCACGTCCAATTCTTCACCGAACTTCTTGCGGGTCGCCGACGCGAGCGCGGCTTCAAGCGCATCGAAGATTATTTCCTTGTCGACGCCCTTCTCGTTGGAGACCGCATCAACCGCCATCAAAATTTCTTTATTCATTCCTCAAGACTCCTCGTCACTCCGGCCGCAATCGCGCCTTCTGAATTCGGTCGATCGGCAGGCTGTGCGCCTTGCCGTCGACTTCCACTACAATCGTGTCGCCCGCAATCGACTTCAACGCCCCCACATAGCGCCGCCTTCCGTCCAGGGCCACCTTCAACTCGGCGAAGATGCGCTCGCCGATGAATCGCTCGAAATGCGCTCGCGTACGCAAGATCCGATCGAACCCCGGCGAGGAGACTTCCAGCGTGTAATGCCCCTTGATCGGATCCTGGGACTCGAGCACCTGGCTCACCGCGTGACTCACGATCGCGCAATCATCGACCGTGATGCCGGGGCCGGAATCGTGCGTGCGCCGATCGATGAATATCCGCAGGACCCCGCCGCGCCCTGCCTGCGCAAATTCGATGTCGACCACGTCAAATCCAAGTGCCTCGATCGGCGGCTCTAACAGGCGCATCAAGGCGTCACGCATTGCTAAACCCATTTGAAAACAAAAAAGGGGACCATCGGCCCCCTCTTTCAACGACTAGCCCCGTCCGGGGCAAAAGCCCGAGCGCGGGCCCAAAAACCTAAGGGGTCCCCGCCGGGGCCGCGATTATAGGCAAAGCCGACTTGGGCGTAAACCCTGATCGCGCAATTCATTCAAGGCGCGTCCGCGCATATCGACATCCGCAAATGACTGGGGCCGCATCGCTGCGGCCCCAGTTCTCGCTCGATGCTAAACGCTGTTACCAGCGCTTCGGACCGCGCGATCCACCACCGCCACCACCGCCACCACCACCACCGCCGCCGCCGGTGCGCTCCTGAGCCTCATTCACCTTCAGCGCTCGCCCGTCGACATCGTGGCCATTCAAGGCCTGCATGGCGCGCGCAGCGTCCGCGCTTGCCATTTCAACGAAGCCGAAGCCGCGGGGCCGACCGGTGTCGCGATCATTGATCAGCGCAACCGACTGAACGGCGCCATGCTTTTCGAACAGCGCGCGCACCGCGGACTCGTCCATTGAGAACGGGAGATTGCCAACATACATTTTCGTCATGTGAAGAATACCTACTACAAAAGAAGCTATCGGCCGGTCACGCGAGCGTACTGCTATGCAATGTGCTTCAGTGCCTGCCACCTGGATCGAAGAAACCTGCTTTGTGGGTTGTGGTCAAGGTGACGCCGGAGCGGCGCGGTGACCAGAAACGGACCAAGTAGAAATCACGAACCGGCGCAGATGCTACAGCAAATCGCTGATAAATACGAAATTATTTCCTTTACGGCTCGAGCGCGCGCCGGGTTCAAGGCGCACGTCCGCCGCAACAGCGCGCTCGAATACCAGCCCTGCTGCGACGCACAAACGCTCCGCCGAGGCCGATTCCTGCACCCCCTTGGGCCCGCGATCACCTGGTAACGGTCGCGCAACGCGGCTATTCTTTCGGCCTGCTCGCGGTCTAGAGTGCAAAGTTCGCCCCTGAAGCCATGAATACATTCGCGAAATGCCATGCGGGCCTCTAGGGCAGCGTCGAGCGTGGGCGCGCAATGCCCATGCAGCTAGAGTTTTTTTTGCCGAGGTATTGGGCGACTTGGGTGGGTGTGGGCGTGTTGCGCGCCATCGAGCTGTTGCCGTTCGCGGCGCAACGGCGCGTGGGCGCTACGCTCGGCCGGCTCATCCGGCGCCTGCCGCTCGCCTACGTGCGCATTGCACGGCGCAACATTGAACTGTGCATGCCCACTCTATCGCCGCAGAGTCAGGCCGACTTGCTCGACGCCCACTGCCAAAGCTTAGGGATGGCCTTGTGCGAAACGGCCGATACTTGGTGGAGCAGCGATCGGCGGGTGCACCAACTCGCCGAGGTCCAGGGCCTCGAACATTTGCAGGCCGCACTCGCCAAGGGACGCGGCGCCATCATGATCGGCGGCCATTTCACCACCATCGAAATCGCCACCCGCATCCTGGGTACAGTCGTGCCGCTCAACGTGGTGTATCGCCCGACTAAAAATGCGCTGCTGTCGCACACCATGCTGACCGGCTTCTCGCGGCACGGCAAACCGATCGCGCACGACGACATACGCACCATGATTCGCGCCCTGAAGAAAAACGAGGCCGTGTGGTACGCACCGGATCAGAGCTATCGCAACAAAGGCGCGGCGATGGTCAATTTTTTCGGGATCCCGGCCGCCACCACCACCGCCACGTCGCGTCTCGCGCGCATTTCCGGCGCCGCCGTATTGACCTACTTCCCCGAGCGGCTGCCCGGCAACGCCGGGTATCGCGTCGTGATCGGGCGGGCGCTCGAGGACTTCCCCGGCGCCGACGCGGCCGGAGATGCCGAGCGCTTCAATCGATTATTGGAGGCGCACATTCGCCGCGTGCCCGAACAGTATCTTTGGGTGCACCGGCGCTTCAAGGGACTTGGCGCCGATTACCCGGACTACTACGGTCGCGATTCGCGCAATCGCGGGGCCGTGCAAGCGCCAAAAACGACCCACTAGACGGTCGGCGACACCGACACCTCGACGCTATGCACGGCCGTGCTCTCGCCCATGTCGCTCTTCTGCCCCGGGTTCAACACATTGACGTTGGCGCCCGCCGGGTCCGTGCGCAGCCACCGGCCCTTGTGAGTCAAAGCCACGCCGCGCGGGACTTCGTCCGAAATGACGACTTTCAACCTCAGGCGCCCGCAGCTGTTGTGCACCAGCGCCGGATCCCCCTCCGCCAAGCGCCGTTCCGCGGCGTCCGCAGGATGCAAGGCAATCGTCGCTTCGCCGATCCGGTGGTCGATCTGCCGTACGTTGCCGAAACTGGTATTCAACAGCCACGCATGCGCCGGGGAAAGCAGGCGCAAATGACCCGCCGCGGGACGAATATCGCTCCAGGGCTGCGGCAGCCGCGGATGGCCGTCCGCCGCGGCACGCGCGCACGCGATTTCGATGCGCCCGCTCGGCGTCGCAAACACGCCGTCGGCGAACTGGACTTGAGGCTCGTCCGGTATCCAAATCGATCCGCGCTCCGCCAGCGACGCGAAGCTCAATCCAAGCCCGCTGCGATCCATGAGGTTCGCAAGGATCGAGGCGTCGCTCTCCTCAAGCTCGGGGTCCGAATAACCCATGGCGCGCGCCAATCGCCGGAAAATCTCCAGATTCGGCAGCGCGCTGCCCAAAGGCTCCATCGCTTTGACCTGCGCGGAGAGAGTCAGCTGAAAGTACGACGCGATCAGATCGTCGAACTCCAGGAAACTCGCCGCCGGCAGCACGTAATCCGCCATCGCCGTCGTATCGGTGGCAAACAGATCCAGAGCGATCGTCAACAAGTCCTCGCGCTGCAATGCGCGGCGCAAGCGCGCCTGTTGCGGGCACGACGCCAGGGGATTCATGTTCCACACGAACAGCGCGCGCGAACGCGCCGGGTCTTCGAGCGCGGCCGCGAAATCCATGTGGCTGATGCAAGGCGCGCCGCCGCTCGGGCCCAAGTGAGCGCCGGCCAGGTAGTCCTCATCCATGCGGCGCTGTTGCAGGTTCCCGTTAAGGTACAGGAAGCCCGCTCCGGGCTTGCACAGGTTGCCCGTGACGGCCGGCAATAAGCCGCAGGCACGCATCACGTTGCCGCCGGTCGTCTGACGCTGCAGACCCTGGCCAAGCCACAATAACGAAGGACCGCGTGCGTAAAGCACGGCGACTTCCTCGATCGACGCGGCGGGCACTCCGGTGGCGGCGGCTCCCCATGCAGGATCGCAGGCGTCGAGCAGCGGTTCGAGTTCGTCCCACCCCTGCACGTGGGCCGCGATGAACGCGGAGTCGATCAGCCCCTCGCGCCGAATGACGTGCAGCATCGCGAATGCCAGGGCCGCATCGCTGCCGGGGAAGGGTTGCAGATGGATGTCCGCCTGCGCCGCCGTCGGCGTGCGAATCGGGTCGACCACCACGACTTTGCCCCGCGCCTCGGGCAGCCAGTGCTCATGTGCATGCGGCGCCGAGGCGTGCGGATTCGCGCCCCAGACCACGATGCAGGCCGCATCCTTGGCCGTACGCGGATCGAATCCATCCACCGAGGTACCGTACATGTAGCGCAAGGCGACGTGCCCCGCCATGTTGCAAATCGTATCCGGCGTGACTTCGGTGGCACCCAGCCGATGAAAAAAGCGCATCGGCGCAATCC
>Ga0209890_10000496_pt1 | contig 18264 bp, 14 predicted proteins | sample OrgsoiDNA2013049_FD_185799 | JGI IMG/M metagenome (GOLD analysis project Ga0209890, IMG submission 185799) | Permafrost soil microbial communities from the Arctic, to analyse light accelerated degradation of dissolved organic matter (DOM) -... | ecosystem: Environmental > Terrestrial > Soil >...
CTCTTCAGTTTTGGAAAGAACAAAAAGGAAGCCCGCATCACGACGGAGTTTTTCATCAATGCGATTCATGTGATGGCGGGAGCAAACGCTCTGGAGGACGGGACCGCTCCTGATCACCCGCCGCAGGCGCGCACACCTGAGCAGTCCAGGGAATTTACGCAATTCCACAATTACGTTGCGCTCCCACGCTCGGAGGCATTCCGCATCGAGTACTGGGCGCTTGAAGAAGCGAAGCTGCAACGCATGCCCGCCGAAACCGATTTTAGCCGCAAGATTGTTCTGGTAGTCGGCGGCGCCAGCGGAATCGGAAGAGAGGTTGTCCTGCTGCTGGTGGGGAAAGGCGCTCACGTGGTGGTGGCGGATTATGATGGCTCCGGGGCGGAATCTGCCGCTAAGGCCGCTGCGGCAATGTCATCGAAGGAGCAAGTCGCCCATACGACAGCCGACCTCAACAAGACTGAGAGCCTGGCTGAAGCCGTGAGCTTTTCAGTCGCAAAGTTTGGCGGGATCGACTGCGTGGTCAACACTGCCGCAATCTACCCTGTTCCTGGACCTGATGGCGAACTGAGCGACGCGCAATGGGCCAACACGTTCCTGATCAATGTGACGGGAAACTATCTGCTGGCGCGCCAAACCGAGAGCGTTTTCAAAGATCAAAATCTGCCTGGGTCGATGGTATTGACCGGCTCTGCAAACGCGGTGGTTCCGAAAAAAGGAAGCGAAGCCTACGACACCAGCAAAGCTGCGCTGAATCATCTGGTGCGTGAGCTGTCTATCAAACTCGGCCCGCTTGTGCGCGTGAACGGAATTGCGCCGGCAACGGTTGTCGCTGGATCAACAATGTTCCCGCGCGATCGCGTGATGCAGTCACTGGAGAAGTACAAGATCGCTTTCTCCGCCGACGAAGACACCGAGACGCTGCGCTCCAAGCTGGCTGAGTTCTACGCGCAAAGGACGCTCACCCTGCGGCCGATTCTGCCGCAGGATTGCGCCAACGCGATCGTATGGCTTCTGGGCGAGCAGAGTGCGAAAACGACCGGCCACATTATCCCAGTGGATGGTGGCTTGACCGAAGCCTTCCTGCGCTGACTCCTATGAAGCGAATTTGCTTTGTTTTGCAGGTCAAATCGGACCAACTGGAGGAGTACAGACGGCGGCATCGCGCCGTTTGGCCGGAGATGTTGAAAGCCCTCCGCGAAACCGGATGGAACAATTACTCGCTGTTTTTGCGCGAGGACGGATTACTCGTCGGATATCTGGAGACTGAAGATTTCGAGCGCGCCCGAGCGGCGATGGCGGCGCATGAAGTAAACGATCGCTGGCAACGCGAGATGAAAGAATTCTTCGTGCAGCAGGAAGGCCTGCTACCGGACCTTGCGATGCAGCCGCTCGAAGAAGTTTTTCACTTATAACCATGAGGCTCAAATGGCTGCAAATCCGATAGTCGGAGTCGTATATCACTGGCTGGGCGGTCTCGCGTCCGGCAGCTTTTATGTGCCCTACAAAGGCGTGAAACGCTGGGCCTGGGAAACCTATTGGCTCGCCGGTGGCTTCTTCAGCTGGATTGTCGCCCCCTGGATCCTCGCGAGGTTTCTTACAAAGGATCTGTTTTCCGTCCTGCATCAGGCTCCGCCCTCGGCGATTTTCTGGGCGTTTTTCTTTGGACTCCTGTGGGGAGTTGGCGGGCTCACCTTCGGGCTGACCATGCGTTATCTGGGTTTGTCGCTTGGGATGGCGGTTGTGCTGGGACTCTGCGCGGCTTTTGGCACTCTGATGCCGCCCATCTTTCGCGGCGAGTTTATGACTCAGGTTGTGGGAACGACATCAGGCCGAGTGATCCTGTTTGGAATTTTCGTTTGTCTGGTTGGCATCGCGGCCGCAGGCCTGGCGGGGATTTCGAAAGAGCGCGTCATGTCTCCCGAGCAGCAAAAATCTGCCATTGCGGAATTTGATTTGCGTAAGGGAGTCGGTGTGGCCATTCTCTCCGGCGTCATGAGCGCGTGTTTTGCCTATGGACTGGCCGCTGGCGATCCCATCAAAACCCTCACCCTGCAGCATGGCACTCCCGTACTTTGGCAGGGATTGCCGGTACTGGTCGTCGTATTGATCGGCGGATTTCTTACCAATTTCATCTGGTGCCTGATCCTTCTCGCGCGCAACAAAACTGGATATCAGTTTTTCGACTCGCGAATTCGACCGAACGGTCACAAGGACGAGACCATCGTCGAGACCGCCGTGGACGCACCCAGCCGTGAAGTGGTCGAGCACATAGGTTCGCGACACTCAGGTCTGACCACTTCAGCGGTGATGACGGAACCCGCTCAAGCCGGAATAGCACTGCGAGCCCCGATGCTGCGCAATTATCTTCTCTGCGCGTTGGCTGGAATCACTTGGTACTTCCAGTTTTTCTTTTACACCATGGGCGAAAGCCAAATGGGGCGTTACAAGTTTTCCAGTTGGACGCTCCACATGGCCAGCATCATCATTTTCAGCAGTCTTTGGGGTATTGGCTTCGAAGAGTGGAGAGGCGCGGGCACGCGCGCCGGAGCTCTATTGAGCTTCGCATTGTTTCTCCTGGTAGTGTCGACGGCCATTATTGGCTACGGCAACTATTTAGGGGTGGCTCAAGCCCGCTAGCAGCTTTCGATTCGGACGTTAACAACATTTGAGAGCGGCGTACTCGGAGAGACTCATCTATGACGAAAGCATGGAAGCTATTTTCTACGGCCATTCTTTGTGTGGTTTGCGTTGCAGGCGCTGCGCTTTCCCAGACTGCTGTGGACCCGCTGAAAAAGGGCTTTGAAGATCCGCCGAGTTCCGCCCGTCCGCGCGTGTGGTGGCATTGGATGAACGGCAACATCACCAAGGAAGGCATCAAGCTTGACCTCGAGTGGATGCACGGTGTCGGGATCGTGGGTTTTCAGAATTTCGATGCCGCGCTTGCGACACCGCAGGTTGTCGATAAGCGCCTCGCGTACATGACGCCGGAGTGGAAAGATGCGTTCAAATACGCGATCAGCCTCGGCGACCAGTTCGGAATGGAGATGGCGATTGCGGGTTCCCCGGGATGGAGCGAATCTGGCGGACCTTGGGTGCCAGCGTCCCAGGGGATGAAGAAGTATGTATGGAGCGAAACAATAGTCCAGGGCGGTAAACCATTCACCGGAAAGATCGCTCCGCCTCCAAGCGTTACTGGGCCATTTCAGAACATCGGCTTGAAGCAATCTGATTGGCAGAATTCGCAGACAAGTCCAACGTTTTATGCAGATGCTGTGGTCGTTGCTTTTCGCGAGCCCGCAGCCGAGTCCGCCGAAAACGCAATGCAGGCGAACATCACGTTCAGCGGCCAGGGGCTGGACGTAACCATGCTGAGTGATAGCGATCTGACGAAGACTACAAGCCTGCCGATTCCTGAGCCGGGATCGCAGTCGTGGATTCAATTCGCGTACCCGTCCCCACAAACCATTCGCTCCGTCACCTACGTGACGAAAGACCCAAACACCCTCGAAGCCTCCATCACCGGAATTGCGGCTCCAGAGAAGACGCTGGAAGTCAGCGATGACGGCCAGAGTTTCCGCAAGGTAGCCACCCTGGGCGGCGGCGAAGCGCCCGAACACACAGTTTCATTTGCAGCGGTTCAAGGAAAGTATTTCCGGGTCACCTTCAAACGCGGGCCGCGGCCACCAGTACCTTCATGGGCGGCGGGGATTGATCCTGCGATGTTTGGCATCAACGCGTCGGCTCCGCCAACCACATACAGAATCGCGGAACTCGTTCTTCACCCCGATCCGCGGGTGAACCGCTTTGAGGAGAAAGCAGCGTTTGTCCCCGAGGCGGATCTTTATGGATACGCTACTCCGCAGGTGGATGCCTCGATTGCAATCAAGAAGGCGGACGTTATCGATCTGACCGCAAAGATGCAGCCCGATGGAACGCTCGACTGGACGCCACCGGAAGGCACGTGGGTCGTTCTCCGTATGGGGTACTCGCTGCTGGGAATCACCAACCATCCGGCAACGCCAGAGGCCACCGGATTGGAAGTGGACAAGCTCGATCACCGCTTCGTGAAGGACTACTTCGAGAAATACCTCGACAGTTACAAGGAAACGGTCGGCGCAGACGAGATGGGCAAGAAAGGCATCCAGTACGTAATCAACGACAGCTGGGAAGCCGGCTCACAGAACTGGACCGACAATATGTTGGCGCAATTCAAGAAACTGCGCGGCTATGATGCAACTCCGTGGCTGCCGGTGCTGACCGGCCGCATCGTAGAAAGCTCCGAAGCGAGCGATCGCTTCCTGTGGGATTTCCGCAAAACCATCGCCGACCTGATCGCCAACGAGCATTACGGACAACTGGCAGAGACTCTGCACGAGCGCGGCATGGGGCACTATGGAGAGTCGCATGAAGGTGGCCGCGCGTTCGTAGCCGATGGCATGGAAGTAAAGAAGCTCAATGAAGTGCCCATGAGCGCGATGTGGACGCAAGCCCCGGGAGTGAACAAGATTCAGTACGGTTACAACGCCGACGATCGTGAGTCTGCATCAGTGGCTCACATCTACGGCCAGAACCTTGCGGCGGCCGAGTCGATGACGGCGTCAGTCGCGCCCTGGGCGTGGTCGCCTGCCACGCTGAAGCCGACTGCGGACCAGGAGTTGCTGAATGGAATCAACCGCTTCGTCATTCACGAATCAGCCCATCAGCCGCTGCTCGGAAAGGCTCCCGGGCTGACGCTCGGGCCTTTCGGGCAATGGTTCAATCGCAACGAGACCTGGGCGGAACAAGCTGGACCCTGGATCGAGTACCTGGCGAAATCGAGCTACATGCTGCAGCAGGGGCGCTTCGCTGCCGACCTGCTCTACTTCTACGGTGAAGACTCGAACCTGACGGCCATCTTTGAAAAAACGTCGCCCGATGTACCCGCTGGCTACGGATTCGACTACATCAACGCTGACGGTCTAATCCATGAACTCAGCGTGGCTAACCGCAGCGGCACCATTGTGACCAAGAGCGGAATGCAATACAAGGTGCTCGGTTTGGATCCGTACAGCCGTCACATGTCGCTGCCAGTACTTCAGGCAATTCACACGCTGGTGCAAAACGGGGCCGTGGTAGCGGGCCCGAAACCCACCGATGATCCGAGCTTGGCAGATGATCAGGCTGAATTTGAAAAGCTTTCATCGGAACTGTTCGGCGACGGCTCCGGAGTCCACAAGGTCGGCAAGGGTACGGTTTACGCAGGGCAGGGTCTGGGCGATGTTTTTAGTGCGCTACACCTCGATCCGGACTTTGACTACACGAAGACCGGTAACGATTCCAACGTTGAATTTGTCCACCGCAAGCTGAAAAACGGCGACATCTACTTCGTGGATAACCGCGGCGACCACGAGCAGTCGATTGCCGCCACGTTTCGAGTGGCGGGCATGCAGCCAGAATTGTGGCGCGCCGAGACGGGCACGACAGAACTCGCCTCATTCACCACTGCGAACGGACACACGACTGTACCGCTCTACCTTGAGCCCTGGGGCACCGTTTTTGTCGTATTCCGCAAAGCCATATCCGAGACCTCGCACGCGGTTCCAGAGGTGATTGAAACGAAGGTCGCAACAGTGACCGGACCATGGAACGTCAGCTTTCAATCCGGTCGCGGAGCCCCGGCGTCGATCACCATGGATCATCTTTCCGACTGGAGCCAAAGCAGCGATCCCGGCGTCAAGTACTTTTCCGGAGTTGGAACCTACACCACGACGGTGCAAGCCTCTCCCGACTGGTTCAGGACGGGTGCGCGCCTTTGGCTCGACCTCGGAGATGTGAAGAACCTGGCTGTGGTGACCGTTAACGGAAAAGAGCTGGGAGAGACGTGGCACGCGCCGTACCGTGTGGATGTGACCTCGGCTCTTAAACGCGGTGCAAACGAAATCACAATCAAGGTGGTAAACGCGTGGGTGAACCGACTCATCGGCGACGAGCAGCCGGGAGCCACGAAACTCACATTCGCCGATGTGAAGCCGTACAAAGCGGACTCGCCGCTGCTGCCTTCAGGCCTACTGGGGCCGGTGACGGTAATTCGGCGGGAGCGGCCTTAGTTTTCTCTGCACGGCTTATCGGGTTGTATTCCATATCGAGGACGAAGTCATTTCGATCGTTCGCCTTCTCGATCAAAGGGTTCCAGAGACGCTCCAGACGCCCCCCATAGTACATCTGATTCAGGCCGAGACCTGCACCCGCTTGGATCCGAAGAAGGAATATAGCGCGATCACGATGTAGGCGAAAAGCGGGACCACGTAGGCCCACGCGACGCTGTGAAACTTCTCCGAAATAAATCCCATCAGCGGGGTCAAGACCGCGCCGCCGACGATGGCCATCACAATCAGCGAGCCGCCAATTTTCGTGTTGGGGCCCAGGCCCTTTAATCCCAGGGCGAAGATGGTTGGGAACATCAGTGACATGAAGAAGCTGGTGAGAAACACGCACCACAATCCGAACCAGCCCGGGAACAACACACCCAGCGAAACCAGCGCGATGTTCACAATGCTGTAAGTCCCCATCAGCTTGTTGGGTGCGATGGTGCGCATCAGGTACGCGGATGCAAACCTTCCCACCCCGAAGGCGGCCAGCGTTCCGGTGAGGAAATAGCCCGCGATTTTTTCCGGCTGCTGGGTTGATTCCTGAACGTACTGGATGAAATAGCTCCAGGTCCCGACCTGCGCGCCGACATAGAGAAACTGCGCCACCACCGCCCACAAAAAGTGGGGATAGCGAAACAATTCCCGGAAGTGCCCGTGGTCGCCGGTGCTGCTTTCGTGTTCACTTTGAATGGCTGGAAACTTGGTGCGCAGAATCAGGAAGGCCCAGAAGATTGCCGCCGCTCCCAGGACTAAATACGGCTTGATGACGCGCAGAGTTTCCATCCGCAGGTACGCCTGATACAGGCCCTGTGCCTTCTTCGCGGCAATTTCCTGGGGGCTCAACTCGATTCCGGAAAAGATGAAAACCGTTCCCACCAGTGCCCCGGTTATCGCGCCAATCGGGTTGAATGCCTGGGAAAAATTCAGCCGCCTCTCCGAGGTATCGGGATCGCCAAGCTGCGCAATAAATGGATTGGACGCGGTTTCCAAGAAAGACAGGCCGCTGGCGATCACAAACAACGCGCACAGAAAAAATGCATAGCTTCCAGCCAGGGCAGCGGGCCAGAACAGAAAGCATCCGGCTCCGAACAGGAACAGCCCGGTAACGAATCCGATTTTGTACCCCGCCTTCCTCATGAGTAGGGCGGCGGGCATGGCCAGAAAAAAGTAGCCCATGTAGAAAGCAAATTGCACCAATCCGGCCTGAAGGCGATTGATGGCGAATGACTTCATGAAATGGCGAATCAGAACGTCATTCAGGTTGTTGGGGATTCCCCACAGGAAGAACAGTACAGTGACAAGAATGAAGGGAACCAACTGCCCCGCCGGAAAAAGCGAGTGGCGCTGCCCCGATTCATTCGGTAATCCCGGCTTCTCGGCCGTTGACACATTCATGGTGGCCTTTCCAGACGCGGTCGCTGAGCGCAAAGCCCGTCGCAAGCGTCTTACACGATACCGTAACGCGAGTCTATTGAGCCGTTCGGACCGGCGACAAGCGATAGAGGACACAACCGTGCGGCGGCAGGGCCACAGTCAGTACACCGGTTGCGCCGAGATCCTTGTGCTCCCAAAGGTCGCGCAGCTTATACGCTCCTTCGGCAATCCCCAGGTCCTTCCACGCGTATCGCACCGTCGCCTTAGATTCGGTGAGATTGAAGACCGCCAGGTACTGGCCGTCGCCCGATCCCGCCTTCGCCACCCAAACCACGGTCTTATCCGTGTTGATGACCGGATGATTTGCCGTAGAGTGCTGATCCACGGCAATGACCTCGGGGTTGGTGAGCAAAGACAATGTCCACGCGTCCGCTTCAGTCAGATCCCCGCCGACCATGAGAGGAGACGGAAAGATAACCCACAGCGTCAGCAACATTCGTTGTTCATCGTGACTCAACCTGCTTTCCCGGGACTTGCCCCACCCGGCGTGCGGTCCCAGATATCCGAAGGGAAGCATGTCGGCGTCGGGCCAGTGTCCGGGTTCGCCTTTGCCCGCCCACTTGGCAACGTAGCCGAACTGGTCGCCCAAACCCTTGGGATAATCAGCATCGTTGTGCCAGATATCCCAGATGTCGTCGGAAATTCTCCACATCTGCGCGTACTGCCGCATCTCATCCACTTTTTCCACGGGCGCTGGCCCCGGAGAGAGGCTGAGCACGATGGGTCTACCGGCCTTGTCCAGAGCTTGCCGGATCATGCGAATGTCATCGCCTTTGTAGGGATGGCTGCTGATGCAATCCACTTTGATCAGATCAACTCCCCAACTCGCGTACATCTTCGCGAGGGAGTCGTAATAGGCCTGAGCCGCCGGTTGCGACGGGTTGGTGCCGAAGTTATCGAAATTCCATGGACAGGTGTCAGAAGAATCCGCGCCGTCCGCCGCCGAGTACGACGAATCTGCTATAGGAATTTTGTTGACCACCGCTTGTTTGGGAATACCGCGCAGAATATGGATTCCAAATCGCAAGCCAAGCGAGTGAACGTAGTCCGCTAAAGGCTTGAACCCGGTGCCGTTGGCCGCCGACGGAAACCGATTCACCGCCGGTGTGTAGCGGCCGAAGGGGTCGAGGCTGTACTGAAAAGTTCGGGAATTACCATCCGACGTCGGGTTGGCAACAAACCATTCCATGTCGACGGTGACATACTTCCACCCGAACGGCTTCAGATGCCGTGCCATCCACTGGGCGTTAGCTTTGAATTGGGCCTCGTTGATCGTCGTGCCATAACCATCCCAGCTATTCCAGCCCATGGGCGGAGTCAACGCCAAAGTGGTTGCGTCAGCCGACGGCTTCGAGCCACCCGCGGATGAATTCTCCTGCGAGACGACGTTCTCGGACAACAAGAACATCGTGCACACAACCAGTACGATCCGCCATTGCATAGATCTCCGCCTTTCAAGAAATCGCGCTCGAAGTTATGTCGCCCACTGAAATACAGAATAGGAATGAGGCGGCAGTTCGATGACGGCGCGCCCCGCGCCGCTGGAAGGTTTGTCCGCCGCCTGCGGCGCTACCTTATTGGGCGCATCAAAACTATTCACCGCCTTCAAGTCATCCCCGTTCAGTACCCACGAAGCCAGTGACTGCGTGCCGCTCTTGCCTTCCCAATTCACTTCGACCTGATGGGGCTTCGACAAATCGCGATTCAGCAGGAACAGCGCAATTGTGCCGTCCTCCGGATTGTAAGTGGCGGTCGCGTCCAAGTGGGAAACCGGACCCATGCCGGAAACTTCGTAAGTGGATGGCGACTCGACCAGGACATCCAGCACGGATCCGCGGGCATACTGCAGCGCCCAACTGTAGGGATAGAAAATGGTCTGCCGGAACAACCCGCCGGCGTTGGTCATGATGGGAGCGATCACGTTAATCAACTGCGCCAGGCAGGCAATCTTGACGCGATCGGCATGGCGAATCAAAGTAATGAGCAGGCCGCCCACCAGCAGTGCGTCCTCGAGATTGTAAATTTCTTCCAGCAGGTGTGGGGCTTCCTGTTCGCGCCCGTTTTCCGCATTCTTGCCGCGCGCGCGATACCAGACATTCCACTCATCGAAGGAAAGCGCGAGTTGCTTGGCCGAACGTTTGTGGCCCCGAACCAGGTCGCAAACCGCCAGCGTCTCCTCGATCTGACGGTCCATGGTCAGGTTCAAGGCCAGGTATTTCCCGCTGTCGCCGCCCGTTTCTTCCGGAGTGTTGCCAACGTAGCGGTGCAAGGAGAGTGCATCCACGTACTCGTAGCATTGTTCAAGCACCTCCCGGTCCCACTCCAGATACGTGGGCATGCCGGGCCCGCTCGATCCGCAGGCCACCAGTTGAAGCGACGAATCCACGTAGTGCATCTGCCGCGCGGCATCGGCCGCCTTGTAGCCGTACTCGGTCGCTGTCATGTGTCCGATTTGCCAGGGGCCGTCCATTTCATTGCCCAGGCACCAGTGCTTCACGTTGTAAGGCTCGGCGTAACCGTTCTGGCGACGCAGATCGCTCCAGCGCGTCCCTTTCTCCACATTGCAATACTCCACCAGCGCTGCCGCTTGCTCGGGCGTGCCGGTTCCCAGATTGAGTCCCATCAGAGGTTGGGTTCCGACGGCTCGGCACCAGGTCATGAATTCATCGGTACCGAATTGATTGGTGTTCAGCGAATTCCACGCCTTGTCGAGAACTCTGGGGCGATCCTTCCGGGGGCCGACCCCGTCCAGCCAGTTATAACCGGAAACGAAGTTGCCCCCGGGGTAGCGAATCAGCGGGACCCCGAGGTCGTGCACTTCTTTCATCACGTCCTTGCGAAAACCATTAGCGTCGGACAGGCTTGAGCCAGGATCGTAGATGCCGTCGTAGATGGCGCGGCCCAGCACCTCTAGGAAGGACCCGAAAACATTCCGGTCGAGGGGAGCGATGGTCCGATGGGTATCCAGATAAATCCGAATCGGTCCTCCGGCGCGCGAGGTCGGAGACTGGCCCCAGAGAGTTTTTCGAAAAAGAAGGCCTGCCGAGCAGGCAAGGCCGGCAGCAGCGGTTTGGCGCATGAAGCGCCGTCTGGAGTGTGAAGCCATGGCGATTGCGTCCCTCGTTTCGCTTCTCGAAGTTAGACGAGTGCGACTGTAGCAGCATCATTATCTTTTCCGCCACAAATAATCTGGGTGCGAAGCTCTTTTGAAAGTTTGACAGACAGAGTTCGAGCGTTTTGGGGTGTTTTTGAGCACTCCGGCGACCATTTGTACAGCACTTGGTACAGGCAGCTGACCCGCCGATTTCAGATCGGCAGGGCTTGGCATTTCCAGGACGGAACTGCCGCTATCGTCATGGCCTACTGCCTGCTTCATGATGTTCTTCATCTCGGGTTGCGTTATATGGGGTACTCCGCCTTGCCAGCGCAAGTGGGGCATTCTCTTCCCGCGTGAACATCTTCAATAGGGACGTTGCGGACTGCCAATGCGACAATGCTCTTGGCTTCTGCTGCCAACTCCGGGTCTAACGTCATCTTTCGTTTGGGCATTGCCGTTTCTCAGGCTCGAAATCATGCCTAAATCGCAAACAAAAAGCCTGTGAACGGACCAGTTCTTCCCCGCTGAGCAAGGGGTGGCTCGATTTTCTGTGTCAACCCGGGAAGTCCTACTTCTTGAACTTCAACGAATGAAGGCGGAGGGCTCGTTGCAAATCTGGATCGTCGGGTCGGATGGGCTCGGGATCCCTCACCTTGATTTGAAAGGGCTCGAATAGGGCCCAGTTTTCAACGTCGTGTCCATACCTCGAGCGGTAGTAGATTCCCGCGAAGCCGTCGTTGAAGACGATGCGCGATGCTAACTGCGTCAGAATTCGCGGAGCCGTCTGCTGCAAGACAGACGCGTCCAAATCATCCAAGCCAAACTTCTCCAGATGAGCTGCCAGCAAGTTCCGCAGTCGGCTGACCCACTCGCTGCTGCAAATGTCGGCAAACTCTCTGCCGGCAGTGGCTACTCCCATGACCCGCTTCTCGACCCATTCCAACGGCACTTCCCCAAGGGGACAGTAGTCATCTTCTCCCTCAACCTCGGCCAATTCAGCCAGGAGTTTGGGATCGACGCGGAATCGACCTAGGGTTTCGAGGAAGCAACCAAGTCTTTGTGAGGATGCATACAGAACACGGTACATCGCTTCCGGATCGTCAAAGCGGTTGCCGAACGTTCCGTCCGGTCCCGCCGAGGCCCAGTCGGGAGCAGACCAGGGGTCAGGCTTCCTCCCCAATCTATAGATCATGCCGGGGCTTTCAAGAATGACTATCCTCCGGCTAAAAATGCGCGAGCCGCGCCAAGAATCTCCGGACCCACGGCCTCTACATTCTCTTCTCGCAAAAGCCGAACCGGCACGCGATCATTCAACTCTGGATTCAGACCCGTAAACCAGGCCTGAACCACGCGTGCCCCTTCGTGATCGCTAATCATCTTCGCCAGCCGATAAGCGAGCCGCAATCGTTCTTCAACGCCCTTGTACGATTCTGAGCCTGCCATCCAACGCTCTACTGCTCTTGTGTCTTTGACCGAAGCGATGTAGGCCGTCAGTTTCTTCCCCAGGATTGCCGTTAGCTCCGTTACGAGTTTGGAAAACTCCAGAGTTGTCGCTTCCCGGTACGCCAACAAATCCGGCCGTGGCGGGGTCAATACTGCCATGTTTTGAGATCTCCCTAACCTCACTGCGAGTGTACCAAAATACCACTTAAATAACAACATAATTACTATAAAATATCAAGCAAAGTAGTTCCCGTGTAAACCATTGAAAATAAACTACAAACCATCGCCGTGGAGGATCTAAACAAGGGCGCGGGACGCCCCGTACCGGCTTCGATCGTCAGGAGACTATCAATTCCGATCCGCCACGTCGGGGAGGCGAGATTTGAACCTCCAACCCCTGGTCCCGAAACCGGGATTCTGGAGTCGTACTGAATGTTTTCAATCTTTTACACTGGTGCTCAACCGTCTCATTCTTGCTCAATCTTCTCATTCAGGGGTTAATGTAAGTCCTCGAATGGCAGTCCGAGACCAGGGGTTCACACCGAAACGAGATCTCCGAATCGTGGGGACTACATCCCAAATCACACGCAATCGCTAACCAGGCGTCAATAGCGCTCACAATCCGGCCAGTGAGTGCAAAGGCGATTTGTCAACAGCCACGCAGGGGAAGACCTGGAGGAACGCCACCTCGGCGGTATCAGGACCAGCCTACGTCAGGGATGATTTCCCATTCTTTCAGCAGCCATTCCGGTACATAGCAGCGATTACCATTGCGCTGACACCAGATTCGCAGCTGACTTGAACTACTGTAGGTTTCCATCGTGAGACCCAAGCGGAGAGCCACACCTTCGAACTCGGTTGCCACGGCTACAGGAGATGGGAGCGGCTTTCCCCAATTCGGATTTCCTCTTCTTTTGTGAACCATGGCGAGAGGAACGATCATACGCCCCTTGTCGTACTGGCCGTGGGACTGTCATGGAATCAATTACACTCAAAACCCCTCAATGAGTGCGAACGCTTGCTATCAGCAGTTACGAGTGTAATCGTGCTGAACCGTCAGCTATTCCGATACGGCGCTCATAAAACCTGTTTTCGCTCAGAAGGCGGATTAGTTCCAGGTTGCCCGTGACTCGACGATGGCCAGCTGACAGGAGTGGCGGATCAGGGGACGGTTGGGTGTTACAAGATGTTTTTGCCATTGACGACGAAAGCCTGGACACGCGAGTAGACGAAAGAGCGGTCGCACGCGATCAGGTCACGGCTGAGCTCCTCATTGAGTTCGATCTCGCTCTGTAGGCTCTCCGGCACGCCGCGCGGAACGATCAGGTTGCGAAAGCAGATGCGGGCGCCGGGTCTGGCCGAGCGTGCTACACCGGCGAAGAGTCGGCCGGTCTCATCGGGGCTCATGAGCTCGCAGATGTTGGAGAGACTGAAGCAGTCGATGGAGGCGTCGGGTTGCCAACCGAGCCACTCCTGCGCGGGTGACGTGACAGGCTCGATACGGTCCAGCCGCTGCCTCACGACTGGCAGGTTTTCTCGGAGCAAGTACGCCGGCACAGCCTCCTCACTCCGATAGCGCGCGAGCAGATATTGTGCCAGGAAGTAATTGGATTCGACCGGGATCTCGCACATCGCGCGCCTGGCTCGCCGAAGAAAACTCTCCGGGACGGATGACGATCCATCGTGGAACTTGAAGTAATCCGCGGTCAGTCCGCGCTTAGCGAGCACCCGCTTGTTGGCGAGCAGCTTGAAGAGCAATCGCCACTGCACCGTGTTCCACTTCCTGTCAAAGTAGTCCTGCTGTTGCTCGAGCGTCTCGCAGCGGAACAATCCATCGATGCGTTTCTTTCCCTGCATCAGGCCCAGAAAGCGGCTGAAAAGACGGATGAAGGACTCGTACTTGCCCGCATTGATGACTCCCTTGCGCACGGCTTCCGGCTTGCTTGTCCAATAGCGAAGGGCAGCCTCACTGAGATCGCCCCGCAAGCGCTCGAAAACCTGCAGTCGCTGTGTGAACGGAGCGAGCCCGAGAAACCCCCGCAACTCCTCGTAATCGAGATGGCGCACCGCGGCGCATTTCAACTCCAGGAGATACGACTGCGACGGGTTGATGTCGACCGCGTAGAGCTTGCCGGGATCCTCCAGCAGCAGCGTAAGCGTGTTGCAGGCACCGGAGGTGATCGTTATGAGCGTTTCGCCGGGCTGGATCGCCAGGGCTCGCCGGTCCGATGCGGGATCTTCCCAACTCATCCCAAACAGCAGATCAGACAGCTCTACCTGCTCCCGCGATTTGACGCTCATGTGCTAATCCTTCCGTCTCGCAGGTGACTTCTTCAAGAGGCCCTTGTGCGTTGTACAGCGGCGCAAGATGGATTCCGTGACGCGCCGCAATGGTTTCGATCTCCTGCACTCGCTCGGGTGTGATGAACCCTCTTCCCTGGGAGAACGGTTCAAATCTGCCCTCCAGGGCGAGCACCATGCCTTCCATAACACATCCTTGTCCCACATTCGGAAATGGATGACGATGCAGCACGCGGTGAACATCGGGTTCGAAGCTCATTCCGCCGAGCGACTGGCCAAGCCCTCCGAAGAACACAGTGCAACCCTCCAACACGCCGTCCGGTGAGAGGTTTTTCGGGTAGCCCGCATCACAGACGATAGCGTTGGGGCCGAGCCGTCCTAGAAGCAGCGATGGCGACTCAAGGCTGGCCACGCAGATCACGATATCGGCCTGCACGGAAAGCTGCTGCAGATCGGTTGCGATGTCCACGGCCGTTCCGCTGGCGCTCAACTCCTCCGCGAGGCTGCGCAGACGATCGATGTTTCGCGCGTTGAGGACCACACGATTGACCAGGGGCCCCAGGCAGCGAGCGCAGCCGGATCCAACATCGCCCGTTGCCCCGACGATGACCAGTGTCGCATCACTCAGGTTCCGGCCCTTTAACGCGCAGACCTTCTTGACGCCCTGCACGATAAAGGCGACCGTCAACGTGTTGCCGGTGGTGAAGACGGTCTCGCCCTTTTCGGGAAGAAGATCGGAGTCGCCTTCGATGAGGATGGAGCTGAAACCGCCGAGACTCACAATCCGCGCTCCTGCCTTGATGGCGCAGGCGGCGGCGTCGCGGACACGACCGATGTTATCGCGCCTGTGCTCGAACCCAAGACGATCTGGAGGGATGAACGAATCGATGTAGACGCCATGAACGCTGTGGCCAAGCACGGAGCGGTGGTCGATGTGGCAGACCGCCCTGGGCGGGATCCACGGAAAGATGTCCTTGATCTCGTCGTCTGGAATCGGCGCGCGGTCGGGCCCCCGCAAAACGGCGAGCACATCCGCGGCCGCTCTCCAGCTTTCCTGATGTGCGATGAGCGCAAAATCAATGGCCATGGTCAACCTCCATCCCTACACCGGCAGTCTCGTTACCCATTTCAGCGTCATCTCACCGGGCAACCCCAGTAGGTCGAGAACCTTCAAATACTGCCGCAACGACACCCCGCGAAGGACGGCTGTCGTCAGACCGACGCTCGGGAGCGACGGCTTAATGCAGCTGCCATGGCAAAGTTGGCAGTGTCCGTTTTTATCTTCGCGTGCCAGCATCTCGGCAAGCGTTGTCATCACGTCCAGATGAAGCGCATGCACCTTATCGTCGAACCGCTTTACATCGCGCGCTCGATCCGCCCTCAGGATCGACATTGCATGCTGGATGTGATCTCTCTCCTCCGCCGCGATCGCGGTGAAGGTCTTGCCGATCGTGCCCGGCGCGACCTGCCCGATCCGTTCATAGCTCGCGACCGCGAACGATTCGAGCATCACCTCCTGAATGATCAGGCAACCGATAGAGTCTTTCTCCGCAATACAGCGGAGGAATGCGTCGCGGAGGCGCTTCCAATACTGGGCCTCCACGTTGTCGACAACATTCACTCCAAGCTTTCGCCCTTCAGCAGCAAACGCAGCTGCGTGCCCACGCTCACCCGACGCATGCTCCAGCGCGTCTTCTTTTTCTGCCTCGTCCACGCATATCTCTGCCAGCGAGGCATAGTTCGAGGCCGCGATGAGTTCGCCGGTAATGGCCTGTGCGAGTACATCCTGCCAGACCGATGCGGTTAAGGAAACATCCTTAGCGTCCGCGGGCGTTGAGTGATTGAGGCTGGTACTGACTTCCATGTCATTCTCCTTAAAGACCGATTCCCTATGTGCATCAAGGGCCGATGGATCCAGTTAAACCAAAGCGAAATCTTCATACGGAACTTGATCAACCAAGCTCTTCACCCGATTCGGCGTAATCAGGCTCGTCGCCATCGCGTGCGAAGTGAAGGTGAAGCGTGGAATGCCGGCGACAACACACCTCAGCGGGTCGCGCTCGTGCAGCCCCACGGACAAAAAAGTATATCTCCTCCGGAACGCCTCTACGCGTGCCTCGGCGATCAACGGTCGCAACGCCGCTTCGTGCCCCTGCGCGCAAGCCATGTGCCGGACATAGAGCATGGCCAGCGGTGCACCGATGCGTGGGATGCTAAGCCTTGAGACAGGAAGAGCTAACACCCGAAGCACTCCAAGCGCGAAGCGCAACGAAGCCGGCAATCCAATCAAGACGTTCTGCCGCAGATTCTGCGTGTCTTCAATCGTCAGTGTCGCGATCACCCGTCCCCGGTCGCGCACCACCGTAGTCTTTAGGAATAATCCAGGCTCTGTTGATTCAGTCCTTGCTTCCAAATCAGCTACCGCGACCGGTGGCGCGAAGGTCCGCTCACGGTTGCTTCGATCCAGGATGTCCGCAATCTCTGGCAGGTCTTCCGCCCTAGCTTCTTCGGCTAGATATCTTCCCGATCTCCTACGGAAGGGTGAGGGCAGAAGCTCGTCGACGAAGAATCGCCCCAACATCACCTCGACGGGCGTTCCGTGGCGCCCCTCGGCCAGTGCCATCACCCGCTTGTTTCCATCCGCCACCAGACTAAAGGAAAGATCAATTCGGCGTGCCCGAAGGTAATTTTCGAGAGTAGCTATCAGGCGCACTGCCAGGCGCCTCCCAGTGAAAAGTGGATGCACTTTTAGATCGTTCGCGTGGGCCGTCGTCTCCGCCACGCCGCCAACATAAGCCGGATGAATCGCGGCGGACATACAACCGATCACCTTGCCCTCACACGTGGCAACAAAAACAATGCTCTCTCCGCGGGCTCGGAGCAGGGCGAAGAAGTCCGGATCCCGGTCGATCCGCAAAGAGATATTTCCGGCCATCGGCGTAACCCTGGTCAAGGCAAGCAGCGCGTCATTGTCCGCGGCCACGGCCTCACGAATCTCGATTCCGTCGTTTTCCGCAAAGCCCGGCGTCGGCAGTGCGGCGTCCACGATCTTCGCCTTCATCGGGTCCTTTCTGCTATCGTCGCTGTCGTAGCGCCATACAACCCGAGCGGCCACCAGTTCCAGTCTCCGGCAAGCTGTAGAAGCGCCGGCCCCACCACCATCCGCACCACCGTAGCGTCGATCAGCACCGCCGCGGCAAGCGTGAATCCCAGCATCTTGACGACCAGAAAACTCCCCATCGTAAATGCCGCAAAAACCGCGATCATGATCGCGGCGGCGCTCGTAATCAGTCCCGCCGTGCTCGCCAACCCCTCGATCACCGCAGCTCTCTCCGAAAGGCCGCGACGTCTTTCCTCAAGCACGCGAGCCACCAGGAAGACCTCATAGTCCATGCTCAGCCCGAAGACAATTGCAAAGGAGAGAATCGGCACAATGGGGAACACGCTTCCTGCGGCCGTCCCGACACCAAACAACCTGCCCCCGTGCCCATCCTGAAACACCAGAACCAGAGCGCCAAACGCTGCGCCAACCGACAGCAGATTCAGGACGACTGCCTTCACTGCTGCAAACAACGATCGCAATCCCAGAAGCAGGGCGATAAGACTCCCCATCACCACCCCTGCCATAACCTTGGGCAGACGCTCTCGCACCACCGAGTCATAGTCGGCGTTCAGTGCCGGTATACCACCAATCCGGAGTGCGGCCCCGCGTACTCCTGTCAGTTTCTCCAGATCGGCGGAGCGGAGTTCACGCACCCACCGTATCTGTTCGCTAGGCGAGACTCCCGCGGCGGGCAGAACCTCAATCAGCGTCGCGAGCCCGTCGTTCCGCAGAAAACTCTTTCGCGTGGTCTCTGATGC
>Ga0209890_10000497_pt1 | contig 18239 bp, 19 predicted proteins | sample OrgsoiDNA2013049_FD_185799 | JGI IMG/M metagenome (GOLD analysis project Ga0209890, IMG submission 185799) | Permafrost soil microbial communities from the Arctic, to analyse light accelerated degradation of dissolved organic matter (DOM) -... | ecosystem: Environmental > Terrestrial > Soil >...
TGTCGTGGTTACCGACGACACCGGTATCCGTTACAGCCATCCCAACCGTTCCCTGATCGGCCGGCGGGTCAGCACCGACCCCTCTGAGGCCCTCGCCGGCCGCGAGTTCGTCGCCATCCAGAAGGGCACGCTGGGCGACTCGGCCCGTGGCAAGGTTCCTCTGCGCGCCGCGGACGACTCGGTGCTGGGGGAGGTCAGCGTGGGCATCAGCACCGTCGACCTCAACGCCGGGATGAACGAGCTGGTGCTGCTGCTCATCCTCATCACCGCTGCCGCGCTCGCGGTGGGAATGCTGGGCGCGGTGACCCTCGCCAGGAGGCTTCGTCGGACCACGCTCGGGCTGGAGCCCGAGGAGATGGCCGACCTCCTGCGCGAGCATGCCGCGGTGCTTGGCGGGGTGCGTGAGGGAGTCATCGCGATCGATCATCTGGGTCGGGTGACCGTCTGCAACTCTGAGGCGATGCGCCTGCTCGGTGGTGAGGTGCGGCTCGGCGTTCCGCTGGCCAGCTCTGGTGCCCCCGGTATCGTCGAGACCCTGTTCTCGGCAGACAAAGCGCCGTCGGGCGCGCTGCGGGTGATCCGTGAGCAGGTGGTGCTGGCCACCCGGCTCCCTGTCCGGCGCGAGGGGCAGGATCTCGGGATGGTGCTGATCCTGCGGGACCGTTCGGATCTCGACGAGCTCGGTCGCGAGCTCGAGGCGACCCGGGCCCTGACTGACGCGCTGCGCGCCCAGGCCCACGAGTACACCAACCGGCTCCACGCCCTCACCGGGATGTTGCACCTCGGCCACGTCCAACAGGCCCAGTCGTACCTCGCGGAGCTGCACGGGAACGTGAGCCTGGGTGGTGGCGTGGAGGACCCCTATCTGGCTGGCCTGCTCGCCGCGAAGTCGGCGGCAGCCTCCGAAGCCGGCGTTCGGCTTACCGTAGGGGACCCGACCTGGGTGCCGGGGCGACTGCGTCAGCCACTGGATGTCATTGCCGTGGTGGGAAACCTGGTCGACAACGCTATCCGTGCCGCCCGGGACGGTGACCGGCGACCTGCCTGGGCCGAGGTGACCCTGGTGTCCGATGAGGAGGATCTGGTGGTCCATGTCGTGGACAGCGGTGCCGGGGTGACGCCCGAGCAGGTCGAGAGCGTGTTCGCCTCAGGATTCACTACCCGGGACGTCGAGCCGGACCAGCACGGACTGGGGCTCGGCCTGGCACGGCAGACCGCCCGTCACCACGGCGGCGACGTCGTTCTGGCACACCCCGGGGACGGCGAGCAGGGTGCCGTGTTCACCGCCAGGATGGTCGGCGTGATCATCTCGGCGGCGGAGCCGTCCGCCCTCGGTACCGGTCTGGAAGGTGCGCACAGATGATCCGGGTTCTGGTCGTGGACGACGACTTCCGCGTCGCACAGGTTCAGGCGTCATACGTCGCGCGCGTATCCGGCTTCGAGGTTGTCGGCACAGCCCACAGCGCCGCCGAGGCCGTGCGCCTCGCGTCGGAGCTGCGCCCGGACCTGGTGCTGCTGGACGAGTACCTCCCCGATGCCACTGGCTCTTCCGTGATCGGCAGGTTCGACGCCGCGGTCATCGTCATCAGCGCCGCTGACGACGCCACGACGGTGCAGCGCGCACTGGCTCGGGGAGCGGTCAACTACCTCTTGAAACCTTTTGCGCCGGCTGTCCTGGTCGACCGGCTGAACGCGTTCGCGCGATTCCACCGGTTGGTAGCCGGTGACCGGCGGCTCGACCAGAGAGACGTCGACCGGGCGATGGTTGTCCTCCACGAGGGAGACTCCCCGACTTCCTCGATGCCCAAGGGCCGCTCAGCGGTGACCGCCGACTCCATCCGCGAGGCGTTGAGGAGCTCCAGCGAGGCCATGACGGCCCAGGCGATCGCCGAGTCCGTTGGCGTGTCGAGGGCGACCGCCCAGCGCTACCTGGCTGACCTTGCCCGAGCCGGACGAGTCGACCTGACCTTGCGTTACGGCACAACAGGCAGACCCGAGCACCGCTACGAGTGGCTCGGATCCGCCGCCGGATGAGGCATATTCGGGCCCGTGAGCCCGTGAGCCCGTGAGCCCGTGAGCCGTGAGCCCGTGAGCCCGTGAGCCCGTGAGCACGAAGCGGCCCGGCAGCTTGCGCTACCGGGCCGTTCACCTGCTGGCGGTGCAGACCCTGCCGATGTGTCAGGGCGTGCTTGGGAGGTCAGACGGGAACGTCTGCGGTCTGGACGAGCTGAACGTCCAGGGTGATCTTGACCTTCTCGCCAACAAGAACGCCGCCGCCCTCGATTGCGACGTTCCAGGACAGGTCGAAGTCCTTGCGGTTGATCTCGGCGGTGGCCTCGAAGCCGGCGCGGGTGCCGCCCCACGGGTCGGCGCTGACGCCGCCGAAGTCCAGGTCAAAGCTGACCGGCTTGGTGGTGCCCTTGATGGTGAGCAGGCCCTCGAGGGCGTCGTCCGTGACCTTGGTGGACTTGAAGGTCATCACGGGGTTGTTCTCGACGTCGAAGAAGTCACCCGACTTCACGTGAGTGTCGCGGTCCGCGCTGTTCGTGTCGATCGACGCCATCTTCACAGTGGCTTCGACCGTCGACAGCTCGAACGGCTGGGCAACCGTGACGACCGCGGAGAAGTCCTTGAACTGGCCCCGGACCTTGCTCACCATGAGGTGGCGGGCGACGAAACCGACTTCGCTGTGGGAGGCATCGACGTTCCAGATGCCAGGCTTGAGGTCAGAGAGGTTGCTCATGTGAATGCTCCTTGTTTATGGTGGTTTGCACCAATTTATGGTTGGTTTTCGCTGTGTGTACGACGCTAGCACGAGATTAAGTTTACTGTTCAACTAGTAGGACAGTAGCAGGATGAAGTTTATTCTTCAACTAGAAGCCGGTAGGATTCATTCCATGAACGCCAACACACCGCAGCCGCAGTGGCTCGACGCCCAGGAGCAGGACGTCTGGCGTGAGTACCTCCGCGCGAGCCGGCTGCTGGAGTCTGCCCTGGATCATGACCTTCAGGCCCACGGGCTGCAGCTCACCGAGTACGAGATCCTGTCGATGCTGTCCGAGCAGCCGCAGCGGCGACTCCGCATGTCTGTCATCGCCGATCTGGTGGTGCAGTCCCGCAGCCGGTTGACCCACACGGCCGGCCGTCTCGAGAGTCGCGGATGGGTGCGCCGGGAGGCATGCGAAGGGGATCGACGCGGTGTCGAGCTGGTGCTGACCGACACGGGTTTCGCCGAGATCGTCCGGATGGCGCCGACCCACGTGGCCAGCGTTCGCGCCAACGTCCTGGATCACCTCTCCCGCGAGGACCTCCTTGCCCTCGGTCGCGCCATGGCGCTGATCAGCAGCGGCATCCTGAGCACGGGGGTATGCGACGAGGTCAGGGCGACCGAGGAAGAGCCCGCCTGAGTGCTGCGCGAGGGAGCGCGCTCGTCGACTGCGATGATGGTTCGCATGATCACTCCGCAGACCCCCTACCCCTATGACGCGCCCGCTTCCCTCGCTCTTCTGACCCGCGCTGCTGTGGTTACTCCGGGTGGGGTCAACAGCCCTGTGCGTGCCTTTCGGGCCGTTGGCGGGACGCCAAGGTTCATGTCCAGCGGGAGCGGGCCGTACATCACCGACGTCGACGGCCGCGAGTACGTCGACCTGGTGTGCTCCTGGGGTCCGATGATTCTGGGGCACGCGCACCCCGACGTGCTGGCCGCGGTTCAGGCGGCAGCGCTCAGGGGGTTCAGCTTCGGGACACCGAGCGAGAACGAGGTCGCGCTGGCCGAGGAGATCGTGTCCAGGGTGCCGCCGGTCGAGCAGGTGCGCCTGGTCAGCAGCGGAACAGAGGCGACGATGAGCGCCCTGCGGGTGGCCAGGGGGTTCACGGGTCGATCCGCGGTGGTGAAGTTCGCCGGCTGCTATCACGGACACGTGGACGCACTCCTGGCCTCGGCGGGCAGCGGTCTGGCCACGTTCGCGCTGCCGGACTCTGCCGGGGTCCCTGCCTCGAGCGCCAGCGAGACGATCGTCCTGCCCTACAACGATGTTCCCGCCCTCGAGGCAGCCTTCGCCCAGCACGGCGAACGGATCGCGGCCGTGATCACAGAGGCCTGCCCGGGCAACATGGGGATCGTCCCGCCGCTGGCCGGCTTCACCGAGGCGCTCCGTCGGGTGACCACGCAGTACGGGGCGCTCTTGATCTCCGACGAGGTGATGACCGGATTCCGTTGCAGCGCCTCGGGTTGGTATGGCCTCGAGGGTCCCTACGAAGGTGGCGCGCCCGATATGTTCACCTTCGGCAAGGTGATGGGTGGTGGCTTCCCCGCGGCAGCGTTCGGTGGGCGCGCCGAGATCATGGCCATGCTTGCCCCCGACGGGCCCGTGTACCAGGCCGGGACGCTGTCAGGTAACCCGGTGGCAACGGCGGCCGGCCTGGCGACGCTCCAGGCCTGCACCCCGGAGGTCTACGACCGGCTCGGGGTTGTCAGCTCAGCCATTGCGGACGCGACGTCGGCCGAGTTCACTAGCCTCGGCATACCGCATGTGGTCCAATGGGCCGGCAGCATGTTCAGCATCTTCTTCAGGGAGGGCGCCGTGACCAACTACGACGAGGCCAGAGCCCAAAAGGAGCAGGCCTTCACAGCGTTCTTCCAGTCCATGCTCAGCCAGGGTGTGCATCTGCCTCCGAGCGCGTTCGAGACCTGGTTCGTCAGCGCCTCCCACGACGATGCGGCGCTCGACCGGGTCCTCGCCGCGCTGCCGGCGGCGGCACGAGCCGTCAGGGACTCGTTTGCGACCGTCCCCTCATGACCGCCGCCGGGGGGCTCGAACGGACCATCGTGCACCTGATGCGGCACGGAGAGGTGCACAACCCCACGGGCGTGCTCTACGGCCGGCTGCCCGACTTCCACCTCTCGGACCTTGGCCGGGAGATGGCCGAGACGGTTGGTGCCCATCTTGGTCCCCGCGACGTGACTGTGGTCGTCGCCTCGCCCCTGGACCGGGCCCAGGAGACGGCAACGCCTATCGCGTCCGCGCATGGTCTTCCGGTCATCACGGACGAGCGGGTGATCGAGGCCGGCAACTACTTCGAGGGCAAGACGTTCGGGGTCGGTGACGGGTCGCTGCGGTATCCGAAGCACTGGCCCAAGCTGGTCAACCCGTTCAAGCCGTCGTGGGGGGAGCCCTACCGGGAGATCGCCGACCGGATGCTCGCGGCCATTGCCCACGCGCGGGGCCTGGCCCGGGGTCATGAGGCGGTGATCGTCTCCCACCAGCTGCCCGTGTGGACAGCCCGCTCCCAGCTGGAGGGTCGTCACCTCTGGCACGATCCCCGCGCCCGTCAGTGCTCGCTGGCCTCCCTGACATCCCTGTCGTTCGCGGGTGACGAGCTTGAGTCGATCATGTACAGCGAGCCCGCCGCGGCACTGCTGCCGGGAGCAAGCAATATCGCAGGGGCATGAGCTTGGATCCGTCGATGACCCGCCGACTCACCGTTGCCGTCGCCGTCACCGTCGGAATGGGGAGCATGCTCGGCGTCGCAGCGTGTGGCTCTGACGCCGGCTCTATCGCGGCGCAGGCGCGCTCCGGCGATGGCAAGGGTTATGTCTCCGGTGACGGCAGCATCGAGCGTCTCGCCCCGGACAGTCGCTCGAGCCCGCTGGCCCTGACCGGCAGGACGTTGCAGGGCACGGCGTGGAGAGTCTCGGATGCCAGGAACCAGGTCCTGGTCCTGAATGTGTGGGGCCAGTGGTGCGGTCCTTGCGTGGCCGAGATGCCGCACCTGCAGCAGGTCTGGTCGCAGTTCTACGTGGCCGGCAGACCCGTGCAGTTCATGGGCATCAACTACCGTGACGGCGTCGAGACGGCCCTGGCTTTCCTGCGTTCCGCCAAGATCACCTACCCCTCGTTGCAGGACGACGGCGGGGCGACGTTGCTTGCCCTGCGCGGAAAGGCGAACACCACGCCCACCACGCTGGTTCTGGACCGTCAAGGACGAATCGCAGCCCGGGTCTCGGGACCGGTCAGCGCCGACACCCTGACCGGGCTGGTCAACGACGTGCTCGGCGAGAAGGCGTGAGCGCTGACGCCGCGGGCGCGATCACGTCCGGGGCGCTGCCACTGGCCATCCTCGTCGCCGTTGCCGCGGGCTTCGTGTCTTTTGCCTCCCCGTGTGTTCTCCCCCTGGTGCCGGGCTTCCTCGGATATGTGACCGGGCTGTCCGGCGTCAGCCTCGAGCAGCGCAGCCGAGGGCGGATCATGCTCGGCGCACTGTTGTTCGTGCTGGGGTTCAGCGCCGTGTTCATCGCGGTTGCCGTGACCGTCTCGGCGGCCGGCGCCCTCATGAAGGAGCACCAGAGCCTGCTGATGAGACTTGGTGGCGTCCTCGTGATCTTCATGGCGCTGGTGTTTCTTGGCAGCGGCCGGCTGAGCACGTTGCGGCCCGGCTGGAGGCCGGCCGCCGGTCTGGCGGGAGCGCCGCTGCTCGGAATGGTGTTCGGCCTGGGCTGGGCTCCCTGCACCGGGCCGACATTCGGCGCGATCATCGCGATGTCGACCGCACTGTCCGGCGACCAGCACGTCATCGCCCGTGGAGTAGGGCTCGCAACGGCATACTCGCTGGGCCTGGGTCTGCCCTTCCTGCTCATTGCCGGTGGCTACTCCCGGGCCGGCCTCGCCTCTCGGTGGCTGAGGCAGCACTACCGCGGCATCCAGATTGCCGGTGGAGGGCTCCTGCTGGTCGTCGGGATCCTGCTCGTGACCGGCCTCTGGGAGATCGTGACCACCTCGATGCAGTCCCGCCTGGTCGACCAGTTCAGGACGGTGTTGTGATGACGAGGCGTGCATGGACCAGGCTCTTGCAGACGAGGTTTTCATGGACCAGGCGTCTGCGGTGACGAGGCTCCCGGGATGACACAGAGCAAGATGGACACCCGTCCCGACGAGAGCGAGGTGACCCAGCCGACGCTCGGGCCAGTCGGGATGCTGCGCTGGGCATGGCGGCAGCTCACGAGTATGCGGACGGCGCTCTTTCTTCTGCTGTTGCTGGCGATCGGAGCGGTGCCGGGCTCGATCTGGCCACAGCGGAATATCGATGCCGGGCGAGTTGCCGACTACCTGGTTCGCCACGGGGGAACCGGCCCTTGGCTCGATCGCCTGGGCTTCTTCGACGTCTACTCCTCACCGTGGTTCGCCGCCATCTACCTGCTGCTCTTCGTCTCGCTGGTCGGCTGCGTTGTTCCCCGATCCAAGATCCACTGGGCAGCGATGCGGGCGCAGCCCCCCCGGGCACCCCTTCACCTCGAGCGGCTCCCCGAAAGTGGCCAGATCGTGGTCGACGGGTCGCCCGAGGATGTGCTCCGGGCCGCGCGGGAGGTTCTGGAGGGCCGGCAGCCCGGGGGTCGACGACACTTCTTGACCAGGCGCATGGCTGGAAGGAGCACCCTGGTCAGGCGCTGGCGGGTTCGCTCCGAGGAGCTGTCGCTCAGTGCGGAGACCGGCTACCTGCGCGAGACCGGCAACCTGACTTTTCACATGGCATTGATCGTGGTCATCGTTGCTGTTGCGGTGGGCCACCTGTTCGGCTGGCGGGGCGACCGGATCCTGGTCACCGGCAAGAGCTTCTCGAACACCATCTCCGCCTACGACACCTTCGACCCCGGCCCGTGGGTCGACACCGAGGCGCTGTCGCCGTTCAAGGTTGCCGTCGACAGGCTCGACGTCACCTTCGAGGAGCACAGCATCGGCGCGCAGCAGGGCGCCCCGCGCGACTTCACGGCATACACGCGCACGCAGGCCAGCCCGAATGCCCCACAGATCCACCAGATCCTGAAGGTAAACGGGCCGTTGAGCTTCGGCGGGACGTCGGTGTTCCTGCTGGGCAACGGCTATGCACCTGTCATCACCGTGCGGGACTCCGCCGGGCAGGTGCTGATGCACGAAGCCACGCCATTCCTGCCTCAGGACGCCAACTACAGGTCGGTGGGCGCCGTCAAGGTCCCCGCGGCCAGCCCTGAACAGCTGGGGTTCTTCGGGTTCTTCCTGCCCTCGGAGTACCTCGACCAGGTTGCAGGGCCGTCCTCGTTCTTTCCCGACCTCAAGAATCCCGCTCTGGCGCTCGGGGTCTATGAGGGCGAGCTCTTTCCGCAGGGGCGGCCTCAGTCGGTCTACACGCTCAGCACCGAGAAGATGACGCAGCTCAAGAACGCCAGGGGCGAGCCGCTGCGGCTGCTGCTCAAGCCGGGCCAGACGATGACGCTGCCCGGGGGTCGGGGAACCATCACCTTCGACTCGGTCCAGCGCTGGGCAGGGCTCTCGATTCGCTACGACCCGGGCAAGCTGGTCGCGCTTCTTGGCGCCATCGCCGCACTGGGTGGGCTGATTGCCTCGCTGATGATCCGCCGTCGCCGGGTGTTCGTGCGCGTCCAGCCGAAGGGACGACGTACCTTGGTCTCGATCGGCGGCCTCGCCAAGGGTGAGGACCCCGGGCTCGCGGAAGCCATCGAGGACCTGCTCGGCGCCATCGCACTGCGCTGCAGCACCACTGGCACCAGCACCAGCAGCTACATAGGCACCAGCACCTTAGACACCAGCACAAATGGGAGCGGGACGAAGCCATGACGAACCAGACTCTCGCGCAGTACGCCAATCTCGGCGTCTACTCGGCGATGGTGGTGTTCACCCTAGCCATGATCGCGTTCGCGTTCGACCTGGCCGGAGCAGCACCCAGGGTCCCGGCGTCGGCGCCTGAGCCCCGGATGGAGCCGGCGCTGGCCGGCGCCGCGCCCCCAGACACTGCAGACGATGCTCTGGTCCCCGATGGCGAGCCAGACCTGCCACGGCCTCGGTCGCGAAAGGCGGCCGGTATCGCGATGATGCTCACCCGGCTGGGTGGCGGGCTGCTGATCGCTGCGGCAGCCATGAGGGGCCTGTCAGCTCACCGACCACCGCTCGGCAACATGTTCGAGTTCGCCCTCGTGGGCTGCATGTTCGTGGTCGTCGTCTTCGTCGCGATCAGCCTACGGCGCGACGTTCGCTGGCTGGGGCTCTTCGTCATCGGCCCGGTGCTGCTGACGCTGGGACTGGCGATCACGGTCTTCTACACCGATGCCAGTGAGCTGCTTCCCTCGCTCAGGAGCGTCTGGCTCGTCATCCATGTCACGGTCGCCACCTTCGCGGTGGCGCTGTTCACCATCGCGTTCAGTGTGACGATCCTGCACCTGGTCAAGATGTGGCTGGAGGCGCAGGCGGCCAGTGACCCCCGGGCGATGTCACACCTGAGGACCGCCGTGAACACCGCTCTTCCACCGGCGCGATCTCTGGACCGGACGGCATACGGCATCCATGCGGTGGCGTTCCCGCTGTGGACCTTCACCCTCATCGCCGGCGCTATCTGGGCCGAGCAGGCGTGGGGCCACTACTGGAACTGGGACCCCAAAGAGGTGTGGACGTTCGTCATCTGGGTCATCTACGCCGCCTACCTGCACGCCCGCGCGACAACGGGATGGTCGCCACGCGCGGCTAACTATCTTGCGCTCGCGGGCTATGGTGCCATTCTGGTCAACTACATGGTCGTGAACGTGTACTTCGTCGGCCAGCACTCGTATTCGGGGATGTGAGCATGGCGCGCTACACGGTGTTGCGACTGATGATCTTCTTCGGGCTCTTTTGTGCCCTGTGGCTTCTGGGCCTGCGCGATGCAAGCCAGCGATGGTGGCTGCTCGGTCTCTCGGCGCCCGCCTCCATGGTCGTCTCGTATTTCGTTCTGCAGGGCCCGCGGGCGCAGTTCAGCGCCAGTATCGCTCGCCGTGTCGACGGGCATGCCCGTCGGTCTCAGCAGGCCCAGGCGCACGATACTGATGAGAGCGTTGAGGACGCCCAGAGCTGACCGGACCCCGCTGCCCACGATCGGTTTCTGGCTGGATCCGCTCGGGTTTGTGGTGGCCCACCCAGTTTGGGGGGCTCAGCCCAGGTGGGTGGCAGCCGCCAGCCCGATAGCCAGCAGGAGGCCATACGCAAGCTCGAAGCGGCCTGTCCCCGTCAGGACGGGGACGAGGTCCTTGCCCACAGCACCGCCCAGAACCCGCCTCAACAACGGAATCGCCAGGACGAAGGACAACAAGGCGATCAAGGCGCTCGGGTGGATGGTGCCGACCAGTACGACACAGGCGAGCGCGACGATCACCAGCACGGCATACAGCTGGCGGGTCCGGGCCTGGCCCAGACGAACCGCCAGCGTCCGCTTGCCATGTGACCGATCGGTCGGTATGTCGCGCAGGTTGTTGGCGACCAGGATCGCCGATGCGAGAGCGCCCACGCCGACGGCGCCCGCAATTGTGGCCGTGCTGAGGGTGAGCGCCTGGGTGTACGTCGTGCCCAGAGTTGCCACCAGACCAAAGAACACGAAGACGAAGACTTCGCCCAGCCCGGAGTATCCGTACGGACTCTTCCCCCCGGTGTAGTACCAGGCGGCGACTATCGAGGCGGCGCCCACCGGCAGCATCACGAAAGCGCCGCTGAGCGCCACGAGGGCCAGGCCGATCAGGGCCGCTGATGCGAAGCAGAGCATTGCCACGGCCTTGACGTCACCGGGTCTGGCCAGCCGCTGACCCACGAGCCGCACCGGTCCCACCCGATCCTGATCGGTGCCGCGGATGCCGTCGGAGTAGTCGTTGGCGTAGTTCACGCCCAGCTGCAGCGCCAGCGAGACCAGCAGGGCCAGCAGGGCGAAGGCTGCCTCACCCTTGTCGAGGGCGTATGCGGCGCCGGTACCGACCAGAACGGGTGAGAGCGCGGCAGGAAGAGTCCGGGGACGGGCGCCTTCGACCCACTGTGACAACGTGGCCATGGGTTGTTCTCGCTCAGCTCTCTGTCAGGTGAGGTGGTGCTGTCAGGTGAGGTGGTGCTGTCAGGTGAGGTGGTGCTGTCAGGTGAGATGGTGCTGTCAGGGCATGCGGCACGCAGGTGCAGCCGGCCGTCTGGGTAGTTGCCGTCGTCGGCTGCAGACGCTCACGCACTCAAAGGCTGCGAAGGAAATCCGGATCATCGTCGGGGCCACGAGGTGCCGCGGGGTAGTCGGACCCTCGGCGTCCGCTTCGTGGGCCGTGCGCCCTGCCGGTGACGAGCCAGGCTATGGCGCCGATCCCGGACGGGGCTGAGATAAGGATCAGCAGAATCCAGACGATCTTGGGTAGATGCCGGACTCGGGTGTCCTCGGTCTGGATGGCGTCGATCACCGAATAGATGGTCAGGGCGAACGGAATGAGGAAAAGAAACACCTTGAGCATCCCGACCTCCTTGCTTGCTTGCCGATGTGGTCTTGAACTGCAATTCTGCCATGGAGTCAGAGTCACGAGCCGGGCGCCCACGCCTCGGGCGCGGCTTAGCAGCTTTGGTCGAAAAGCTTCCGAATCGCGGCCCGGTCGGGCTTGCCGGGGCCCCGCAGAGGGAGCTCGGGCAAGGTCGCCAGCCGCCGTGGCAGCCCATGATCGGGCAGTATTCCGCGCAGCTGGCCGCGCACCTCGTCAAGGGTCGGCGGCAGGTTTCCGTCCGTGACCACCACTGCCGCACTGACGACCTGGCCCCATTCCTCATCGCGGCTGCCCACCACCACGGCCTCGGCGATGGTGTCCAGCTGGACCAGCGCTGCCTCGACCAGCCCGGGAACCACCTTGAGACCGCCGGTGTTGATCTGGTCATCGATGCGGCCGTCGACGATGAGGTTGTCCCCGTCGAGGCGGCCCGCGTCATCGGTGCGAAACCACGCCATACCTTGAGAGTCCCTGCTGAACGACTCCGCAGTGAGCTCTGGTTCGCCAAGGTAGCCCAAGGCGAGCGTGGCGCCACCGAGCCGGATACGGCCGTCGTCGTCGAGTAGCACGCGACTGGGCCCGAGGGCACGGCCGTCATACACGCAGCCGCCGGCGGTCTCGCTCATGCCGTAGGTGGTGACCACCCGGACCCCAAAGCCCTTCGCCCGCGCCAGCAGGCTGGCGGGTGCCGCCGCGCCGCCGAGCAGGACGGAGGTAAAGCGGGCGAGCGCTCGGCACCCATCGGCGGATGCCAGGAGTCGGACAAGCTGGGTCGGGACGAGAGCGGTGTAGGCCCTCGCACCTGAGGTGATCTCAGCGGTGGCACTGGCAAACGCCGCAGGTGTAAAACCTCCCGCAAGATCCATGCAGACCGGTGTCGTGCCCCCGACCACGGAGCGGATCAGCACCTGGATTCCGGCGATGTGGTGGGCCGGCAGCGCCAGCAGCCATTGGCCCTGTCCGCCCAGCCGCTGATGGGTAGCATCGGCAGAGGAGCGCAGGGCAGTACTGGTAAGCATGGCCAGCTTGGGGCGTCCGGTGGATCCTGACGTGCCGATCGTGAGCGAAAGGTCCTCGGGGAGGTTGGTCAGGTCGTCCGGTATGGGCCGTGGGGGGCTGTTGGCGGCATGGGGGGCCACGGCCGGGCCGGAGCCCTCCAGCGCGGATCGCAGATCCTCCATGACATCGAGCGCAGCGACTCCGGAAGCAACGGGCAGGGGACGCAGGCGGGGACCACTCACCCGCGCAGCCTATGTTCTCGGTGAGTCTGAATACTGGGCGGGTGAATGAGATGACGCGACCCTTGGCCGTAGTGACCGGAGCGTGTAGCGGTATCGGAGCCGCCACGGCTCGCAGACTTGCCAGCGAAGGGTTCGAGGTCGTGTGCGCAGCCCGACGCGCTGACCGTATTGAGGCCCTGGCTGTGGAGATCGGCGGCCGGGCAGTGGTCTGCGATGTGACTTCATGCGACGACGTGGCCGCGCTCGCCGCCGATGTCGGTGAGCGCTGTGACCTCCTCGTCAACAACGCCGGCGGCGCATTCGGAGCCGATCCCGTCGCCGAGTCCGACCTTGCCCGGTGGCGGGCGATGTACGAGGTGAATGTCATCGGGGTGGTCGCCGTAACCAAGGCGCTGCTGCCCGCGTTGGTGGCGTCGGGGGGCCAGATCGTGGTGATGGGGTCTACAGCTGGTCAGGTCGCCTATGAGGGCGGTGGCGGTACGTCGCAGCCAAGTTCGCAGTCCGAGCGATCGTCGATACCCTGCGGCTGGAGCTGTGGGAGACCAACCGGTGCGGCTGTGCGAGATCGTGCCGGGCATGGTTCGTGTTGGCGACCGCGAACATCGACGTGCTCAGACCGGACAGCCCCACGGTCGCCGCGACCACCGCGGCCCGCCGCGCATCGATGTCCAGTATTCCTGCCATGCAGCAAACCTAGCCACCACCACCGACAGCCCGCCGCACCACCAAACCCACGAATCGCACTGTGATCACAGGGATTTCGCAGCACCTGCACCATCCCTAGGTTTGTCGCCCTTACGGCTGCACCGTCCCTAGGTTTGCGAGTTGGGTCAGTAGTAGTAGGGGAACGGGGACCAGTCGGGGTCGCGTTTTTCCAGGAAGGAGTCACGGCCCTCGACTGCTTCGTCGGTCATGTAGGCCAGTCGGGTCGCCTCGCCGGCGAACACCTGCTGGCCCATCAAGCCGTCATCGGTCAGGTTGAACGCGAACTTGAGCATCCGCTGGGCTGTGGGGCTCTTGCCGTTGATCTCTCGGGCCATCTGCAAGGCCTCTGCCTCGAGGTTGGCGTGGTCGGCGACGACGTTGACCGCGCCCATCCGCTGCATGTCCTCCGCGGAGTACGTGCGACCCAGGAAGAAGATCTCCCGCGCGAGCTTCTGTCCGACCATCTTGGCCAGGTAGGCCGAGCCGTAGCCTGCGTCGAACGAGCCAACGTCGGCGTCGGTCTGCTTGAACTTCGCGTGCTCCCGGCTGGCGATGGTCAGGTCGCACACGACATGCAGGGAGTGGCCGCCGCCCGCCGCCCACCCGTTGACCACGGCGATGACGACCTTGGGCATCGTGCGGATGAGGCGCTGCACCTCCAGGATGTGCAGGCGCCCGCCCTGGGCCTGAACCCGGGCGGTGTCAACAGTGCTGGCGGTCTCGCCGTCGGCGTACTGATACCCGCTGCGTCCCCGGATCCGCTGGTCTCCGCCGGAGCAGAAAGCCCGGCCGCCGTCCTTCGCGCTGGGGCCGTTCCCGGTCAGCAGCACGGTGCCGATATCCGGGGACATACGGGCGTGGTCCAGCACCCGGTACAGCTCGTCGACGGTGTGCGGGCGAAACGCATTGCGCACCTCGGGGCGGTCGAACGCGACGCGCACCGCGCCGGTCTCCCTGGCCCGGTGGTAGGTGATGTCGGTCAGGTCGAAACCCTCCACGACAGTCCAGGCGGCCGGGTCAAAGGTCTCGCTCACGTTCTGTTCGCTCACGTCAGCGAGAATATGCCGCAGGACGTCCCCGCCGGTGCCCGACCTACCGATGTGGGTGCACCGGGCTAGTCTGCGAGTGGTTGCCGCACCGACCTTGGAGGGCTCATGTCACTGCGTTGGTACTCCGTCGTCATCGACTGCCACGACGTCGCCGCTCAGGCACGCTGGTGGGCAGGTGTCCTCGACTGGCGGATCTTCTACGAAGCCGATGACGAGGTGGTCATCCTGCCCCGGCACCTGACCGCGGAGGCGGTTCGTTCCATGTCCTGGGAGGAGATCGGACCGGGGCTGATCTTCGTGCCCGTCCCGGAGTACAAGACGATCAAGAACCGCCTTCACCTGGACCTCGCGCCTCAGCTGGCCGACGATCAGGAAGCAATGGTCGAGTCGCTCCTCGCCAAAGGGGCGACGCGTGCCGACGTCGGGCAGAACCCCGACGAGATCACCTGGGTTGTCCTGGCCGACCCCGAGGGCAACGAGTTCTGTGTGCTCTCCCCCCGCGATCGGTGAGGCCCGCATGGTGACGTCAGCCTTCCCACCGCTGACCGAGCTGCTCGACGCGTTGTCGGTGGTGCAGATCCCGATGCGGGTGCGGTTCCGGGGGGTGACGGCGCGCGAGGCGGTGCTGATCCGCGGTCCGAAGGGTTGGGGTGAGTTCGCGCCCTTCCCGGAGTACAGCGACCAGGAGTCCACTCGCTGGCTGGCGGCCGCGATAGAGGCAGGCTGGGTCGGGTGGCCTGATCCCGTGCGAGACGCCATCCCGGTGAACGCAACCGTCCCCGCGGTCCCTGCAGGTCAGGTCGCCGGCATCCTCGCGCGGTATGACGGGTGCGGCACGGCCAAGGTCAAGGTCGCCGAGCTGGGTCAGTCGGCGAGCGATGACGTCGACCGCGTGGCGGCGGTCAGGGACGTGATGGGCTCGGTTGCACGGATCCGCGTGGACGCCAACGGCGGCTGGACCGTCACCGAGGCGCTGGAAGCCCTGCGCAAGCTCTCCGCATACGGCCTGGAGTATGCCGAGCAGCCGTGCGCCACCGTAGAGGAGCTGAGGGCGTTACGCATTGGCCTGGCGTACAACGGGATTGATGTCCTGGTGGCGGCTGACGAGTCGATCCGGCGAGCCTCGGACCCGATGCGCGTGGTCCGCGAGGAGGCTGCCGACATCATCGTGGTGAAGGTGGCCCCGCTGGGAGGAGTGCGTTCCGCGCTCGCGATCGCCCAGGAGTGTGGGCTGCCGACGGTCGTCTCCAGCGCGCTGGACACCAGCGTCGGCATCCGTGCGGGGCTCGCGCTGGCGGCCGCGCTGCCCGCGCTGCCCTTTGCCTGCGGGCTCAGCACGGTCGAGCTGATGGCCGGCGATGTCTGCGGTGACTCGCTCGTGTCGGCGGCTGGCTCAATCGTCTTGCGTGACGTCAGGGTCGATCATCAACTTCTCGAGCAGTGGCAGGCGCCTCCGGACCGTGAGCGGTGGTGGCGCGAGCGGGTCGCCCGCTGTTATGCCGTCCTGACTCGTTAACAGCTCACGCGTCTTGGCTCCAGAGCAGCTCAGGCGGGATGAACAACCAGAGCGACCTGCTGGTTCTTGACCCGAGTCAGCACCAGGGTCATCTCGACCGACCCGGACAGACGCAGCTGTCGACGCAGCTCGCCGGCATCCAGCACCACTCCGCGTTTCTTGATGGTCACCCGGCCGACGTCGCGCTCACGCAGCCACGCCCGCAGGGTCTTGACGTTCAACGGCATGGACTCGTCCACGGCGAACCGCCGGGCATAGCCCACGTCAACACATCTGTCCGAGGTCACATAGCCCACGCCCGAGTCGAGCTCAAAGCCCTCTACGACCGAGGTCAGTGCCCCCGTGAGCCCCGCCCGGATCACGGCCCGGTCGGGTTCGTACAGCCAGGGGCCGATCTGGCTCAGCGATGATGCCATCGGAGCAGCACCTCCGGCTGCTCCCGCGTCAGTCTCACGTACGGTCCAGGACCGTCCCTGGGGGCCGATCACCAGAGCCGACCGCCCGATGCGGCTGACCAGGGGCCCCCACCAGATCGCACACTCCAGCACCTCACCGCCCAGAGATGTCCACTGAGCCTCAGCACCGGCCGGGATCGCGGTGTGCGGGAACGACGGCGAGAGCTTGGCCCCGGTCGCCGGCAGCGACTGCGCGATGGACTGCACCGTGGACCAGGTGGGTGAGATGGCGTCCAGCCTGAAGACTCGCCGGGTCTTGCCGCGGGCGTCGGTCATGCCTGGGGTTCGCCGGGCCGGGTCAAGCCACGCGCCGGTATTTCGGGCGCCCTCACCGCTGGGCAGCTGGGTTCCCTCGGCGGTTCCGATGAACGCCGAGGCTCCCGGCCAGTGCCGAAGGTTGACCCCGGCCAGTGTTGCGGTCACCTCGTCGGAGTCGATGGCAGTCACCTTGAGGTCGAGCCCGGCGAAGGCCATGGCGTCGGCACCGATACCGCAGCCCAGGTCGAACACCTGCTCGATCCCGGCTCCGCGGAACCGCTGTGCATGGCGGGCCGCGATCTCCAGCCTGGTGGCCTGTTCGAGGCCGTCGGCCGTGAAGAGCATCCCGTCGGCGAACTCCCCGAACTTCGCGCGGCCCTTGGCCCGAAGCCGGGACTGCGTCAGAGCGGCCGCCACCAGGTCTGGGTCGAACCCGGCGACGCGCAGCCCCTCGCCCAGCGACAGGGCGGCGGACTCGTCGTACGGGGGAAGTGACTGCAGCAGACCCCAGCCCTCGCCGGAGACCAGCTGCGTCACCGCGTCGAGGTCCATGACAGACATCCTCCCTCATCGAGGACTGCGCCGAGTCGTCGGCGATCAATGTCGGGCCGGGCGCACTCGCAGAGCTCGCCTGCCCATGGGGCGAGGACCGTCAGGAGGCAGGGTCCGAGGCCAAGGTCGCCGAGCGGCGGAACAGCCCGGTCCACAGGAAGGACTCCCCGAACAGGTCAGACTCGGGTGGCATCTCGCGCATGCGCCGTAGCTCGATCTCGGTCATCCACCCGAAGATGCTCCGCAAGTCGTTGTCGGTATAGGCCAGACCCCCGGAAAGTCGGCGGTCGCGATAGAAGCTCGCGTCTGGCGCCTCGGACCCCATGCCGCCCACCGCGAAGCACGAGAGTCCGAACCCGCACCCTGGGGCGAGGGCCTGCTCAAGGAGCGACCGGTAGCTGATGCGCCGGTGCGGCGGCAGGTGGTGGAAACAGCCGGAGTCGTAGACGAGGTCGTACGGCGCGCCCGCCAGGTCCCACTCGAAGATGTTGGCTCGGACGAAGTTCACCTCGACACCGGATTCGGCGGCATGCTCCCGGCCCCAGTCGAGCGCCGTCGGCGACAGGTCCAGTGCATCGACCCGGTAGCCCTGGTGTGCGAGCCAGACCGCGTTTCGGCCGGGTCCGCATCCCAGGTCAAGGGCTCGCCCGCCGGCGGGGACGTTCAGCAGTCCCTCACGGTGCCAGGAGACGAGTGACTCGTCCGGGACCGGCCGGAAGAACGGCACACCGCGGTCGCGGTCACTGTAGAAGCGGTCCCACCAACCAGCCCCCCGGTCGGTCCACCTGTCGGCCTCCGGGTCGAACATCGAGTCGAGCATCTGGAGCACGTCTTCGACGGTTTGAACGGTGCGCGACACGCGGCGGTTCCTCTCGATCAGGGACCGGAATCGTATCGCTTCTGGCACTCAAGTTGACCGAGTGCTAACCGGCAACCTAGATTCTGATTAGCACTCGTCATGTGCAAGTGCCAACCGCGAGCAGTGAGCAGGTCGACCCCGCGACGGAGGCCTGCGCATGGATCGCACAGCAGTCTGCACCACGGAGCGCACCAGCGTTCTTTAAATTTCCTGTCCATCTTCGACATTCCCGAAGGGAAGGTCACACGTGTCGGTTTCCATCAAGCCCCTCGAAGACCGCATCGTCGTCAAGTCCAGCGAGGCCG
>Ga0209890_10000498_pt1 | contig 18236 bp, 22 predicted proteins | sample OrgsoiDNA2013049_FD_185799 | JGI IMG/M metagenome (GOLD analysis project Ga0209890, IMG submission 185799) | Permafrost soil microbial communities from the Arctic, to analyse light accelerated degradation of dissolved organic matter (DOM) -... | ecosystem: Environmental > Terrestrial > Soil >...
TCTTGCAACCGTTGCTGTCGGCCACGTTGCCGTACTGGCAATCGATGGCGCAGGTGGGTGGGCAAATGACAGCGTCTTTGTTCACGCCTGCATCGGCCTTGGGCGGTGGATTGCAGGAACAGGTCTGGCAACCGTTGCTATCGAGGACGTTGCCGTATTCGCAGAAGATGTCGCAAAGCGGAGGGCAGCTTCGGACGTCCTGGTATACGCCAGCGTCTTTCGTTGGCGGAATGGTCCCGCCGGTCGCGGTCGTTCCGCCCATTCCCTTCGTGCCTGCGGTGCCCGTCGTGCCGCCAGTGGCGACCGCTCCGCCCACGCCGCCTTTCGTTCCCGCGGTAGTGGTGGCGCCTCCGCTGCCAGTCTTCGCGCCGGCCGTGCCACCTGCTGTTCCGCCTCCTCCTTGGCCGAGGTTGAGTCCGCTTCGGTCCGTGCACGCGTAGGCCGCAACCACGCAGACAAATATTACCGTAGACAGTCGCAAGTTCGCTTGTCGCATCGTTGCCATTGTGAGCCTCCCACGCAGTGTCAGCTAGTCCTTCTTCATCGGCGCATCCGCGCCGGCCTCGGCAACGCCGCTGTCGGCGACGCTGCTATCGGCAACGCTGCTATCGCGGCGTGCCTCGATGGGAGCATCCATGGGTAGAGGCGGCGCCTCGAACCTTCCGATTTGGTCCTTGTACGTCTCGGCGGGGGCTTTGGTGTCGGCAGGGAAAGAAGCAGGCGCATGAGTCTCCTTTCTTACGACTCTCGGACTGGCAGCAACCAACGTGCCAGCGCGGGCCGATGGCTTTTCGCGCACTTTGCGGACCAGAAACACCGCAATTTCGCCTCCTGCGCGATCGCGGATGTCCTACCGCCATCAGGAATCTGAGAGGAGACGGGCGGCAGTGCCAAGAAAGCCAGCTGTCCGCCTTGTACCGACCGTCGGTTACACGACCAGCAATCCGCGGCGCTCGGCGATCTCGATGCGGGCTTCCATGCCGCGTTGAACTCCAGAAAGTCACTTTCGATCCCGTCGCTGAAAATCACGCCGTCCTCGGGCATGTGAGAGGCAATCCGCAGCGGGCACACCCCGTACTCAACCGCGGCCCCGGCGGCGTCCGCAGCCACCCCGACTGCTGATAGCTGCAGGCCCGAGGCGCGCCCCCCTTATCTGCTTATCCGACAACCCTACCACTTTCATTTCGACCGCTCTCGTCCTCCCACCAGTGATGCCCCTGTTCGCCAACAACCCGAAATCATGTGATTCCATCGCCAACCCCTCATCGCCGGAGCCTTAGAACATCGCAAAAATAACGACTTCATTTTGGCGTAGAATAGTAGTTCGACGGACACGCGAGAAATCGTCTGCCAGCGTGGCGGCGCGCACACTACGAGCCCTGAAAGAGACCAGCTTTAGTTTCCGAAAACATCCGCGAGTGGCATTCTACCGAATCAAAGGAAGGCTAGCCGTGAAGAGACTCTATTTGTTTGCGATACTGTCTTTGGAATTTTCGCTTTATGCTGCTTGTTCCGCTTCCAAACATGGCACCAATATACCTGACTCAGGTCCGGTGGTCGTTGTGTCCGGAACCGGAGGAGCCTCAGGAGACGATGGTCCGATAGTCGTGGGGAGCGGAGGCAGTGGAGTCCACGATTCGGGAACGCTGGACTATCAATCATCGGCGGACACGGGCTGGGGCGCGACTGACGTAGCCATGGACGAGTCCGGCGGCTGCCTGGTCAACGGTGTAGCCTTCCAGGTTGGCGAAATCGTCATTACGAGCACGAAACCTTGTGTCGCAAGCTGCATATGTCTGGAAGGGGGCGTCCTCGGGCACTGCACCGGCGGATGTCTGGAGGAGGCCGGCGCCCCGCAATGTGGACCGGTCGGAGCCACCATGCCTGGAAGCTGTGGGGGCACGTGCAATTGTTTAGTGGGCGGCATCATCGGAAATTGCACGGTTTCCTGCAAATACGATGCGGGCATCACAGTTGGTCAATAGAAAGTCCTCGTAAGAGAATGCTCTTCGGCTGCGTGAGGGACCGGGAAGACTCCGAATTGTGGACAGTGCCGTCGAACAGGCCGTTGCAGCGGACGGTCGCCTTCGGCGCCCGCCGCTGAACGGCAAGGCGTTCGACGGACGATCCATCTTCAGCTGTTGAAGTGGGGCTCTCGGGAGTTGTGTCACCCAGGCATTTGCATTAGGTTTACTCAATGACGAGCAAGAAGCCAGGGTGCTGTGTCTTCTGCGGAAAGCAGGGCCGCTTGTCGAAGGAGCACATCTGGTCTGATTGGCTGAAAACCATCTTGCCTCCCCAGAAATCCCACACCTACACTCAGGTGTTCGGGGAAGCCACTCAGGACCTCACGGATTTTTCCGTGACCCCTGTTAGCCAGCACACCCGACAGGGCGCTCTGCAGCAACGCAAGATCAGGAATGTGTGCACCGGCTGTAATAGCGGCTGGATGAGCGTTGCTGTGAATTCCGCTAAGCCACATGCTGAGCGATTGGTCAAGGGAGAGCACGCTATTCTTGACGTGTCTGCGCAAGCGGCGCTCTGTGTGTGGATTTCCATTGCGGCAATGATGGCTGAGTTTACCGACCCCAAAACCGCGGGCATCCCGAGTTCAGATCTTATGGATCTCCGTGCAACGAAGATGCCGCTTCGGAATTGGTACATCGCAATCGGACGATATTCTGGAACTAACTGGCATCCCGTGAGATATCGTCACCACGGAATAAGATTTGTGCTCGATACATTCGAAGCACCAGCAATATCTGAATTCGGCGTTTCCCATTGCGACATTCAGATGGCGCAGCTTAGCCTTTACACAATAGGGGAGCTTGCCGTTGTAGCATTTAGCTCTACCGCTGACCGGCCGCTTGCGAACTTCATGAGGGCAATGGGTCCTCGGTCATTCAGGCAACTCTGGCCCACTGCTAGCCTCGTCCTCGATAGCGATACCTTGTCGGTCCTTACAGACACCAGTCTTGCGGGTATCGAATACGTCCTTGGTGACATTTTTCGATAGCAGCATCAATTGTTCGTCAGGCAATACGACTGCGCGGCGAGAAGCCGACGTTCAGCGGATCGGCTAAGGCGTAGATCTGGTCAGCGCCGTCGAACAAGGCGTTGCAGCGACTGTCAATCCCGCCGCAGAAACATCGGTGTAGAATCGAGAGGCCGGCTTGGCGGCGGGCTTGCAGCTGAACGGCAAGGCGTTCGGCGGAGCGAATCTCCTTGGAACCTTAACGCGCGATCGTTGTCTGAGAAGCTCGTGGATAGCGAGAGCCAAAATCATGGAGTGGTCGGCGTATCTCGCCGTTGCATGCTTGCGCTGGTGTGCACTTCGGCGTCGTTACTTGTTCCGTTCCGCCGGGCTCTCGCAGCCCCGCCAAGTGGCGACCTCTGGAAAGGATCTCAGGTACACAGCACCGCCGGTGTGGTCGAACTTCGAGCTGTGGCGAACGACAAGACCGCAAGCCGGAAGGAACGGGCGAGAGCGATATTCTCGCCTTTTGTTAGTCATATTCGACCACCAGCAGACGGAACAGCGGTGGCCGGCACCCTTGCCCCGGCAACCTGGTTGGCTGAATGTCGGTTGGATGGTGTCTACGCCCTCGGCGGCAAGATTCCCGTCGAAAAGGGGACCACCGACACGGTCTTCTGTCTCGGTCTGTTTCCCAATTCCGAAGGGTGGAGCGAGTGGGTCATCTACTTCACGTTGTCGGGCGAAGGAGGAAGACCGGTTGTCGATGCTCGCGACTTCCTCGCTGGAAAAATGGCGGGACGGCAGGACCTCCGGATGCCCGAGTACGCATTGTGCTTCCCCGGCAAGAATCGGACCCAGATCGGGCGGATTGAACGCTTTACCGGAAGAGGCATGAGTGGCTACGGTCGTGGTAAACGCGCCCGCCGAACAAGCCGTTGAAGTCAGTCCCGCCGCAGGGAGATCGTAGTATCATCGTGGGGCCGGCGAGTGCGGCGGGCCTGCAGCTTAACGGCAAGGCGTTCGACAGACTGGGTGGTATCTCGTCGGCGCTGTTCACGCTGAACCAGCACACACCAGGACCGTCGAGAGTCTGGTGCCGGTGACCGTGGTTCCGTAAGATGCACGACTCACTCGAACGTCATCGACAACAAGGTCAGAGAAAAGGCCGTTGTAGGGCGGTGTGGCGAAGGATGTCGGTCATCATCGGGCATGCCAAGTGGAATTGTTGCCGACCGATAGCGATCGCCTGCTGCCTTCTCAACCGAAGATTCGCGCGCCATCACCACGATTCCAGGAATGGCGAGCGCGAGCCCGACTGCCGAAGACACGCCGAAGAAGATCTCGAGTCCGCGACAGGATCTGCCGCCACTGCAGGGAGGATCGGTGTCTGGGACACCTGCGGCCCCGATCAACGTGATGGTCGAGGCCAGCCCGACAATGGTGAAGCCCCATGCCATGAGACTTGTTCCCACACGCCTTCTGCTCCGCCGCGCATCCGCAGCCACAGCAGCCAGCGGGATGAGTCCAGGGTCCATAACGAGACGCCGCGACACGTTAGCCTCGGAATCGCCTGTCTGCTCGACGAAGGTGTCGAATTGAACATCGGTGAGCTGTCTGGGAGGCATTGCCCTTTCACCGTGCGCACTGGCCAGCGAAGGAACGACCAAGAACAAAGCAACAGCAGACCGAAGGAAAGCGGAACATCGAAGCGCGCCGGTGCCTGGCATGACAACATCTTATCAGATGGGCCAATCGGGCGAAGCGGGTAGGTCACTGGTGGACGTCTCTTGCACCCCGTGAAGCTGTCGAACATTCCGTTGCAGACTGTCAATCCCGCCGCTGGGACGTTGGTGTAGAATCGAGTCACTGACTTGGCGGCGGGCTTGCAGCTGAACGGCAAGGCGTTGGACGGACGGGACACATCGTCATTTGGAGGAGCTGCGAGCTAAACATAGACCATGCACAGTGCCCACTTCCTCGACGCCCGAACCGGCAGCACCGAACACCCCAGTCTGGTCTCGGACCCGCTCGCCGAATTCATCTATAAAAAGATGGAGCGGCGTTGGGCACTGAAGTTCGCTGAGGGCTTTGTCAAGATCGGCAGCCTCTTCTACTACCGAACGATCAAGGATGACTCCGGCCTGATCGTCGATCCGCACGAAGGTCTGGAAGAATGTGAAGTCACGAAAGACTTAGTGTCGGGTTCGCCAACGTTGAGATTGCTCTCTCGCGGAGGTCTCCCGCCGGTGGGCTCGCGGATACGCAGCGAGGACAACCGACGGTTGGTATTTTGTGCTTCGGAGCCAGCGAACATCCGTCCGGAAGCTCTGCCTGCCGAGTACGACACCTGGGTCCAGATCCAAGCAAGACCCGCCATTGCGCTGATCCACGAAGCGCTGCTGAAGCGCGTGCCCGATGTGGATGGGCCGGTGTTCAAGAAGGTGATCTACGATCCAAGCATCGACGGCCCCGACCATAGTCCTCCTTTTCGGCCGTTCCACACGGTCTTGGAGCACTCCTTCGGACTTCACGACAGATGGTTTACGAAGCGCACCAAGTTCCAGGCACAGCGCGAAGTGAGGGTCGGATGGCTCGCAGATCCGACAGTCTGCTCCGACCCCATGCCACCCCTGACCGTTGCCGGGTTGGTGGAATGCGTGAAGATCATCGAGTAGCTCCGATGTACGACGTCGAGCCACTTGCGGGCGCCGGCTAACCAATAGGCGTTTGAGCCGGCCGCGGGAATAGCAATCCCGTGGTCTTGGGTGGTCCACGCGCGGACGACTCAAACGACGTGTTGAACGGACGGTCGGCCGCAGACGGCCGGACGGTCGGCCGCAGACGGCCGCTCGCAGCTTAACGCCAAGGCGTTCGGCGGAAGACGCGCTGGACGACGTTGTGAACATCGTTCATACTAAGGCATGACGAAGCGTTTGCAGGCTATCGGAAACAGTGCAGGGATAATCATCGATCGGCCCATCTTGGACCTGCTCGGGATCACGCAGGAGACCGATTTGGAGCTCAAGACCGACGGAAAGCGCCTCATCATTACGCCGCTTGAGGGTGATCGCTCGCGACGCGGCCGGCTGGCGAAGGTACAGGTGCGTGTGTTGCGCCGGCATGCCGGGACATTCCGAAAGCTCGCGAAGTGAGCGACGATCCCGTCTTCCTCAACCAACAAGCCGTTGCAGCGCGGATCTCGTCGCCGCAGAGGCATCAGCGTAAAATCGCAGCGCTGGCTTGGCGGCGCCCAGACCGCTGAACGCCAAACCGTTCGGCAGACAGTGGATGGTTCAGCGGTATACTTCCCGCCGGTTGCCGACCTTCACGATGGTCACCAGCTTTGTCGAGTCATCGATCTCGTAGAGAATGCGGTAGTCGCCTTGGCGAATGCGGTACTTCTCCGCGCCGCTGAGCTTCTCACAGCCATTGGGTCGCGGGTTCCTCGCGAGGAGCTGAATCTTCGCGACAATGCGCTGGCAGTCGGCCTTGCGGAGATCGCTGATCTCCTTGGCCGCCGAACGCTTGATTTCGAGGCTATAGCTTGCCACGTCGCTTAAGATCGCTGACGAGGTTCTCGAAGGAGGACGTGGGCTCCTTTGCTCGGGCTCGGAAAGCCTCAAGATCCTCGGCGTCTTCAGCCAGCCCAGCCCGAACGGCGTTGTTCACGAGTTCCGACACCGACAAGTCCGTTTCCGCAGCCTTCACGCGAAGGGCGCGGTGCAGTGCCGCCTCTAAGTAGACGGTGGCTCTCTTGGCTTGTGCCATGACAGGCAGTATGACGTTATAACGTTCTGACGTCAAGACGCGGGATACTGCCGAACAATCCGTTGCAGCTCTCGTAGGCAGCGCAAGTAAAAAGTACAGGAACTGATCAGGTTTCTGAGTCGCGCTACTCGCCAAAGGCCGCGAGAAGGCGAGGCGCGAAGACCTCGCCAGCGCTGGGAAGGTCGAAAAACAAGCGAAATCAGGAGTTGCGGCAGCAGCGTTTCGACGAGAAGCAAGGCCGGCTGCATCCCCGGTTATTCGGAGCTGTCCAACGTGGAACAGTCACCCCATAATGCCGTTGCAGCTGTCGAGCGGCCGCGGACGGCGGGCCCACCGCTGAACGGCAAGGCGTTAGCCAGTCACCGACGCGCGCGGGGCGTGGAGCTCGATCGGGAGCAAGCGCGCGAAGTGCGCAAAGTCCGTATCCGTCGTCAGGATACCGAATCCTCGTCGCGTGGCCGCGGCGCAGATGAGGTAGTCCGTGTTGGAGCCCTGGATCCCCCTTGCTCGGCATTTGTTGAAGAAGGAGGCTGCTTCCTCGTAGTCCTCAGCTTCCAAAGGTATGTCCGGGAACGCACGAAGATGGCCGCGCAGCGTTTCGAGCTGCTGATCCGCTCGGACGCCGGAGAGGAGTTCCTGCCTGACAGGTCCCAGCATGGCGGCCCGGCCCTCCCGCACCAGCTCGGCAAGTTCCCTCGTCTCGGCGCTAGGCGCCGACCGCTGCCTGCGAAGCGCAAGCGACCAAACCGAGGTGTCGATGATGATGTTCATGCGCGTCGGCGTTGCTGCTTGTAGTCGTACTTCGGATCAAAATCGACTTTCCCAAACAGGTTCAGGATGCGGGCCTGCTTCCGCCGCTGGACGTACTCCTCCAGAGCCTGCGTCACGGTGCCCTTCTTCGTTCGCTGGCCTCCGACTCGGAGGGCCTCGTTCAGCAGCCGGTCATCGATAGCAAGGTTGGTCGCCATGTGTAAAAGTCTACACATTCTGAACCTCCGTGCAAGTGCTGGCTAACAGCCGTTATAGCGCTCGTAGGTAGCGCAAGTAAGCTAGAATGACTCGGGGTGCTTGCACTCCGAGGTATGCCCGAAAGGCACGACGCCATGTCCAATACCGATGACTCCTCCAACGCCCATGTCAGGTTGGACAAGTGGCTGTGGGCGGCCCGGTTTTTCAAGACGCGATCGCTGGCGGCCGAAGCGGTGGACGGTGGAAAGGTGGATCTTGGAGGCACGCGCGCCAAGCGATCACGGGTGGTGGCGGTTGGTGATGTCATCACGATTCGCCGGCCGCCCTTTTCCCAAACCGTGGTCGTGCGTGGGGTCTCCGGCACCAGGGGATCGGGCACCGCTGCGGGCACGCTCTGGGAAGAGACCGAGGAGAGCCGCCAAGCGCGCGAGACGCTGGCGTTCCAACTGAAGAACGCGTCCACCCTGACCTTCGACACCGGCGGCCGTCCCACGAAGCGCGACCGTCGGGAAATCCAGCGGGTCAGGAACAAGTGGCCATAGCCCGGACAGAGAGAGTACCATAGTTACTACCCTATCTTTGGCTAGGTCTTCGGACGACGGCCTGCTCACCTCCGGCCGCAAACACGGGCATCGGGCCAGCCGCGGGCGGCAGCCTCTTCACGAACCAAGGAGTCACGCATGATTTCAACCCGCGCTCCGGGCACGGCCATTGCGACGCTAATGCTCTTCATCGGCGCTTGTTCGTCGACCACATCAGGCAAGGGCTCCGGCGGCACGGGATATGGCGGCTCCGCCGGGGCGGGAGGGAAAGCCCCTGGGGGGGCAAGTGGCTCGGGTGGCCTTAACAATTCAGGCGGTCAGTCGAGCGGTGGCACACCCAACTCCGGTGGCGCTAGCGCAGCTGGCGGAGGCAGCGGCCAGGGCGGCAAAGGCGGGCAAGCAGGTTCGGGTGGGCAGGCAGGTTCGGGCGGGCTGAGCAGCGCCGGGGGTGCTTCGGGCAAGGACGCGGGTACGTCCGCCGGGACGGGCGGATCTGGCGCCGGTGGTTCGAGCGGCGGGGAGGTCGACGGAGGGCCGCGCCAGGCCGCTTACTACGTTTCGCCGACGGGCAGCGATGACAATCCAGGCACGGTGAGCGCGCCCTTCGAGACCATCACCAAGGCCCGGGATACCGTGCGAACGATCAACTCGGCCATGACGGGAGACATCTACGTCTACCTTCGGGGCGGCGACTACCGGATTAGCAGCCCCATCACCTTCGAGGTCAAAGACTCAGGCACCGGCAATCACCGAATTTACTATCAAGCGTATCCCGGCGAGACACCCGTCATCAACGGTGCGACCAAAGTCACCGGTTGGACGGCGAGCAGCGGCGGCGTCTACAAGGCGACGCTCGACCGCAAGACCAAATTGCGGAACCTCTACGTGAACGACGCGCGAGCCAACATGACCAGCAAGGTTGTCTCGTCCAAAGGCGGAACCGGAACCTACGCCGTTACCTCCGGGCAAGCGGCGTGGGCATGGGCCGGTGGCAGCGGCGCCGACGGGGTCAAATACGGCACCTCGGATGTCCCGGACATCACCACCAACAAAGACGACCTGGAGATCGTCAACCAAACCACGTGGAACGAGAACATCGTCTGCGTCAGGGACGTGGTCGCAACTTCCGACGGCAACCGAGGTCTGATGTTGCAGCAGCCCTACGGTGCCATCGCGCAGTTGCCAGACTCGGGCGCCGCCTTCTCCACCTCGGGCTCGCACGAGATCTTCAACGTGTTCGCCTGGTTGACTTCGCCGGGACACTTCTACTTCGACAAGACGACGGGGACGCTCTACTACTATCCCCGCACGGGCGAAGACATGAGTACCGCGGATGTGGAGGCGCCGGTGGCGGAAAGTCTAATCGACATCGCCGGGACCTCGAACACGAGCAGGGTCAAGAACATTACCTTCCAAGGAATCACCTTCGCCAACACGGACTACAGTCTTTACAAGGTCGAGACCTCCTACGGCAAGTCGAGTGTACAAGGGGCCACCATCTACATCGCCTATGGCGCAGGCAAGAGTATCCACGACTGGAAGTACGAGATCCTCGACACGCTGCCGGCAGCCATCATGGTGAACAGCGCCGATTCAATCGACGTCGTTGGCAACGTGGTCAAGCACAGCGGCAATGAAGGCATCTCGATGATCAACGACGTGATCAATTCGAACATCATCGGTAACTACGTCACCGACATCGCCGGAAGCGCCATGACGATTGGTCACCCGCAACATGTCTACCTTGGAGATGGAGGCACCCACGAGAAATTCGCCAAAGGTGTGGAAGGCATTTGCACGAAGATCACCATCAACAACAACCTCGTGTACAACGTAGCCACGCAGCGCGGATTCGGCTCGCACGCGGGAGTCACTGCGTTTTTCACGGATACGCTCACGTTCACGCATAACCACGTCCACACGGTCGCCTACAACGGCATCAACTTGGGATGGGGATGGCGGAACTTCGCAGACTCCACAACCTGCAAGAACAACACCTGCAACAACAACCGGTTTACGAACATGATGACCCGACTGCATGACAGCGGGGCGGTCTACACCCTCGGCCAAATGCCGGGAACAGTCATCAACGAGAACTATGTCAAGGGCATCCCGAACAACTCCAGCGGGCCCACCTATGGTCTGCATAACGACGAGGGGAGCGCGTACATTACCGAGAATGACAGTGTGCTCGACATCGACAAGGGCGTCACGTACACAATCAATTCCGAGGACTACGGGGCGAAGCACGACCTGACAATTCTTAGGACCTACGCCACGGTCAACAAGATGGGAAAGACCCCGCCGACCAGCACGATCGACGCGCCCGTGGTTGTCGCCGATGCCGTGTGGCCACTGGCCCAGTACGGCGTCAGCGTGAAGTCGGGCGTCGAGGATCCATTTCGAAGCATCGTACCAAGCAGCGTCCTGCCCCTTCAGGATTACGTATTCCCGGCGAGCTGCGCGGTTTCGACCGGCACGAGTAGCATCCCCATCCGAAGCAGTGGCGACGCGTCCAATGCCGTCTGGTTTGCGCCGGCCGGAACGACGAGCTTCGTGGCAGGTGGCACCATGACCAAAGCTGCAGGAGATGCGACTGCCATTGCCGCCCCCACCACCGCTGGGAGCTACAAGCTATTCGTCGTGGATTCCCAGGGCAAATCCCTCGGTGAATCGGCGTCGCTGTTGAGAGTAAAGTGAAGCGTCGATAGCGTCAGAAAGGATTCAAGCTCCTGCCAACGTCGGGTCGCTCTCTTTTCTTGCCCGGCCGACGCGGGTAGGATGCGGTCGTGCGCGCGTGCCTCTTCCTCATGCTGGGCTTTGTCACCTTCCAGCCACATCTTCTTCGCGCAGAAGAAGGTGTTGCCCCGGCCGCGCGCAATTTCGGGCGCGCCGTGCGCGACGCCGGGAAGGCCGTCGGACAAGGCGCCAAGCACGTCGGCCGACAGACCAAAGGGCCGGCACGCGAGGTTGGGCACGGCTTCCGTGATGGCGCCATCGCGGTCGGGCACGGCTTTCGCGATGGCTTCGGCAAGGGCGGAGGCGGAAATAGCAGCTCTGTGACCCGCTCCAAATCCGTGCGTCCGCGCGCCGGCACTGCTGCGCCGAAGAAGGCCCGCACCTCGGCGGCATCAACGTCGGCCGTGCGAACCGATCCAGTGACCACCGCGAAGCCCGAAGGGTCGTCGTCGCGTTAGCGGGCGACCCGCGCTAGTTGCCGAACGTGCACGGGCCGATCGTTTGCGCGGGTGGGACCGCAATGGGCGCGTTCCAGGTCAGGCCGGAGCTGGCGTCGACCGCGGAGAGCTCGACGAGACCCGTCGGAACCGCGACCTCGTTCGTGCGCGACTACCGCGTCGCCTTGATGTCCTCTTTGGTCAACAGGTCTTGCAGCGCGCGGAGGCTCTCGTTGCAAGCGGCACTGAGCGGTGGCTTGGTTTGGAGCGACAGCTTGAGGGAGCGAACGTTGGTGTTGCGACGTGATAGCGCCACGATCTGGCGGGAGAGGTCCTTGAACCGGTCGAGAGCGGAAAGCGCGATGGAGAGCGCTGGACGCACATCGCGGGGAACCATCGCTGTCAGCGACGCTACGGCGCTCCTCGCATTGGCATCTAGATGGGCCATCTCTTGCTCCATGTTGGTCATGGCGGCATCGTTCGGCTCGGCGATATGAGGGCCATAAAGGATCTGAATCTCGCGCACGGCTAGCATTGACTTGGCAATCAGCCCCTCGATCCTACAACGATCCTTGGGCGGAACTCTCTGTGCGACGGGGCCGAAAGAATTCCGGAAGTTGTCCGCGGCCTCCCGCGCGGGACCGAAGGCCAAGTCCTGCGCCTTGAGATTGGTATTCTCGACGGCCAGGGTCAGGATGGTGCGGTCGAGCTCTCGGTATTGGGCAAAGTGCTTTCCGAAGTCTTCGAGAACCTGGATCTCCTTCGAAAGGCTCAGGCTGTGTAGAAGTGGCACCAGCTTTTCGACGTCAGTGTCGATGATCTGGAGCGCCTTGTCGGCGTCGCGGGCAAAGGCGGTCGACGTCTCATCGGTATCGGCCATGACGGCGCGATTGGACGCGTCGGCTGCTTGGTTGAATTGAATCCGCAGTTCCGCAGCCAACCGGTGCGACTCGGCGAGCTGAGTGAAGAAGTTGTGCCCGCCTTGGCAGCCGGAGGCCAGGCCGAGGAAAACGACGATGCCAGCGAGGCGGGCCAGCAACTGGCGCGTTCGCCGGCCAGGGGCAAATCCTACGACAGTCAGCACGGCGCGAGGGTAGCACGGGTGCCCTTTCGACCGGGCGAGAATCACCGAGGTGCCCCCACGCCCTACGAGGCGCCGGGCTGGGTGTCGGGCGGGGCGTCGCCTTCGAACAACATGGCCGGCCACACGCGCGCGAACTTCACCTTGGCCGTGTGGTAGGCCTCGCGCAGGGTTTCGGCGTCGGGGGCAAAGTATTCGCAACAGCCTTGCTTGCGATCCATGGAAATCCAGCTGCGCAGGCGCTTGATGTTGCGCACTTGCAGGCAAGGTCCAAGGGCAGCGCCGTTGGCGGCGAGCTGTTCGTTGCTGATGGGCGGGTCGTGATCGTATTCGACGAGTAGGTATGGCATGGGTGCCTCCTGGGTGACGTTCAGCGGCTTCGCGATGATGTTGGGTGGAAAATCTTGGCGCGGTTCTCGGCTCGCGCGGGTGGCGATCCGTCGAGCTCGCGCAGGGCGCGCTCCACGGCGTTGCGAGCGTAGGCGGACAGGGCGAACGGAACCTCCAGGTCAAGGCGCAGCGGCTCGAGCTCGGCGTCGGCGCTCTGGCCCTCGCGCGCGCGAATCGCCACACGGGCCAAGGTCGCGCGCGCGATAGCCACCTGGTTATGGCGCTCCACGGCCTGCGCGGCGGCCAGGGCCTCGGTTGCTCGGCCGCGTGCGCGCCGGAGGCGCCCGTGCGCAAGATCGTGCTCGGCGGCAAAGTTGAGCACCGTCGCGAGCATGCCTTTCGCGTCGGCATCGCGCACACGCCCCGAGCGCGAAATCAAGCGCGTCCTCGCGGCTCCGTCGCCTTGGAGCACGCGCGCCAGGCTCTCCAGCGCCTCTGCGATGGGCCTTTCGCTGCCCTCGCCCATCTTCGCCGCCAACGCCATCAGCAACGGGCAAAGCGCCCGCGCCGATGGCACGTCGTCCTGTTCGAGCGCAAGTAGGGTCAGCGCGCGCAGGCATTCCGTCTCTTCCCAGTGCGAATCGATTCGGCGGGCCAGCACGGCGGCCTGGTGAAGGCGCCGGGTTGCTTCCTCGGACTCGCCCGTGTAACGCTTGAGCAGACCGAGCCCCCAGGTCAACATCAGGTCGTCCTGGTCGTTGACAAGAACCGCATGCGCGCCCTCCAGTAGCTCTTTGGCCTTGCCGATTTCGCGCTCGATCAAGATTAGGCAACGGCCGGCTTCGGCCTGGCTGCGGGCCGCGGTGATGGCATCCGCCGAGCGGCGCAGCTGAGGCTTGCCGGTCACCGCCAGGTACGCCAGCAGCGCGCGCGTCTTCTTGGATGGAGGCAATGGCAGTGCGCGGCCATGTCGAAGCAGCGCCAGCTCGCCCAGCAGCCGTATCTGCAACCCCCGCGCTTTGCCTGCTCCCATCGTCGTTCCGCCGATCGCCCCCGGAAAACTTGTCACATTCAAACGCTTGTGCAAACGCAGGCGCAAACGACGCGGGGTCATCTTGACCTTGCGACCCGATGAACCGGGCCGCGACAAAACAACAACCTCTCATCAAGGAGATCCCATGCGTACCATCCTCAAGACCGTAACCCTGACCCTCGCCCTGGCCATCATCGTTCCCGCCGTGGTCGCCGTACCCGTGGCGCTTGGTGCGGAAACTACCGCGCAACTCGACCGCAACAAGGCGGCCGAGCACCTGACCAAGCACCAGACCTACCCGGCGACGCGGGCCGAGTTGCTCGCGTCGTGCAAGAACCTGATGGAATTCAGCGCGTCGGAAAAGAAGTGGTTCGCCGCGCACCTGCCGGAGGGCACGTACGGCTCGACGGACGAAGTCCTCAAGGCCGTGTTCAAGAAGTAGGTACTGCCTGCACTACGTGGAAAGTGAAAGGGACAAGTCATGACGACCAACATCGATCAAGACAAGCTGAATACCTTCCTCGGGCACGTAATCGGCGACATGGGGGCCGCTATGAGCGCCGTACTCGTGGTCATCGGCGACAAGCTCGGCCTGTACAAGGCCATGGCCGGCGCGGGACCACTGACATCCGGCGAGCTGGCGAAGAAGACCGGCACGCACGAACGCTACGTGCGTGAGTGGTTGTCCGCGCAAGCGGCCGGTGGCTACGTCAGCTACGACGCCGCCACGTCGCGCTTCACGCTGCCGGCCGAGCAGGCCTTCGCCCTGGCCGACGAGGGCAGCCCGGCCTTTGTTCCGGGCTTCTTTCACGTCATCGAAGCCGGCGCGAAGGCCGAAGAGCGCATGACTGACAACTTCCGCACGGGCAAGGGCATCCCGTGGGGGGAGCACGCGCAGTGCCTGTTCGAAGGCACGGAGCGCTTCTTCCGCCCGGGCTACGCAGCGAACCTGACCAGCAGCTGGTTGCCGGCGCTGGAAGGTGTCGAGGGCAAGCTCAAGCGCGGCGCCAAGGTCGCCGACGTGGGCTGCGGGCTGGGCGCGTCCACCATCTTGATGGCCAAGGCGTATCCGACGTCGAAGTTCTGCGGCTTCGACTTCCATGCTGGATCCATCGAAACGGCCCGCGCGCGGGCTGCCCAGGCGGGCGTGGCGGATCGGGTCGTCTTCGAAGTGGCGACCTCGACCAACTACGCGGGCAGCGGCTACGACTTGGTCGCCCACTTCGATTGCTTGCACGACATGGGCGATCCCGCCGCGGCCGCGCGCTACGTTCGCCAAACACTGGCAGCCGACGGTACGTGGATGGTGGTCGAGCCCTTTGCCGGCGACCAGTTGGAAGACAACCTCCATCCCCTGGGACGCGTGTTCTACGCGGCCTCGACCCTGCTATGCGTGCCCAATTCCATGGCCGCTGAGGGCGTGGCCCTGGGCGCGCAGGCCGGCGAGGGTCGCCTGCGTCGGGTCGCCTTGGAAGGTGGCTTCACCCGCTTCCGTCGCGCGGCGGAAACGCCGTTCAACCTGGTGCTCGAAGCTCGTCCCTGATTGTGCGGTCCCCCTCGACGCGCTTGTTGCAACCGGCGAGCGCGTCGAGGCGATTGCGGCTTACACTCCGCTTACCAGCCGCCGTGGACAACCATGCCACCGAGCGTGGGTGCGAGGGCCACGAAGGGGCGGGGCAGTGCCGTTTGGGGTGCTGGTTCGCTTGACCGCGAAAGAACGAAGTAGACGGAAAAGCCCGCGGCCGCAAGGGTGGCGGCAACTGCAACGTCGGTCACGAGCGCGTACGTCCGGAGGTGCGAACGATCGCTGTCTAATTGACTCGACGAAACACTAAACGTGCCCAAGTCGCGATCGAAATCGCTCTTCGCACGCAGGGCGAGCCAACCAAAGACGCCGGCCGTGGCCACACCCGCGCCCGTCACGACCAGACTCGCGACCAAAGGTGCCCGAGGCTGGGACGCAGGGGCCCTGGCTCCGGATTCAGTCTGGTCGTCGTCAAAGAAATCCGGCCTCTTCTTGGGCGCCTTCACGTCCAAAAACTCAAGCGCCAGATTAATGTGATCGCCTCCCGCAACGGTGATCGTTTTCGCCGCCGCCAAGCCCGCTTTGACAGCGGAAAGGTGTCGCGATCCCGGATTGACCGCGACAGGGTCGGGAAGCGGTGAGATTCCGACCGCGACATCATCGACGCTCACCTCGGCTCCAGCTACATCCACTTGGATCTCTAAGTAGGCGATTCGCGATTGAAGCTTCTGTGTAGCTTCCTGGACCTGGGCGCGCCGACTGGCGGCAATCTCTGCGCCACCGTCCGCTAGATACTGTTGATAGGTTTTGAGCGCGTTTACGTAGTCGTGAACCTCATAGTAAGCCTGTGCAATATTGTAGAGGAGGCGGTACGACGGCGCCGTGACATAGGCTTTGCGGAATTCAGCCAGGGCCGCTTCAAAATTGCCTTCGTGAAAGAAATCAACGCCCTGTTGAAAGCTCGCCCGCGCCTTTTCCACGTTGCCCTCGGTCGGCGTACGACCGGAAGCTTCGGTCGCTCCAGCCGAGGGTGCGGCCATGAGAACAAAGGCAATCACCAATACCGGTATTGGACTATTCATGGGCTGTACGGATCCTTTTCATCGATAGAGCCGCGAGTGGATTTGCCGGCGGGACGAACAAGATGCGTGCCGGGAGCAACCGCGCCCTGCAGTTCACTCGGCGAAGCCCCTCGTTTGACAGCGGCCCGAAACGTAGACGATTCGGGGGCCACGGCCGATGGCTCAGTCACTACGTCCGACCACGTGGTCGACTGTCGGGCTGCAGTGGCCGCCATGGTAAGGGACGAGCGACGCTGCCTTGATGGGGCTTTGTACAAGGTTGCTGGCCGTGCAGTCGCTTCCGGCGGCCGCACTTCTTCGGTCGCAGCAACCGGGATTTGCGGCGGGGCCGGGTTCGCGGCTTCCACCTGCGGCGGTGGGGCAGGAGCAGGCAACGCAACGACCACGTTTGCGGCCACTGCGCTGGAAGGATTGGACGACGGAGCGCTCGCGCCCTTGGACCGCCCAAAGAACCACAGCGCCGATGCGCCGACCGCCAAAGCGCCCACCAGGACCGCCGCGGCCGGAACGAAGGCGCGCCTCGGCGGTCGCACGGCGACGCTCGGACTCGGATTCAAGCCCGAGGCAGCAACGGATCTGCTTTGCGGATCGGCCACCAAGGGCCTCATTTCCGCGCTGTCCGTAACGAGCCGCTTTTCGATGAGCTTGCGCACGTCGTATCGGTCGACGGAAAAAGCCGTGTCCAACATCTCGACCAACGTCGTGCGACCGTGCCTGCCTAGTTCGTTCAACTGGCCTTGCAGCGCCTTCTGAAATTCCGCCGCGCTGGAAAAGCGCTGGGCCGGCTCTAGGGCCAAAGCCCGGTCGCAGATGTCAGCCAAGACAGGAACGATGTCCGGTTTGACCTCGCGGATCTTAGGCTCTGCACCAGAGAGGCGTACCCTTGCCACGTCCGCCAGCGTGGCACCCCGATTGAGCCGGCGGCCTGCCAAGGCCTCCCACAACATTACGCCCACCGCAAAGACATCGGCGCGAGCGTCCGGCTCGGCCGCGCGCAGCTGCTCAGGGGCGCAGTAGCCGGGCTTTCCCCTGATGGTCTTGTCGGTGGCGCTTGCAATCGCGCAGCGAGCCTTGGCGACGCCGAAGTCGAGCAGTTTCACTTCGCCCGCGTAGGTTACGAGCACATTGCCCGGACTGACGTCCCGATGAACCACGCCAAGCGGCGAACCGTCGTAGTCGCACAACGTGTGGGCATAGTGCAGGCCGGCCAGCACTTGCGTGAGAATCCAAAGGTGCGTCTCGAGCGGAATGTTTTTGGGATGAACGCGTCGGTAAATACCCGAGAGCGTCTGGCCGTCCAAGTACTCCATGGCGAGCACATAGCTGCCGTCCTGTTCGGAGACGTCGAAGGTTTGGACGATGTTGGGATGATGCAGACGTGCGGCCAGCCGCGCCTCGTCGAGGAACATGGCAATGAAATCGGCGTCGCTGGCCAGGCTGGGCAGGATCTGCTTGATGACGGCAACCTTGTTGAATCCGGCTGGACCACGGCTGACGGCCAAATAGGCGCGCGCCATGCCGCCTTCACCAAGCAGGCTGACGACATCGTAACGCCCGATATGATGAGGGATGTTCTCCCGCATGACCACCTACTGCGGAGCGGGAACCAGCGCCGTATACGTCAGCTCACCGGCGCGCGCGAAGACACTCAGCGTGCCCACACTCTGGCCGGTGGCAGCCAGCCGGCCCGTCAGGGTTACACTCCCCGGGGGCAAGTTGAGAAGACCGCCCCACCCCGAGGTGTCGGTTGCGG
>Ga0209890_10000499_pt1 | contig 18233 bp, 21 predicted proteins | sample OrgsoiDNA2013049_FD_185799 | JGI IMG/M metagenome (GOLD analysis project Ga0209890, IMG submission 185799) | Permafrost soil microbial communities from the Arctic, to analyse light accelerated degradation of dissolved organic matter (DOM) -... | ecosystem: Environmental > Terrestrial > Soil >...
CCGCCCGCAATGTCCGACCTGCGGCCGCAAGAAGCTGCGGGACCCGCGCCGGGCGCCGGTGCCGATCGAGCCCGGCCCTGGCGCCAAGCTGGTGATGACCAGTGGGGGATACCGGACCGTATCGTCGCGGGCCACCGTGGCACGCTTCCGAAAGCATGTGAGCCCCCTCACCGGCGTTGTCACGCGGCTCGAGCGGATCGAAGCCGATTTGCCCATGAACACCAATTTCTATGCCGCGCACAATTTCTCAGCGCCGGCCCAGAACGTCGATGAGCTCAGGGCGGGACTGACCGGCGGCAGCTTCGGCAAGGGCTCTACCGCCGAGCAGGGTGAAGCCAGCGCGCTGATGGAGGCGATCGAACGCTATTCGGGAATTTATCAAAGCGACGAGATCAGACTGACACGGCGGTTCACCGATTTTGCGCCGGGCGAAGCCATTCTTCCCAACGACGTCCTGCTGTTCAGCGAGGCGCAATCGCAGCCGGACGAAACGCCGATGGACGATTCGCACCAGCACATGGTGCCGGCTCGATTCGATCAATCGGCCAAAATCGAGTGGTCGCCGGTCTGGTCGCTGCGCGACCAACGCTTCAAACATCTTCCGACCAGCTTGTTGTATTTTTTCTATAGCGGTCCGGCCGCCTTCCACGCGGATTCCAACGGCTGCGCCGCCGGCAACACGATCGAGGAGGCGATTGTCCAGGGATTCCTCGAACTGGTGGAACGGGATTCATATGCGATCTGGTGGTACAATCGATTGCAGCGCCCGGAAGTGGACCTCAGCCAATTCGACGATTCCTACGTTCGCGACCTGCAAACCCAACTGGCCGAAACCGGGCGACGGCTTTGGGTGCTCGACATCACCAGCGATCTCGGCGTCCCGACTTACGTGGCGATCTTGCACTGGATGCAAAACGGCCACGAAAATATCGAATTCGGTTCGGGCGCGCACTTCGACAAACGTATCGCCTTGCTGCGGGCGTTGACCGAACTGAACCAGTTCCTGTCGATAGGCCTGATGGGTGGCGGCACCGGCGAGAAATCGAGCCTCGACGGCATCACGCCGTTACGTCTGGAAGACCATCCTTTTTTGACGCCAGGCGGCAAGCCGACGGCCCAATCCGAAGACGGCTTGAAGGTCCCCCTCGACAACACGCGCGGGCAGGTCGACGCCTGCGTCGACATCGCCAGGCGCGCCGGCCTCGATTTCCTCGTGCTCGATCAGACGCGGCCCGACGTTGAGGTCCCGGTCGTCAGGGTGATCGTGCCGGGGCTGCGGCATTTCTATCTCCGCTTCGCACCGGGCCGGCTTTACGATGTTCCGGTAAAGCTTGGATGGCTGGATCGGCCGTTGCCGGAAAGCGAACTCACGCCGTTCCTTCCACACACCTGAGGGGATCCGGTTTGCGCGCTCCTGGAAAAACGCGAGGGCGAAAAATCACGCCACCAGTCATTTCCGCCAGAATGAGCAGTCGCATCACGCTCGAAGCGCAGGCCGACGGAAATATCGTCGCCTGTTTCGATGGCTATTCGGTCGGCCTGGGACAGTTCGGCGCCGCCGCCGTGGCGCGCGCGCACGACCTGCGCACAGGCCTGCCGCTCGCCTCCTTTGGATCCGAAGGCCGCGCCGGCGACAAGGAAATCGATCAGTTGGTTCGGCGCCTGGCCCGGCACGGCCTTTTGGAGTACAGCCTCGGGCCCCTGGGTGACGGCAGGGACCAGGTCGTCGTCGAACCGCAGATGTCCGATTACTGGCCGCGAACGCCAAAGCTGGGCGATTCCGAAATGATCGTGCTCTCCCGGTTCGCCTATTTGCGGCGGCGCGGCCGAGAAATGGTGCTGGAATCGCCGCGCGCCGGCGCGTTGTTCAGGATCTGCGATCCGAACATCGCGACCACCCTCGCGTTGCTCTCGACACCGCAAAAAATCAGCAGGCTCCGGCGGCAGGACAATTTTCCGGGAATCGGTCTCCTCGCGCTGCTGGTAGATTGCGGGATTCTTTTGAAGATCGATGCGGCGAGCGATCAAGGACTCCGGCCGACCGAGGGCGACGACAACCTCGTGCTTTGGGACTTTCACGATCTTCTGTTCCACACCCACAGCACGGAAGGCCGGCAGGCCAACCCGCTGGGCGGGCTCTATCCCCATGCCGGCGCGATCGCTCCGCTTCCGGCGGTGCGACCGCGCTGGCCCGGCAAGAAAATCGATCTGCAGAAGTTTTCGGCCGAGCGCTTGGAGAGCAACTCGCCGGTCGCAAAGCTCTTGCTTGAACGTCATTCGACGCGCGACTTCGACGACCGGCAACCGATCACGATCGCCGAGCTTTCACAGCTTCTCGACAGCACCGCGCGTGTCCAGTCAAGCTGGAAAAGCGGGCTCGATTTTAGCGAGGACGGTCCTGGTATCGAATACACCGCGAGGCCGTATCCGGGGGGAGGCAGCGCCTACGAACTCGAACTTTATCTGACCGTCGCGAACTGCGAGGGACTGGCGCGCGGCTTCTATCACTACGACGCCGGCGGCCACGCATTGGTGCCGATCGCCGCTGGCACGCCGGAACTCGAAGCCACCTTGGCGGCAGCCGAATTCGCCATGGACGCCCCTGCCCCGCCCCAGATACTGATCACGATCGCGGCGCGCTTTGGCCGGATCTCGTGGAAGTACACCTCGATCGCCTATTCGCTGATCTTGAAGGATGTCGGCGTATTGATTCAGACGCTCTACATGATGGCGGCCGATATGGGGCTGGGTGGATGTGCGATCGGAACCAGCAATATCGATCTGTTCGCGAAGATGACGGGGATCGAGTTCCACGTCGAAGGGCCGGTCGGTCAATTCGCACTCGGTCGCGGCACGAAGCCGGAGACCTAGCGGCGATCGACTCGGCGCAGTTCAAGTCGCCGGCCGGTCATTTCACACAGGCCGCGTACCCGCCATCACCATGGTCGCGACGTCGGTATAGACGCCGACCAGCGGCCCGACGATGTTATGGAGCGCATTCTTCGAGATCAGTGTGTCGTGCAGCACGAGGTTATCGATTCCCGTCGTCAGGAAGCAGATGACGGCATCGCGCGGCGTCTCCACGATCGGTTCGCCCTTGACGTTGAATGACGTGTTGATCAACACGGGAATGCCGGTCAACGCCTCGAACTCCCTGAGCAGGCGATACAACATCGGATTGGTTTGTTCCCGAACGGTCTGAACCCGCGCCGTGCCGTCGACATGGACGATCGCGGGTATCCTGTCCCGCCATTCCGGGCGGACGTTCTTGGCGATCAACATGAACGGCGATTCCTCCTCGCCTTCGAACACCTCCCTCGCCCGTTCCGCCAGCACGATCGGCGCAAACGGCCGAAACGCCTGCCGGTGCTTGACGCGCTTGTTCAGGATATCCTTCATTTCAGGCTTGCGCGGGTCGGCAAGCAGGCTGCGATTGCCGAGCGCACGCGGTCCGAACTCGGAGCCGCCCTGGAACCAGCCGATCACGCGCTGGCCGGCGAGCAATTTTGCCGTCTCGCGGCAGATATTCTCGCTGCGCACCGCCGACGTCTGAATGCGACCGAGAAATTTCGCGGTGGCGCTGTTGATATCCTGATCGGTGTAGCGCTTGCCGACATAGGCGTGGTCCATGACGAACGCGCGGCGCTGCCCTAGAATTTCCAGATAGCCGTAATAGGCGCAGCCGATTGCAATGCCGTCATCGCCGGCCGCCGGCTGAATCCAGACATTCTCGAATCCGGCCTCGCGAACAATCCGGCCGTTGGCCACGCAGTTCAGCGCAACGCCGCCGGCGATACACAGATTTCTGGCGCCGGTTGTTTCGCGCAGCCACCGGGCGCGGGCGAGCAGCACGTTTTCAGTGTCGTCCTGAACCCGCCAGGCAAGGTCCTCCCAATGCCGCATCGACGGGCTGGCTTCCCAACTGCCGCTGTCCATCACGTGAGGTTGCCTCAAGTCCGCCGTCCAACGCGGAACGTGCAACTTGCCGTCATTGAGCTCGAGCAGGTGCTTGACCTGTTCGCGGCGGCCATAGGGCGCCAGCCCCATCAGTTCACCGCATTTATTCCAGTCGCCGAAAATATAGCTCGAGGCCCGGCTATAGAGCGCGCCGAGGCCGGGCATGTTGTAGAATTCACTGCTCAGGAAGCCACGTTCGGGTTCCATCCAGACCTTCTTCAGGCATTCAATCTTGGCGCCGCTGAATGTGTAATAGCTCTCGGATTCACGGGCGAGCGGCGTGGCGGTATCGGCAGGCGGATAGGGCTCGACGACGTCGGATTGATAGCTGCCGACACCGTCCACAACCATCACCACACCATCTTCAAAGGGCGATACCGCAAACGCGCTGTAGGCGTGCGCCAGATGATGGGAGATCGACACCACTTTGTCGGAATGCGACAGATAAAGCGGATGTTTGGAAGCCTCCGCCCGTTCATATTCGGGAAGAAAACCCGGCATGTCCTGATAGACCAGCCGCTCTTCCATTTCCGCGACGGGCAGGATGTAACAATTTCGGACGATCAGGTCGACATCGCCAAGCGTGATGCCCTCCGCGTTCAGGCAATAATCGATCACTTCCTTGTAGAAGCCGGTGGCGTGCTTTTCACGCGTGATTCGCTCCTTGGCGATGGCGAATGCGATGGCGCCGTCGCGCAACAGGCAGGCGCTCACATCGTGGTCATAGGTATTCAAGCCGAGAACGTAGGTGTGTTGTTTGGACATCGGCACTCTTGGATTGTGGGAGTTTTGATCGAGAAGACTGTCGGGCGGCAAAGTCAGGTTTGTCGTTCGAAACTGGCACCTGCCAAATCACGTCTGCGAAGTGACAATTTTCCGCGTCACATTTTGCGAGGTCACACTTTTGGCAGATTTAATTCGCGCGTTGAACGCAGAAAATTCCGCGCCACGCACAATATCGGCGCGCGCTTCGATGTTTGAACCCTTCTTTGGTTTCTGCCGACAAGATTCGGTAAATCGAGATTGGCAGCACTTCTCAACAGCGTCGCAAAAAAGCCCTACGAACACTATCAAGAACACCAGATTGCAAACCATGTTAGCCCACGCTGGAACGGAGGCCTGGTCTTGGAAGTTTTGACGAGCCAGGTTTGAAGTTCTGGTGATTGGAACGACCGGGAGACCTAATATCTCTACCGCGCGCCATAATATTCTTGCGCGCTGCCTCGCTGCGTTGGTTTTGGTGTTCGTCTACGTTGTCGGCACGTCCGCCGTCTTGGTGGGCGCGTCGACTACATCGGCACAGGCTCGCGGCGGCCGCGGTGGCGGTGGTGGTGGTTTCCGCGGCGGCGGCTTTCGTGGCGGTGGGTTCCGCGGCGGCGGCTTTCGCGGCAGAGGCTTTGGTTTTGGTCGCGGCTATGGCTACTACGGCTACGGCGGTGGATGTTTCTGGAGCTACCGTTGGGGCAGATATATCTGCCCATACTGATCCAGGCTTAATCGGCGGACTCGTTACGCGTTACCAAGCAGAAAAATCAGGTGCGTCGGGCAACCGGCGCACCTGATTTCGTTTGGAGAAACCATTTATCCTGCGGCGCCGTTCTCGCCCCTCGAACTTTCACGATTTTAGGATCTTTACTCCTTCGGGAGCTCCGCCGGTCCAACCGAGCGTTGCTAAAATCGCCCGAATTTCAGGCTCTTATCGACCTGCCCGATTGACCTGAATCAATTGGCCGATGCGCCGCTGCGATAATTCTGATCGGACAGATGCCGCCGCGTCGAAAAAAAACGGGCGCGCGTATCAGGCTGGCAATGAACCAGGGCGCAAGGCCGGTTGACCGCTGCCCATGAGGATAAAGACATGCCGACCCACTTTCATGCGATCGTCTGGATCGATCATTCGCAGGCCAAGGTTTTTCACATCGGGCTATCAGGCGAGGACGAGGTTGTCGTGCACCCCCACATGCCCACGAAGCACCTTCACCACAAAGCCAACACGACAGGCAGCGGTCATGTTGGATTCGACAAGGAGTTTTTTGCGCAGGTGATGAACGCCGTTAGCGAAGCCGGCGAAATCCTGATCATTGGCGCTGCCAGCGCGAAAACGGAATTCGCCAAATATCTCCGCGAGCAACACTCAAAAATCGGCGACCACATCGTTGCCGTCGAAGCTGCCGATCATCCCAGTGACCGCGAGATTGTGGCATACGCCAAGCAGCATTTCAAAATTAGACCCCCAAGAATCTCCGCACCAGGTGGGCCCTCGCAGAGCTGACACTGCATCGCGTGCCTTTGCGGTATTCGGTTACAGTGTATTCGGTCGCCCCTTCATTGCGCGAGGCGAGAGCGGCACTCGAAAAATCCGGAAGCCTGCGATTTCGGGAAATGCTTCCGCCGCTTCCGGAGACACCAAAGCCAGAACCGCAGCCGGCACTTCTCCGTTGGTCACCCGATTGATCGCCGTCGTTTCGCCCTCGCTCAATTGGACTTCAGCCGCGCCCGCTGCCGCGATCGCGGTCCGAACACTGCCGTTTGATGCAGACTGCCTCGCATCTATCGCAATGCTTTTGCCGGCCAGATCCGAAACCGAGTTGATCTCCAGGCGAGCCATGACGACCGCGACCAGATAGTCGGTATCGTTTGACGACGCAGTTGCGGTCTTTTCGGTGTCGATATTCTTTGCCTTCTGTTCCGGCGCGGGGATCGCCGTGGCGGGCGTCGCATGCGCTGCGACCGCCGCGGCAGCCCTCAAATTCGCCACCTTTGCTCGTGGCACTTGGTTGGAATTCGGTGCGACCTGTTTTGCTGCACGCGCGCGTGCCGCGGCCGTCGGCCTTTCGCTGGGGATCGGCATTTCTCGGCGGGCTACGGCGGTCGCTGGACGCGATTGCTCAGGCGAGACATCACCGGACCAGGCGACAGCAACACCGTTCCCGACCTGACCGCCGTCATCGTCATGTCGGGCCGGCTGAACCAGCATGATTACCGCTGCAAAGATCAGCTGCATGGAAGTCATGAGCATGAACGCGTACCCCTGTGGACCATAATCCCGCGTCACGACAGGCTCAGGCCGTTCTCGGCCTGACCATTACGCTTCCCGTCGGGTCGGTCGCGATTTTGGATGCAGCTTCTCACGCCCTCGGAGATTGAAGGCTTAAGCCAGGCGGTAAATGGAATGTGACCGCGTCGATTGGTTTACAAAATCCAATGCCGTGATCGTCGGGGTACTACTGCACCGAATGAAGTACCAGAGCACCGTACGAGGTACCTTCGCACCTTCCGGAGCCGTCGAAAATTTTCCGTCAATGGCACGCTTGTTTGAACCTGCCGCTCGTTCCATCGACAAAGGTTAACGGGAGACTAAATGCCCGCAGTTCTGCCGCCGGCGGCGTGGTGCTACCGGCTTTGTATTTACCGGTGATCAACATGAGTTGAGAGATCATCAGGCTTTCGATCCCGATCGGGACTATTGCCATTTCGAGCGTAGCCATTTTCGCCTTCAGCTGGGTTGGCTTGGCGCTTCTTGGATTTTAGAGCGTTTTCCAGCGAAAGCCTGCCGCGGACTTGATCCGGGGTGGACACAGTTATTCTCAAGGAACGCTTCAGAGCAAAAACCCAGAGCCCCGTTTCGATTCTATCGAAACGAAAAGAGCTCTCGGTCGGCAGCCCGCGACAAGCCCGTTCAGCGCGTCACACCGCCGGTCGCATCGTTGGGGACCGGCGCCGGTTAGCAATTGGTGCAAATCTTCAACTGTTTTCTCAGCTTGGTCTCGTCGGCCTGATCGGCGGCCTCTTGCTCTGCCCACGCTTCATCGGACGGAGGTTTTTGCTTTGCCGACGCCGAAACGTCGCCGAGCGGTCCGACGATAATCTCTTTCTTCGAGCGCGTCGTTTTCTTTGGCCTGGATTCAGGAACCTCGGCCGTCTCCGTCGTCGGGGCTGAGCCTAGGCCGTCCCAGGCGATCGGCGCAGGCCCTACTCCCGCCACCGGCGCGTAGCAACCGTTTCCCGACACACAACAACCAGCGAGCGCGACGGCGCCGGCAAGAAAGACAATACATTTGGCTATCATCGGAGTGTCCATTTGGCCCGCGAGGAAAGCTATGACGTTGATCAGGTGTCACTTCAAGCGCAACGCGTTGCCACGTTGCCACTAAGCTGCCACTAAAAAATGCAGGCGCGCGCAGTTCCGTCCTGGTGTCCGGGGCGGCCCGAGCATCGATCAATTGGGCGCAACACCGCGCTCCTCAGCTTGATCCCGGTCAATGGCTCACCAGTCCAGTTCTGGTAGCCAATTCAAATGATCAAGCGCGCAGAACCGTGGGATACGCGCTCCACCATCAGCCGGTGGGCGCACATTCTTGAGCGGAGCGGACTTGCCTTGACCGGGGCCTCGTGCGGCCTGTTCGTTGCCGCACATGTCGGAAGGGCCGACATCGACCTGATCGGTTCGGCGGCCGCGGTTCTTGCCATGATGATTTACGGAGCTGCCGGCTTCTGCCTCGGAATCGACCTGCCCCCTGCTCCTGCGAATCACCGGATGCACCTGCCGCTGCGAAGCCAACATGGCTCCCTTGGCTCCGGGCGGATGCGGTGGAACTGCTGAGCGCTGCCGGTACGTTCCTCGCTGCGGTGGCGGCGGTCATATCGGTCTCCAGCATCGTTCTGGACGAGACCGCGCGTCCGATTGTTGCTGTTCTGATCGGTGTGGGCTGGGCGATCGGCGCTACCATGCAGATCGCCGCCGGCATCAGCGCGCGAATGCGGGCGGAGGCTTCCACTACATTATAACAATAGCGATTGCCGGGCCGACGGGTCCGGACACGCCGGCTCAAGGGGCTTTGGTTGACCCTGATCAAACCGGCGGCGCCCGCTTGGCCTATTCTTCTAGCCTATACTGAATAGCTCGAAATGCCGGACTTGGAGGCATCCATGCGTGCGGACCAGATCATGACCGCGCAAGCGATCACGATCGGCGCTGATGCTTCCATCGTTGAAGCCATCGATACGATGCTGCGGCACCACGTTGGCGGACTGCCCGTGGTCGACGCCGCCGGCGAATTGATCGGCATGATTTCGGAAGGTGACTTTATCGCCGGGCGGAGATCGGAACCCAACGAAAGCGCGGCCGGTGGCTGACTTTCCTGGTCGGCGCAGACAAAGCCGCGGCCGAATTCGTGGAAGAGCATGGCCGAAAGGTCGGCGAGATCATGACGCCGGATCCCGTCACCATCACCGAGGATACGCCGCTCGATCGGATCGCACAGATCATGCAATCCAATAACGTCAAACGCCTTCCCGTTGTGCGGGGAAACCGTCTTGTCGGAATTGTGACGCGCGCGGATTTTCTTGCCGTGCTCTCCGACCTCGCCCGCGATGTTCCGGGCCCATCCGCGGATGACGACCATATTCGCAGCGAAATCATCGCGGCGATCGGGCAAACTGCCTGGCGCCCTTGCAGGTTCAACGTCACGGTTCGCGACCGAGTCGCGAGCCTCATGGGCGTCGTCATAAGCGATAATGCCCGTCAGGCAGCCATTGTCGCGGCGGAAAATATCCCGGGCGTCAAGCAGGTCCACGACCACCTCTGTGCGGCGCGCGTTCACCCGCCGCCGGAAGAAGATCTTGGCGGCGGCGACTTTGTTTCGTTGCAGGAGCAGCCCTCAACCACGGATGACGAGCCGCTCTAGGAGCAGCAATGGAACGGACTGACCATGCCGCAATTTGACATTCCGGCGGCGACGACGACCGGCCGTTCGTGTCCAATTCCCACAAATAGGCTTTCGGCAGCAGCATATGAATGCCCTTGTTGCCATCGACGAGCTGCGTGACGCGCAGATTGCCGGCCAGCGAGCACAGCATATAGGCCTGGTTGCGCGACAGGTTGGTGCGCTCGCAAATATGCTTCACCATTTCGCGCACGGCCTGCTTGGCGGCGTCGTCCAGATCCTCGTCGAGACCGATCGACATCAGGTGAGTGGCACTCTCCGCAAACGGCCATGACAGATCCATGTCCTTGCGAACCGTGAGGCGGAATGTTCCGGTCACGCCGGTCTCGAGTGCGGTGATGCAGACCTCGCCATCGCCTTGCACGCCATGCCCGTCGCCTGCAAAGAACAGCGCACCTTCGTTGAATATCGGCAGGTACAGCTTCGTCCCCGGACGAAGCTCCTTGTTGTCCATATTGCCGCCGAAGCTGCGCGGTACCGGAGAGCCGCAACGGCCCCAGGCCGGCGGAGGCGCCGTGGCAATGATGCCAAAAAACGGATCAAGCGGAATTTCCAGGCCCCACGGCATCACGCAGACATTGCGATCGTGGTCGACCTTGGGATGGATGGTTTCATATTCGGTGAACTCGTCCGGCAACGTGCCAAGCAATGGCAGGATCGACACAAAACCCCAATCCTGTCGGACCTTCACCTTGAGAATATCGACCTGAAGGACGTCGCCGGGTTTTGCTCCCTTCCCGTAGACCGGCCCGGTAATGAAATGGGGCCCGGGTCCCTGAACCAGCGTATCGAGGGCTGCGAGATAGTCGGCCGGCACCAGGCTTTTATCCTCCGGCAGACATTCCTTGCCGCCTGCCGGGAACGAATGCAGCGTGACCGTGTCGCCGGAAGCGACCTCAAGCACGAGCGGCGTGGCGCTATCGAGATAGCCCCAAACCATATTTTCGGGAGAAGATGAAATTTCGTGGCGGCGCGACATGGGCTTGCTCCGTTGAAGTGGCTTGTACCTGTCAGATGGCGATGTATCGGGTCAGGAGTTCACGGGTTGAGGATTCGGTGCGGCCCCCCTCCACGACGCTTCCGCGCGAAAGCACCACGAAGGCGTCGGAGAGGCTGATCGCGAAGTCGAGATATTGCTCCACCAGAAGCAGCGAGATCCTGCCTCTGAAGGCAGCCAGCACATCCTTGATGGCCGCGACGAGATTGGGCTGAATACCCTCGGTCGGTTCGTCGAGGATCAAAAGGCCGGGACGAGTGACGATTTCAGATCATCGCCTGCGGGTAGGCAACGCCAAATAGTATTCAGTGCTGCTCAAGCGGGCAGCACCTGTTCTTTCAAGGGTTAGTGTCAATTTTGTCATTTAGGATGTCACCTCCGCGCGTGGCCGCGGCACGACGCGGGCGTGACGCGATCCGCGGGGGTCGGCGCTGTTGCCCAAAAGCTGGTGCGCCCATCGCAGCTACCAACTCATCGGGAATTATGCGATAAAAGCGGCGAGTTGAGTAACGGCACGTATGGGGTCTGCGCCTATGCGACACTCCCAGCACACTGACCAGGAGATCTTATTCCTTCTCTACGAAGCCGATGCCGGCATTTCGATTGCTGAAATTTGCAGCACGGCCCATATCTCGCTGCGAACGTTCTATCGTTGGCGCAAACGTTATGGCGGCCTGACATCTGAAGCGCTTCGCCACATGAAGGAATTGGAGATCGAAAACCAGCGCTTGCGTACGCTGGTGGACAAGCTTTCGGAACGACAGAATGTATCGCGCACGGAAACGCCGCTCATAAAAGGACGCCAGCTGCAACGTCAGGATTTCGGCGGCAGCCCGCGCTGGTCGGGCGAAGCAACCAATCAGTCCCGCGGCGCTTCGCTGGGCCGCTTCGCATCGATCCGCAGCACGCGCTGACATTGGCCTCATTCGATATCGCCAAATGCCCAACATCCGGCAAATGACGGCAATCCTGCGTTTTTATAAAGACACCAAGCGACTACAGGGTGCGTAATGGGCCCGAACCCGGCACCCGGATGTCGTCGACGATGGTGGAACGGGGCAAGGACCGCGTGCCAGAATCGCGAGGGAAAAAGAAAAAAGGATTCAACGTGAGTTTTTGGTCGGGGCAGCTGGATTCGAACCAACGACCTGCAGTACCCAAAGCAGGCGGCTTAGCCGAGCAGCGGCGAGCAAAGGCGTGCACAAGCGTGCCCTGCCCCTTGTAAATCCCACAAATCACTGGCAGACCATCAGTACATAGCGAGCACGGACGAGCAGCAAGGAGCGGCTGCGATCTTCCCATGGTCTTCCCAGCGAGGCGATTCAATGAAACTCACCGTCAAAAACGCGCGCGCGCTTCAATTGCCCGCGGGCAAACAAGATCACATCGTTTGGGACGACGACATTCCGGGATTTGGTCTGAGGCTGCGCGCCGGCGGCTCGCGCAACTGGGTTTTCCAGTATGCCTTGGGCGAGAAGCAGCGCCGCCTCTCGCTCGGTGCGGCCACCCCGGAGAGCTTCAGCTCGGTCAAGGGCGGGAAGATTGGCATTCGCGACCAGGCGGCCCAGCTCCATGCGAAGGTGCGGCTCGGCCAGGATCCGGCAAGCGACAAGACGGAAGCCATCGCGCGCGCCAGCGACACATTCGAAGCGATCGCGAAGAAGTACCTCACTGCAAAGAAAGAGAGCACGCGCTTCAGCAGCTATGTCGAGACTGAGCGGCACATTCTGAAGCACGCGCGATCGCTCAATGGTCTGCAGGTGGCAAAGATCGCCCGCCGCGACATCAACACCCTTACCGCGGCGATCAAGGAGAACAGCGGGCCCGTCGCGGCGAATCGGGTCCGCTCTACCCTGTCCGACTTCTTCAGCTGGGCGATGTCGGATGATATCAAGGGTCTTGAGGCTAATCCTGTAATCGGCTCACACAAATCGGATGAGAGCAGCCGCGAGCGCGTACTCGACGATCACGAGCTCCGTGTGATTTGGAAACACTCGGGTAATGACCACTATGGATCGATCATCAAATTATTGATGCTCACAGGCCAGCGCGCGGATGAGATAGCAAGCCTCCGATGGTCTGAAATCGGTAAAATTGACGAGAAAGGTCGGCGCATCGCTGAGCCAGTCGAACTACCGAAGTTCATTGTTGATGCAATTGATCTGCCGGCGGAGCGCACCAAGAACAAAAGACCGCACGTCACGCCGATATCCGAGCCGGCAATGGCGATACTTGCCGCCCAGCAACGCCGCGTGGACAACGACGGCACCCTCCGCGAATTCGTATTCGGTATCGGTCAGCGGGGGTTTTCCGGATGGTCCCGCTGCAAAGAGCGGCTCGATGCGCGCATCGCCAAAGAACTTGGAAGCGAGCTTCCCGGTTGGACGCCCCATGATCTGCGGCGAACGATGTCTACTGTCATGAACGAACGGCTGGACGTTCTGCCGCACGTCGTTGAAGCGATTCTAAATCATGTCTCAAGCCATGCGAGCGGCAAGCGCGGTGTCGCCGGCATTTACAACAAGGCCCTCTATTTGCGCGACAGAACCGAGGCGTTAAGGCTGTGGGCTGATCGCATCATGACCTTGGTTGAGGGCGAAAGCAGCGTCGTGCCCATGCGGCGGCCAGCATGACGTGGACGCGGCACATCAGAACGATCCTGGCCGATGAACTGCTGCAAGGCAAAACGACCAGTGATCCACAGGGCTGGTACCCCAAACAAGAATACCCGAGGCCGCGCGGCAGACGCGATTGGGTAGGACGTATCGCATTGGCTCGAGAGTTGCGAATGGGGGATGAGCGGTTCATCAAGCTGGTGGCTGCGATGATCCATCCGCGGAACAAAAGCTCAATCATCAAACAGAAAATCGAGTTTACGCCGTCGAAGGACAGGAGGCGTGAGCTCAAAACATCGGGCCGGCACAAGATCGAGATCGCAGCCTTCATGCATGAATGGCTAGCGAAACATCCAGGTCAGAGCATTGCGTTGGCGGCCGACGAGGCCGCCGAGCACTTTGGCTTCGCTGCCGGGATAATTTGGGACGCGTGGGCAATATACAAACCGATACTGCCGCCGAAGAACTCACTTCAGGCGATCGATAAAATCGACTGAAGTGACAGCTGCGCAGCGTTGATGCTTCTTCTTGCACGTCGCACATAGCGATTTGCACGGAGATACTTCAAATGAAGCCGCTGCCCGCCCTCGAGTTGGTACGACACTTCGACGCGCTACCCGATGATGCGTTGGTGCCGACGAAGGTTCTCGAAATCATGATTAATACCAGCGAGTGGACGCTTCGGCGTAATCCACCGCTTCGCCGCGTCCAAATTTCTCAGAAGCGTTTTGGATATCGCGTTGGCGACATTCGCGCCCTGGCTCGCGGACAATTCCCCCCGACTGCAGCATGAAAAACGGCGCCTCCTGAAGCCACAGGGACGCCGTTAAGTCTTTCACCATGCGCACACCAAAGGGGATTTGGATGCGATACCACCCAGCACCACAGCCACGATTCCAAAACAACGCACTACCGCTTCGAGCCCTGCGTTTCGCAGCTTTCACCCTGCGCCGCCAGCTTCAAAATCCGCGCAACGAGTGCCGGCGCGAATTGCTGGCGACGCGGCTCGACGGGATCGACGCCCTCCGTGCCGACGTGTTCGCACGCTTGATTGAGAGGGCGTCATGAGCATCGAATGCGCATTCTTCGGATTTGTCGCGGCGGATGCAGAGCCGCGGACATCGCAAGCCGGCAAATTGTGGGTTCGCCTGCGTGTCGGTGTCGGCAAAGACGACGCCATGCAGTGGCTGTCGGTGGCCGTGTTCGGCAAAGCCGCCGAGACCGCGGCCGATATCAAGAAAGGCGATCGCGTCTACTGTGAGGGCACGATCAAGATCGATAGCTGGCGCGGTAGTGACGGAGCCGAGAAGCATGGTCTTTCGGTGGCGTCATTCAAGATCGAGAAGACGCATCAGATCGGACGTAACAGGCCAAGGGGCGAAAAACCGAGGAATGAGAAGCCAACGGCCGCGGCTTCTGGCCGTGAGCGGGCTGAGCGCAGCGACTATCGTCCCAGCGGCGCCTCGCCGTTCAACGACGATATCCCGTTCTGAGGCCGCGCCATGCATGAACCAGCAAACCCGCTCACCCGTCGCCTCGGCCAACTGGTTCGCATGCTCGCGTCCGACCAGCCAGGCGAAGTAGCAAACGCAGCTGATGTGCTCAATCGAACACTCGCTTCGGCCGGCCTAGACATTCATGACCTTGCGAAACTCGCCGAGACCGGACTGCGACCGCCCGCACCGACTGAGCAGCCACGTCGGCGGCCACAGGCCACTACAAACAAACCTCGCCGGCCAGGCGGGCGACCGCTGGCGATGGACGAGAAGATCATCTGCGACATCCCCACCGGCGTGTTCCGGTCGTGCGCGTGCGGGGGAATTTTATTCACGGTTTTTCCGGGCGTCGGTCCGCACGTCGCACAGCTGGTTTGCGATGGATGCCGACGGGGCGGGCGATGGCTCAGCCGTGCGCACTTCGGAGCAACGGCATGAGCGACGTCTTGATCAAGGCGCTGGAGCTGGGCGCGCAGGGTTATCCGGTGTTCCCCGTCGCCGCCAGCAAGAGGCCAACTTGTCCGCAAGGCTTCAAGGATGCCGCGATCGAGCCGCGCGAAATCCGCAGGCTATGGCGCGACCATCCTGCCCCGCTGATTGGCGTGCCGACCGGCGAGGCAAGCGGACTGTTCGTGCTCGACATCGACAGCCCGAAACACGTAGAGGCGGCCGAATGGTTCGAACGCTACGCGCCATACCTGCCCGAAACCAGGCAGCAGACGACGCGCTCCGGCGGCACCCATCTTTTTTTCAACCACAATCAAGGGTTGAGGAACACCGCGGGCCGAATTGCGCGCGGCATCGATACCCGCGCAGAAGGCGGTTACATCATCGCGTGGCAGTCGGAGGCATGGCAGATCAGGCCGCTCGCCGATATCCCAGCATGGCTGATCAAGGCGGCAACGCCACCACCGCCGCCGGTCGTGCAGTGCGATCCCTCGCTATCGGTAGATAGCGCCCGGCGCAAGGTAGAGGGAATCGTCGGTGCGGTTGCCGCGGCGCAGGCCGGTCAGCGCAACTCTCTCGCATTCTGGGGCGCCTGCCGGCTCGCCGAACTCGTCAAGCAGCGGATCCTCGCCGAACGGGACGCGATCGCGCTCGGCCTCGAGGCCGCCCGGCAGGCCGGGCTTTCGCCCAAAGAAGCCAACAGGACGATTTCCTCCGCATTCCGAGGCAAGCCATGAATGATTCAGTCCTGATCGATTTCGTGACCCAGGCCCGCGAGAAACGGGAAGGCGCGGCTTGGCAGGAGCAGTGCATCAAAAGCGACACCGGGAAACTGTTGCCTGTTCTCGCCAATGCCGTGATTGGCCTTGAGGCTCAATTCCCCGACATGTTCGCCTACGATGAAATGCTGCGCGCCCCGATGCTAATGCAACGGCTCGACAGTATCGACCTCGCATTTTCCTCAAGACAACTGACCGATATCGACGTTGGCATCATGCAGAAGCGCCTGCAGCATCTTGGCCTTGCCCGCCTGAGCCGAGACGTAGCGCATCAGGCCATCGATATGCGCGCCTACGACTGCCGCTTTCATCCCGTGCAGGACTATCTCGCAGCTCTCGAATGGGACGACACGCCAAGACTCGCCACCTTGTTCGCAGTCTATTTCGGCGCCGACGCAACCCCCTACACCGCAGCCATCGGCAAAATGTTCCTGATCAGCATGGTGGCCCGGATCTTCCAGCCAGGATGCAAGGCAGACCACATGGTCGTGCTGGAGGGAACCCAAGGCACCCTCAAGTCAACTGCCTGCGCGGTGCTTGCCGGCGATTTCTTCTCTGACGGCATGCCTGATGTTTCATTGGGCAAGGAAGTATCGCAACATCTGCGCGGCAAATGGCTGATCGAGGTTTCGGAAATGCACGCCATGAACAAGGCCGAGACCACATTGCTCAAGGCTTTCATCACCCGTCAGACCGAACGCTATCGCCCAACCTTCGGACGCAACCAGGTGGCCGAGCCGCGGCAATGCGTGTTCATCGGCACCACCAACCGCGACAGCTATCTGCGTGACGAGACCGGCGGCCGGCGCTTCTGGCCGGTCAAGACCGGGACCGTCGACCTCGCCGCCCTCGTCCGCGACCGAAACCAGATATTTGCCGAGGCCGCGCAAGCCTACCGCGCCGGCGAGCCATGGTGGCCCCACAAGGATTTCGAGCGCCAGCACATCGCCCCCGAGCAGGCCGCCCGTTACGAGACCGACGCGTGGCAGGACAATATCGGGGAATACCTCAAGACCAACACCAAGGTGACGATCGGCCAAGTCGCCAAGGACGCCCTGCACATCGAAACCCCCAGGCTTGGCCGCGCAGACCAAAACCGCATCATTGCCGCGCTGGAGCAGCTCAACTGGCGCCGCGAACGGCCAGCCGGACAGACAGACTGGCAAGGCAAGGTTTGGTGGGTGCCAGCATGACCCACAACGCCAAACCACAGGTGACACAGACGACCACAGGCCATTTTCCTATACAGCCTCCGAATGAATTCCATGGAGTCTTGGGAAAATCATCTGTGGTCACCTGTGTCGCCTGTGGTCGACCACTCTGCAGCCCCGAAAGCCGCCACCTTCAACGGTCACAGCGTGACGCATCAACACCGGCCACATCACCCGCTGACATCAGCGATCTCGCCCAGAACCACGGGCAGCAGCGTGTCACCAAGGGTCGGAAGTGGCTGGAAATAGGTGTCTTCTGCACGCCGGAGCCTCGCAGAAGTTCGCCGCATGGGCACGGCAACCTCCATGCGGCCGACCACGCGATGCCTGCCGGTGTGCTCCCGTTCTGACCTACAGTACACAAGACTGCTGGTCGATCTTGCTAAGACGCTGCAAATCAGTGATATTTCGCCGCCAGATAGGCGCATTCAGAGAACTGGGAAGACCATGGGAACAGGACGACAGCAGGATCGACCGCCCTCGCCCGCCCGACCGGACGGATTTGACGCAAGGGGTGACCATCGCTCTCGGATTGGCGTGAGGCCAGGCCGGGGGGGAAATTCACGAGTTGGCCACGGCGCTGGTAATCGACACACGCGCTTCAGGCCAGGCTCGCCCGGAGCTGAATTTTAATTCTGGCCAGGAAAGTTGGACGGCATGACGAGATTGGGCGACGACCTTTCGCCGGAACAGATTCTGATCCTGAAGGACCGGCTCAATCAGGCCGATCCGCTGAAGCTGGTGGCGAATCTGATTGCCATCATGGCGGATGCGCCGAGGGCCGATAAGCACATCCGGCAGTATCAGGCCGACAAGGCCGCGGCTGATCGGGCGAAGGCGTCGCTCGTCGAGGCCCGCGCCAAGCATGACGCGCATGTTGCAGAACAAGAGGCAGCGCTGACTGCTTCGCGGCTGTCTTTGCGCAAGCGGGAAATCGAGATTGATCAGCGCGCTGGCAGCCTTGCCGCGCGCGAGGAACGATTGCGCGAGCGCGAGCAGGCGGAC
>Ga0209890_10000500_pt1 | contig 18217 bp, 19 predicted proteins | sample OrgsoiDNA2013049_FD_185799 | JGI IMG/M metagenome (GOLD analysis project Ga0209890, IMG submission 185799) | Permafrost soil microbial communities from the Arctic, to analyse light accelerated degradation of dissolved organic matter (DOM) -... | ecosystem: Environmental > Terrestrial > Soil >...
CCGCCAGCGCCAAATCCATCCTTGTAAAGCACCGCCGCGCCAAAAAAGCGCTCGCCATCGCAAAAGCGGGATGCAAATGAATGAGTCAGAACACTAGGTGGTGACCATGCCGGGCACGAGTAGTTGGCAGCTCCGCAACGACGAAGAAATCATTGCTCGCAATATAAACCTGTTGGGTCAGAAGCACTTTTTGATCGGAATCACCCGCGTTCGCAATGAAGCACTTATTCTCCGAGACACACTGGACTACGTCGGCAAGCACGTCGATGCGATAGTCGCCTATGATGACGCGAGTACGGATCGAACGCTGGAAATTCTTCGCGGACACCCAAAAGTCGCTCTGATCGTGACAAATCGGTCGTGGGAAGCGGACATCGAGGCACGCCGGAATGCCGAGGTTCGACATCGCGGACTTTTGCTGCAGGCGGCGCGGGAACAGTTGCAGTTCGACTGGATGTTTTGCTTCGATGCGGATGAGCGCGTTACCGGAGATCTGCGCGGATTCATGGAAGCAACGCATTCCAGCGATTACGACGGCGTGCGGGTTCAACTGTTCGACGCCTATATGACCCCTGGCGATCATGCACCCTATCAAGCCGATCGCGAATTGTTGGGCTTTCGTCGTTCCTTTGGCCCGGAACGGCGAGACATTCTGATGTTGTGGCGAAACCGGTTGGAGGTCATCTTCGCAAAGCACCATGCGCGAGAGCCGGGCGGCGTAGATTGCGTGCGGACCGGTCTCTATTGCCAGCACTATGGTAAGTCATTGTCGGTCGACCATTGGGAAGAGACCTGCGAATACTACATGCGACACTTTCCGTTCGATACCTACGGACGAAAATGGCGCGATCGCAAAGGTCGAGCAATCCACACCCAATCTGACTTCATGCGGCCCTTGTACGAGTGGGGTGACACGCTCTTCGCGAATGCGGTCAAGATGTGATTCGTCCGAAAATCGAGCTTGCCTTCCGCGCCTTGCCAATGTGACCGCTTGGCTGACAGGCTCAGGCCGAGCATCTCGCTTCCCTCCGATATCTGCGCAAGGGCGTGCGGCGGTAATAAACTGCGGTTCCGGCGCCTCGATGGCGTGCTTGAATTTCCCGTATTTATTGCGGTGGGGTTCCGGCCAATACAATTGAACTCCGCGGCACGCCTGAGTCGGCGTCGTCCGCAACGTCGCCGAATACATCACCGAACTGCCCAAGGCAGAGCACGATGCCGAGGAATGGCGCCATGCAGGTGTTACTGCTCGTCGTCGAACGGGACGAACCTGCGGTATTCGCGCGTATCGGCGTAATGCGAGCATAAGCCGAAACCGAGACGGCACCGCACCGGAAAGCGTCAGAGGCCTACCGGTCTATTCGATAGATCACGGAGTCGGTTTCGTTATTCGGCCTTTGCCGAGGCATTCCTCGCATTTCGCAGGATAGATTTTGCGGCCCGGCTGCGTTGGCTGATCGACCTTCTGCAACCCCGAGCCATTACAAGCGGGACAAATTTCTTCGGCCAAAACTTCACGTTTTTTCATCAGCACCAATCATTAAAACAAGACAAAAATTTGAATTCATTTGATAGCAGTTAGCTGCAAAACCGCAACGAAACTCGCTTCTTAACCTAACCGGTCAACGTTACCGCCGCAGAGGTCGTCGCGAAGAGGCCGTGCGCCAGCCCCTGCCCTGCCCCATCCGGCATGCGATCAAATGCAGTGGCGTTGCGGGATCATCAGCGCGGCGTCGCCATGCGTCGGCGCAATGAGCGTGGAAAAAATGCGCCTGCCAAGTTGAGCGCGCCCCAAGGGGCGCTGGGGCTGATGGCCGTGGTCAAGCCTCACATGAAAGAGGCCGCCAACTGAGGCGAAATCATCTGATTTCTCGCAGAGGTATTCCCAATACTCAGTTCCAGTTCGGAACATTCCCCAATGCGAACAGCTAATCCATTTATCATGATACCCACGTCATCGGCTTCTGGCGTGAAGGTGATGTAGATCAACAATCCACCAACACCACCAAATTGAATCCTAGATTTGGCGCGCAATGGCGAAGTCCGCATTACCTTGATGAACCGACATTGTCAGCATGACCGCTTGCGTCCAAAAAGTGCCAACAACCAGCGTCTGCACTGCAGCAATTTTGAAGACTGCCAATGTCACCGTCACTAGACTTGCGTGCATGGCCATCTATTCTAACGGGCATTGAGAACCGCATCATCGAACCTCTTGGCTATAGGGCTGAGGCGAAGCGTTCGATAGAGGGGGGAACGGTATGAAATTTCATAGACAGATTTTTGTCGTATTGGCGGCTGCAGTCGTGTCGGCCTCCGCTTTTGCCCAAGAATTGAAACCCGAGAGCGATCCCGGAAAACTTGGATTTGATGCCGATCGCCTAAAGCGGATGACGCAGGCATTCCAGGGCTATGTTGATAGCGGCCAAATTCCCGGAGCAGTTGTGCTGATCGCGCGCAAGGACAAGGTCGCCTACTTCCGAGCCTTCGGATTTCGGGATCGCGAGCAGAAGATCGCTATGACCACAGATTCGATCTTCCGAATTGCCTCTATGACCAAGCCGATCGTCAGTGTCGGAGCCATGATGCTGGCAGAGGAGGGCAAACTGGATATCAGCGCGCCCGTGTCCAACTACCTTCCGGAATTCAGGGATCTGCAGGTTCGTGTCGAACAGCTCGATCCTGCCACCGGCAGGAAGGAAACGGTCATGCAGCCTCAAACGCGGCCGATGACGGTTCAGGATCTTCTTCGGCACACTGCCGGGCTCGTCTATCCACCCCCAATTGGCAATGGCCCGGTCGCTGACGCCTATCGGGATGCAAACGTGCTTGATCGCAATACGACGCTGGCCGAGATGGTGACGAAGATTTCCAGGCTCCCCCTTGCCCACCAACCGGGCGAGGTTTGGGAATATAGCGCGGCGGTCGATGTCCTCGGCCGGATCATCGAAGTTGTTTCTGAAATGGACCTGGACCGCTTCATCGAAGAACGCGTCACAAGACCGCTAGGCATGTCCTCAACAGGTTTTTATGTGCGTGAGGCCGATCGCGAGCGGCTCGCACAGCCACAGGTGGATCCGGCGACCGGAAAACGCCCTCCTCTGTTCGACGCCACCCAAAAGCCGAAGTTGTTCTCCGGCGGCGGTGGTGGTGTGTCTACCGCCTCCGACTATCTGCTCTTTTCCGAAATGTTGTTGCACGGTGGTGAACTCAGCACCACGCGCCTGCTTTCGCAGTCAACGATCAATTTGATGACGTCTAATGCGCTGAAGCCGGGGATCGCTTACTCAGCCGCCACGCTGCAGCGATTTGGAGATATCGGACCGACGCCGGCGATGGGACAAGGTTTTGGATTGGGTTTCGCGGTGCGCACTGAAACCGGGCAAAATCCATTGCCCGGATCAACCGGGTCATTTTATTGGACCGGCGCATACGGCACGACATTCTTGATCGATCCGAAGCAGCAACTGATCATAATTATGATGATTCAGGTTCCCCTTTCCGCTGGTCCTTTCTATCGGCACGAGGTTCGCTATCTGGCGTATCAGGCACTTTCAGCACCCGATTAGCATATTTTGCACTCATGACTGATGCTGGCCGTCGTAGAGGTTGATTCCACGCCGGTTACGGCCTTTTGCCGCCCAAGTTGACTACGCACAGATCGGCCTTTGCAGATCAAGTTCAACGTCGCGTTTGGTCAAACGCGTCACTTTGAACGTGCTCCGATCACTTCCGGGCTAGCCCGATAAACGGGCATTCTCAGAGTCCGTCGGCACGCCTCAAAGGTGCCCTTCGCCGCTTCCGTGCGTCGGCGCGTGGCGATATGCTCGACCGGGTCGGCACCTCCGTTGCGGGGGGAGCACGCAGCAGGGAGGCGGTGATGACGTCAACTCTGATCGGCAAGCAGGCCGTCGTGATCGGCGCGGGAATGGGCGGACTCACGGCTGCGGGGGCGCTCGCCGACCGCTTCGATCAGGTGGTTGTTCTGGAGCGCGACACTCTTCCGTCGGAGCCCACATATCGCGCGGGGACGCCGCAGGCGCGGCACGTGCACGCGCTGCTGCTCAGCGGCCAGCGCGCCCTCAGCGAGTTGTTCCCAGGGTTCGAGCAGGATCTCGCGCGGGCGGGAGCCGTGCCGCTCAGGGTGGGTCTCGATGTTCGCATGGAGCGCCCGGGCTACGATCCCTTCCCGCAACGTGATCTGGGCTGGTTCAGTTACGCCGTGTCACGGCCGACAATCGAACGCGCCGTGCGACGGCGGGTGGAAAGCCGCGCGAACACCACACTGCGCCAGAACTGCCGGGTCCAGGAAGTGTTGGCGTCGCCAAATGGAGAGGCGGTCACCGGCGTACGCTACGAGAACGGCAACGGCGCGAGCGAGACGATTGCGGCGGATCTCGTTGTCGACGCCTCCGGACGCGGCGCCCTCACTCTCGCTCTGCTGCAATCGATCGGCCGACCACTGCCAGAGGAGACCACAATTGGCATCGATCTCGGCTATGCCACATGCGTCTTTGCCATCCCGGACGACGCCTCGATCGATTGGAAAGGCGTCATGACCTTCGGCCAGGCGCCGCAGAACAGCGGTGGCGGCCTGATGTTGCCGCTCGAGGGCCGCCGCTGGATGGCGACCATTGGCGGGCGCCACGGCAACGTGCCGCCCGGCGATGCGGAGGGCTTCCTGACTTACGCCCGGGCGCTGCGGACGCCGACGATCTACAACGCGATCAGTCACGCCAAGCGCCTGGACGGGGTCGCGCGCTACGGCTTCCCCGACAGCGTGCGGCGCCATTTCGAGCGACTCGAATTCTTCCCCCGCGGCCTTCTGCCCATCGGCGACGCAATCTGCCGCTTCAATCCCGTCTACGGCCAGGGCATGAGCGTGGCCGCTCTGGAGGCGTGCCTGCTCCAGAGGCTCCTCGAGAGACCAGGGGGAGACAGCAATCCAATCGCCGGGCTGGCGCCGGCTTTCTTCGCCGAGGTACAGACGTTGATCGAGACGCCGTGGTCAGTGGCCATACTCGACTTCGTGTTTCCCGATACGCGGGGGCAACGTCCTGCGGATTTTGAGACCACGCTGAAATTCGGTATCGCCCTGACCCGGCTCGCCGCCGAAGATCCGGCCGTCCACAAGCTGACCGTCGAAGTCCAACATCTATTGAGACCGCGCAGCGTCTACCGCGATCCCGCCCTGGTGCAGCGCGTGCTCGCGAAAATGGCCGAGGTGTGACCCGGTGCGAGCAGTGCGCCTCTTTTTTACGCCTTTGGAATGAGGATGCCCCCTAAAGATCGAAATTAGTGGGCAGCATGACCACGTCGCGAATTGTCATGCCGCGTGGCCGCGTCAGCATGAACACCACTACATCAGCCACTTCGCTTGCCTCCAGCAGACTTCCCGCCTCCTTGGCTTCCTTCAGCTTCTCAGGCGGCCAGTCAGCGAGCAGTGCGCTGATGACGGGGCCGGGTGAGATTGAGCCCACGCGAATGCCGTGCTTGAAGACCTGGCGTCGCACCGTTTGGACAAAGCAGTTGATCGCCCACTTGGACGACGCATAGACCGGCTCCCATGGCGTCGGAAAATGGGCCGCCAGGGAACTCGTGACGATGATGTCGCCCGTCCGATGCTCAATCATGTGAGGCAGCACGTCGTGCACATTCTTCATCACGACGTTGACGTTCAAGTTCAGCATCCGGTCGATAGCGCCAGTGTCTGCATCGACCAGGTCGCCGCCGACGTACGCACCGGCATTTGCATGCAGGATGTCAAGTCGGCCTGCCTTCTCCAGGACTCTCGGCAGCAACGTAGCGCAGTCCTTTGGGTCGAGCAGGTCGATGACCAGCGGGATCACTGCGTCGCCGTGCTTGTTGCAGAGCGCCTTCAGCGCTGCCTCGTCACGGTCGACCATCACCACGCGCGAACCTGCAGCCAACATCGCCTCCGTACTAGCCAATCCGATGCCCGACGCAGCCCCGGTCACGGCGGCAACCTTGCCTTCCAGTTCTCTCGCCATAGGTCTCTACCTTGCTGGGGTCGCCACAACCCGCACGGCAGTATAGCAATCCCTAGCGGGTTGTCGGGGACAAAGCAGGGCCTGGCGCTTGGCGGCGTTCCACCTGTTCATGCAGGATAAGACCCTTGCGACACCGGCTGGTGTGCTTTTCCAAACCGATCGCATCCGTCAGGACGTCGATCTCGTCACCGCGTGCGTCAACTACCGTTCTGGCGGCCCGGTCATCGCCCGTTACTGATTTCCCTGTCACCTCCAGCAAACTCAAGCCCCGGCATCGTCCGGGGCACTTTTGTCTGGCCGATACTTCTCCGACGTCTGCTGCGGATTAAACTGAGAAGTACTCAGCGTGAGCAAATATCTTCCGGGTTGCCGCTCAATACGGTCGGCATGTCTCAAAGGTGCCAAGGGGCGAGATCACACCCGCTTTCTTCGGTCGGCTTGTAGCGAGTATCAAGTCGAGATGGGGGCATGGGGTTGATGACGTTTTCGTTGAAGCGAGTCTGACCTACCCATCACGAGTGTGAGCGCGATCACATCGCACAGCCTCCGCGTCGGGCAGCCTGAAGAGCGGAAGGCGCTCCTGCCGACCCTATTTCAGCAACCACAGACTTGGAGACTACTCATGATCGAAGACAGCAAAGTTACCAAGGACGACGCCAACGGCCTCGAGCCTGCGGCTCCGCGGATCCTCGCCCGCCAGCTCGCGCGGCCGCTCACCGACGACGAGATCGACCACATTGCCGGCGGCATGATTTCGCGCGGCGAGATCGGTGGCGTCTCGGCCGTGCGTCATGCCGATACGTGCTCGGGCACGGGCTGCCCCGAGGTCGACAGCGACGCGTGATTTACCTTCTCCCCGCCGACTTATTGCTCCGGTCGGCGGGGATGCCTTCTCGAGCCATATTCAAAGCAAAGGTCGATGTCCGATGACCGTCCTCATTCTCGGCTTTCCCCGCGATATCCATATTCATGCGGTCCGCTGGGCGATCGAGCAGGCGGGAGGGCGGCATCACGTCGTCTACACGCCGGACCTGCCGCAGGTGCTGCGGTCATCAATGCACATTACGCAAACCTCGCAGGCCGTCTCCGTTCGTGATGGCCGGAGCCATGGAGTAAGCGGCGACTGGAGCACGGTATGGTTCCGCCGTAGCGGGTTGCCGATGCGGCCGCCTGGCATGTCCGACGCGGATTGGGCAGTGGCTTCACGCGAATGCGACTACCACATCCGCAACGTGCGGCGGCTCATCGCGCCTGACGCTTTCTGGGTGAATGATATCGCGGCACGTGAGGTGGTGTTGCTGAAGATGCCTCAACTCATTGCTGCCGCGCAGTGTGGTTTTGCCATCCCGGAGACGCTCTATAGCAACGATCCCGACGAGATCCGCCGCTTCTGGGGTGAGCATCGCAAGGCGGGCGTCATCTTCAAGCTGCATTTGCAGACGCATTGGCATGCGCAATCGAGCGGCGAGCGCCATGCGCTTTTCACCACCGAGCTGCGCCAGGAGAACCTTCAGGACGATGCGCCGCTTGCGGGCTGCCCAGCGATTTATCAGCGCAAGGTCGAGAAGGCCTACGAACTGCGCGTCACCTGCATGGACGAGCGCTGCGTGGCCATCCGTCTCGACTCGCAGTCGCGCGATTCGACTCGGCTCGATTGGCGATCGGATATGGTGGCGCCGCTCAAGCCGGCGCTTGTCGCATTGCCGCGCACGGTCGAGGAGCGGTGTATCGCGCTCATGCGCAAGCTCGGACTTGCCTTCGGCTGCATCGATCTCATCGTTACGCCCGAGGGGGAACACATCTTCCTCGAGGTCAACGAGATGGGGCAGTTTCTGTGGGTGGAACAGGACGAGCCAAGATCAGAGCTGCTCCGCTGCTTTGCGACGCTACTGCTCAATCAGCGGCTTGGGCCGTCGACTCGGCTCGTCGGGGATGAAAAATTGAGTTACGCGGGCTTTCTCGCTTCTGGCGCGTGGGAGCGAGGCTACGTCGAGGACGGCGAGAGCCATGCCAAGTATTCTCCACCGGGCATCATCAACGAGCCTTGACCGGCGATATTAGGCAAGCCCTGCTGCCTTGGCCTGAGCCAACACGCGCTGGGCAAGCTTCAGATGCGGCATGTCGATCATTTTGCCATCGAGGCTCGCGTGAAATCGACTCCCGCAGTACCAACCAAGCCTGAATGTGGTCGCGATCGCGCGCCAAGGCACACTTAAAAAAAGCCGCGCGCTCTCGTGCACCGCAGCAACCGTATCTCTATTCGATCACCTCGTCCGCGCGGGCGAGAAGGGTCGGCGCGATTTCGATCCCAAGCGCTTTTGCAGTTTTGAGATTGATCACCATCTCGAATTTTATCGGTTGCTGGATAGGAAGCCCGCCCGGGTTTTCACCCGCCAGGATTCTAACGACGTATTCCGCCGTGGCACGATATTGATCCTCGACATTAGGAGCGTAGCTCACCAAACCGCCTCGCTCTGCATCATCGCGCCGCTCGTAGATGGCGGGCAATCGATATTCGGCCGCGCTATCGATGATCAGGCGTCGCTGTACAGACGAAAAGTACGGGCTGCCACGCATCACAGCGCCCTGTGCCCCTTCAGCGAGGGCTTGACGCACGGCGGCGCCGACCGCTTCCGGTTGCGGCATATCGATGAAGCCATATTCGATACCGAGCGCCTTTGCGGCCTGGTCCTGGCCCGGCGCGAACAGGGCCCAGATCGGGCGTGTCGCGAGGACGGCAATCCGGGTAAGCGCCGGGATCATTTCCTTGAGTATCCCGAAGACCTTGCTGGAGATATCCCTTTCCATGCTGGCAAATCCGGTGATGTTTCCGCCCGGACGCGACAGGTTCTTGACGAGGCCGCCCATGAATGGATCCGCTGCCGACGCCGTCACGATCGGGATGGTACTGGTTGCGGCCGCCGCAGCCCGCACCGACACCGTGCCCTCGGTCACAATAATATCGACTTCCTGATTCACCAGCGCTGCAGCAAGTTCCGGGAGCCGTGCGGCACTTCCGTCGCCTACTTGCGGTACCAGAACGAAATTGCGCCCCTGCACGTAACCGTGCTCGGAAAGTGCGCGCAGAAAAGCGGCGAGTTCGTGCTCCGGCTGCTGCGCGGCGCGAAGAAGTCCGATGCGCTTTATCTTCGTTGGTTGTTGCGCATGCACGGCAAGCGGCCACGTCACCGCACCGCAGCCTACGAGCTTGATGAATTTCCGCCGTTGCATGTGCCCCCCGTAAGGACCACGCATTGTACAATCTCTAACTAAAGCTTAGCACTTTGGTACTGGGCGGCGAGTGAGAAATAGCGCAATTCCGGTCCAAATGCCGATCAGTCAGTTTTCCGGTATGGGGTCAAACTGGGAGGAGCTCAACGTAAGCAAATATCTTCCGGGTTGCCCTGAGAGCGGACATTGCTCAATGCGGTCGGCATGTCTCAAAGGTGCAATAACGGACTCATGCAAGCGCAGGAAACAGCAAATCCCCGCCCGGCTGCAGCCGGGCGGGGGCACAGAATTTGGCCTGGTGGGTGATATCATCGATTGAATAACGGACATCACCCGGGGCCGACTCGCATGCTGGCTCTTGGAAGAAACCGATTTCTACGGCAGCCTGCTTTTGATCCAAAAGTTACCAGCCATCGTAACCGCCGCCGTCCCAACCGCTGCGGCTCCTGCCCCAACCGCCGTAGTAACAGCACGGCGGCGGAGGCGGCGGAGGCGGAGCCCAGGCTTGACAGCCGCAGCCGTTGTCCCAGCCGCCATCGCGCCAATCGCCACCGCCGCCCCAAGGCCCGCCGCCCGCCCGACCCCAGCCACCCGCACCAATGAACGCAGGACCAAGGAGCGCAGGACCAAAGAGGTAGCCAAATGCTTCGGCGTTGGTGGGAATGGATGCAGCAGCAAGTGTGAGAGCTGCTGTGAGCACGACGGCTATCCTGCGTAATTTCAGCATCATGACACGTCTCCCTCTGTTTATTTGGCGGTGAACCCGCACCGGATTTTAGTTTGCGAACTCAAACCTCAAACAAGGCACAAGCTGGGATTTCCAGCCGCCCATCCCGCAATATCTCGCGACATGGTGAATGCGAGGACCGTCGTGACTTCCAGTTGCGTCGATTGGCCCGCATCTGGACCCTGTCCGGTCTACCCCCGAAGCCGACGCCACGTCACGGGTCGGGGTCGTCGCGTACGCGGTTTTGGCGATGCGCCGACTACTTCCGATCTACCCCGATTAGTAGACGTTCGCGGTGCCGGCCGGCGCGTCTCAAAGGTGCCGATGGCGGAGCTGATCGTACAAGCGGAAACCGCGCGGTGCGTCCGTCATAATGCGGGCCTGATGGGGAGTACCGCGAGGGCCTTCCATCCGATGGGAGCACCCGCTTTCTCCGCCGCCGCATCGGAAGCAAGTGCAGCATCCCAGCTCGTGCCCAGGAACCGCTTCCCGGTCACGTGGTCGGCCGCGCGCGAGACGAGCCACAGCAGCGGTGGCAGCATCACTTTGGGCTGCAGCAACGCATCGCGGGCAAAGGGAGCCTCTGCCGGTATCATCGGCGTGTTGACCGCACCGCCCGGTATGATCACGTTGACCGTCACGCCGGTGCCTTCGAGATCGGCGGCCATGACAGGACTCAACGCCTCCGCCGAGGCTTTGCTCGGCCCATACGGCGTCGATCCACCGTGCAGCTGGGGCCGATACTGGTCGTGATGTTGATGATGCGACCCCACTTCCGATCAATCATCGGTTTGACCACGGCGCGGCTGAGAAGAAAGACCGCGTTTGCGTTTACCGTGATTGCCCGGGACCATTGGCTTGGCGTCACTTCGTAGAACTTGGGCGGATGAGCGTGATAATCCGGCCTCACCTGTCCCTGCCCGATACCGGCGTTGTTGATGAGGATATCGATCCGGCCGAACCGCTTCTCCACCTCTCCAGCCAGTTTTGCGGCGTCGAAATCGGTCAGGTCTGCGACGAACCCCTCGAACTTCTGTCCGGCGGCGATTTGCTCCCTGAGAGCTGCGAGACCGTTCACGTCGCGATCGACGGCGGCGACACTGAAGCCTTGTTCAAGCAACCCGAGGCTCATCGCGCGACCAAGGCCCTGCGCCGCTCCGGTGATAAGAGCGGTGCGATTCGAATCCGTCATTTTCCTTCCCCTAACCAACGCTCATTCACGGCCGCTCGCCGGCGCGCACCAGTGGCGGCGGACAAGCGTCCCGTCCACTTCGTCGCGTTCATCGATCGTCGCCTGCTAAATGCACAGAGCCACCTACTCCGCGGCGCGCAATGGCGTCAACGGCGGGTGCAACGCCGCATCCAATTGCCTGACATAAACCTCCTGCCAGGGGTTCTTGTCGTCGCTGACGAAGTACCCGCTGCGCGCTTTACGAAACACCTCGGCGTCCTCGACTCCAGGCGGCAAGATGTTCTTGTCCCGTAACGCACGGGCCGCCATCAGCAGGCGGCGGCGCGTGCGTGTGATCATCTGATCCGATGGCGCGAGATGCTCGAACGCGCGGTCGGTGATGGACCCCATGCTCTCGGTGATGGCCTGATCCTGCAGGTGGATGCCGTCGATCCCGCTGTAGATCGCATTGCTGCGCTGGGCGGCGCGGTCGATTCCCCAGTCGTTGCTCGGGTTCGCCGCGAGCCGCCAGCGGCCGAGCCAGTCAGTGGTGTTGGGCAGGAACTTGTTGCCGCGTCCTGTGCCGCCAATCGGCCTGCCGTCCTTGAAGGCAGGCTGCGGCTGCGTCAGCGCCGATACGCCGCGCTTCCAGCGCAGGAAGCAGAACATGGTGTGGCCGTCGTCGAGCGGCACCCAGGCGCGCGCATGCACGTGACTGCCGAACTCACCGTTGGGGGCCTGGCTCCAGAACGGAAACAGGAAGTTGGCGAAGCGCCAGTAAGTGCTATCCGCACCCGCCGCGCGGTAGCCCGCGTACTGCGTGCCCCAGGCGGTATCGGCGATATGGTACTCAGGCGCACGGTTGGTGATGGTGTGGTAAACCGGATCATCCACAGGCACGTCGTCCGGGTCGACGTGGCCGGCGTGCAGGAAACCGAAATGCGAGGTATCGATCTCGCCCTCGAGCGCCTGAAGGTAATTGCATTCGCGCTGGATGAAAGTGACGCTGATTTCGTCATCGGGCACGTCAAGGATTTCAAACGCCGGCAGCGGCGGCGCCTTGGCGCTCGATCCCATATAGACCCAGATGACCCCGGCACGCTCGACGGCCGGGTAACCCTTGGCCTTCACCTTGTGCTTGAAATCCTGGTGCGGCGGCACGCTCGCCATGTCGATGCAGTTGCCGGCGACGTCGTATTTCCAGCCATGATAGATGCAGCGGATCCCGCCTTCCTCATTGCGTCCAAGGAACAGCGAGGCGCAGCGATGCGGGCAGCGATGGTCCATCACGCCGACCCTGCCTGCGGTGTCGCGAAACGCGATCAGCTTCTCGCCAAGCAGCATCAGCCGGATTGGCGCGCCGTCGCGCTCGAGCTCCGATGACTGCACGGCGGGAATCCAGTACTGCCGTATCATCTCGCCCATCACCGTTCCGGGGCCGACTTGCGTGAGTTCGCTGCCTTCTGTCGCGGTCGTCATCGTATCCTCCCTATGCGGCCGTAAGCGGGTTAAGGGACGCCATATTATCACGGACTGCGGCCGCGTGGTGCCGTCTGGAACCGGGCATTGATCGACGCCGCGCCCTCAGTCGGCCCTGATATTGGCCGCCCGGACCACCTTGCCCCACTTCTCCGTTTCCGCGGCGATATGCCTTCCGAAGTCGGAAGGCGAACCGGCAAACACCGTGGCGCCGAGTTCGGCAAGTCGCGCCTTCAGCTTTGCATCGGCAAGGCCGGCATTGATCTCCCGGTTGAGCCCGTCGACGATCTCGACGGGCGTCGTTTTGGGCGCGCAAACGCCGAACCAGCCACTCGCCTCGTAGCCGGGCACAAACTCGCCCACGGTCGGGAGGTCGAGCAACTTCTCCGATCGGGCGGCGGAGGTTACCGCCAGCGCGCGCAGCTTGCCGCCTTTGACGTACTCGATCGACGAGGACAGCGGACTGAACATCACCTGCACCTGTCCGGCGAGCAGATCCGTCAGTGCGGGCGGCGAACCGCGATAGGGAATGTGCATCATGTCGACGCCGGCCATGATCTTGAACAACTCGCCGGCCATATGCGGCCCAGTTCCATTGCCGGGCGACGCCATATTGAGCTTGCCGAGATTGGCCTTGGCGTAGGCAATGAATTCCGGGACCGTCTTCGCCGGAAACGATGGATGCACCTCCATGCCATAATTCTCGTGGCTGATGCTCGCGACCGGCGCGATGTCGCGGATGAAATTGTATTTGAGCTTTTCATAGAGCGTCGCGTTGACCGCGTTCTGGAGGCCCGCCTGAAGCAGCGTGTACCCGTCGGCGGCCGCGTCCACCACGGCCTCGGTGGCAATGTTGCCGCCGGCACCGGGCCGGTTCTCGATGATGAACTGCTGGCCGAGCCGCTCGGACAGCCATTGCGCCATCAGGCGAGCAGCAATGTCCGGCGCGCCGCCGGCGGCGAACCCGACAAAAATGCGTACCGGCCGCGCGGGATAAGCCTGCGCGTTCGCCACGCGTGCGACGGCAGGAAGACCGACAGCGATCGTAGCTAGATGCAGGAACTGGCGGCGAGAAAGTTTCATCGCAGTGCTTCCGGCGCCGCGTTGATGTCGGCGTTGCCAGTCATCAGCCGTCTTCCATCGCCAGCGCTTCGATGCGCCGGGATGCGCGGCAAGACGGCGCATCTTGGTCACGGATATCTCCTCGGTGGCTTCGTCGAAATTTGCGCCGCCGCATGTCCGCCCCCGCGCCCAGGAGACGACATCTTAAAGGCTAAATCGAGCTTCCCGGAAGGGGTCGAAATCGGTTTGCGCTCCAATATCTCCCCAGGAGGCCAGAACCGCTTTGGGTCAAAACGGAAGTGTCCGGGCTCGCGCGGCACATCCGTTTTTACCCTCGGGAGCAGACGATATCAGTGCGCCACACGTAAATGTGTGCGGCCGAGAGTTAGGTTTTCAATCAAATATTCCGTTTCTCCATCCTCTATTTCATCCGCGAGGGGAAATTTGGTTAGGCACCACTCCAATCTATCATGTCAAATAGACCTATCAGCTATCATTGCGGTAACTGCCCTCGTTTCTCCAACACCAGCCATCCTCACCGGTATCGGGACTTTTGCATGGCACCGCGCAAGCGTTCGGCGGCGCCCGCCGACACCACTGTAGTCCGCCGTGTACGACGCAGAGGAATCGATACGGTTCTTCGTTGTGCCGCAAAACCCAACACTCCCCCTTCCACCGGTAGACATCATATCCTCTCCAACGATCTACAAGGATCGGTTCGGGATATGGATGCGGATACTCCTTTTGGCCGAGCTCTTCAAAATGAGTGCGCGACTCGTCCGTGCGTTGCGGAGAGACATACGGCGGTCCGCTCGGCGTGTTGGTCGCTGACGCTTGCGACACGCGAATTTGCTGCAGCCAAGACGACATTAAATCTTCCCATGGCTTCTGCAACCAAGGCCAGGCTAGATACACGAAGAGTATCAGGACCAGGGTCGTCACTATGTGCCAAAACCAGGGCCAGACTATATACACGAGGAATGTCAGGACCAGGATCGTCGCTATCAAGCTCAACATGCCCCAACCCTTTCTTTGCGTTAGCGCTAGGCTTGTGCACACAAGCGAATTCTCACCAGAAGAAATGGGGGCAGTCACCACTTCGTTCCACTTTAAGAGACCCTATCGCCCGCGCTCACGCAGTGGTCGATCTCGATAAGAACTAAAAGAGAACAAATCGCGAGGGCCATATCCCAGCAAGACACCTTTCATTTGAAAGTCATTTGAATGCCGGAACGATTCCGGCCACATTATTTTGAATCCCTAAGCTTCTATTGCGTTAGGAGTTTTTCATGGCACCGCGCCAATTGGAAGGGTTCTTGCGCCTTTCCCTTGCCCGGTCGCGCTGTATTCCGACCACTTCCGATTCCGAGAAAATCAGCTTCAACCAGATAAACAGAAGCCTGACCACCGCATCAAATACGGCAAGGTGGACGCTGATACCGGCGAGGAAGTTTCCAACGATGACATCATGAAGGGACTCGCCACCCCATCGACGGATTCCCAAACAGCCAATCAACGCACCTCGGCAACAGACCGCTTGCGCCGAATTCCCCGTAGCGTCTGACGCGCGGCCTCCTCACACCTTCACAAACCCGGAAGAATTCAGGGTGAGCAAATCTCGTCCGAGATGCGCTCAAGAGCAGACATCGAGACGGCCAGTAGTCGATCGGTGTCCCCAAAAGCAACGCAGCACGGACGAGTCGGATCACGGGTCCGCTCTTTGAGCAGAATTTGAACGGCGGTCAGAAACCGAACAGGCGGAGCTGTTGCTTGCTGACCCGGTCGGCCGGGTCGATCGATTGCGCCTTGCGGAAATCGGCGATCGCCTCGGCCCGGCGGCCCAGCACTTCATTGGAGAGGCCGCGGTTGTTGTAGGCTTCGACATAGGACGGACCGAACTGGATCGCTTGCGTGAAATCTGTAACCGCGCGGTTGCTGTCACCCTTTGCGACATAGGCTTTGCCGCGGGAGTTGAAAGAGTTGAAGTCCTTGGGGTTTATCGCGATCGCCCGGTCATAGTCGGCGATCGCGTCATCGATCTTGCGCAGCGCCGTAAGGGCATTGCCGCGATTCCAATATGCCACGCCGTTCTTTGGATTGATGCTGATCGACTGATTGTAGGCGGCAATCGCGCGGCTATAGGCCTCCAAGCCTTCGTAAGCAACGCCGAGACAATTGTACCCGCCGGAATTTTTGGGCTCGCGCGTGATGACCTCGCTGCAATCCGGAACGGCTAAATCGTATTGGCGATTGTTGCTGTAGGCGACGCCACGCGAACTGTACAGCCAAACCAGATTTGGATCGAGCTTGATGGCCTCGCTGTAGTCTGCAATGGCGGGCTCCCATCCGCCTTTTTTCGTGATCAACCTCTTCTTGAAGAGCGCCTGACCTCTTTGGCCGAAACCAAAGGCGTATTTCGGATCGATTGTGACCGCCTCGGTGATATCGGCGATCGCCTGGTCGAATTCACCCTTTTCCGTCCATGCCATGCCGTGGCGGGTATAGGCCCACACGTCCCTGGAATCGAGCCCGATCGCCTCGGCGTGGTCGGCCAGCGCTGCATCGTATTCATGCAGACCGTAGTACGCGACCCCGCGGTTGTTGTAGGCCCAGCCATATTTCGGATCGATCTTGATCGCCTCGGTGCAATCCGCAATGGCGGCGTCGTGGTCCTCTTTGCTCTCGTAAGCCTCGCACCGGTGCGCAAAGGCGGAGGTGTCCTGCGGGCTGAGCTTGATGGCCTCGCCGTAGTCGGCAATCGCGCGGTCGTAATCCTTCCCGTTGAAGGAGCCGCGGCCCCGGTTCTTGAAGGCCTTGACGCGTTCTGCCACCTGCTCGCTTGCATCGTCGATGATGCGGCTGCAGGCCGCGCCCCCGACGTCGGGCTTGTCGGCGCTGGCGGCGCACTCGCCCCGGTCTGCCGGCGTGGCGGCCAGCACCGGCATCGCAAGCAGGAGACCCAGGCAAAGGAGCAGTCCAACTGATCCGCGCGCTGCCATGCTGTTCTCCCTCCGTCTTGCGCTCCGACGCGACACCGACGGGCGTGCCGCCATCGTCAGCCCAGAACTGAGATGGGTCAATCGCGTTGGTTTGACCTAGATCAGCGACTTCGGGTCTACCCCGGTGCACGGACATTCTCGAGATAGGCGGGGATTTCTCAAAAGTGCCGACAGGCGACATGGAATTCGCATCGATAAATGAAAGAGGCCGCCAACTGAGGCGGCCTCACTTCTTCGGGATGCGATTAGGTGTAGCCTTTTGGGCTTCAAGGATTGCGAAGCAGCGTAGCGAACTCGCTGTCAAAGATCGAGATCGATGACCATTTCCCGGCTAATCCTCTTCGCGAACTTTGCAATCTCCACAAAAGCCTGTTGGCATTCGGGGTCTTTGGCAAAAACTGTCTGCGCCTTCTCATAGGCCGTCTGGTCGGCGTACTGCACAACGACGAACCAGTCTCCGACATTTGGGCCGGTTTGAAAGCGGCTCATCGAGGCCTTGGCGTCAACGCCGTTGGTTGTCGCGATGGTCCCGCTGCTTCGACGAGCCGGGGTGGAGCTCTCCGACTTTCTACGGCAGCTCTTTGAACTTGCCGAAGCTGTCAACCACGAGGGACACTTCCTTGCCGGATTTGACCGCCTTGTAAGTCGTGATTTTGCCAGATCTGATTTCGCGGATTTGCGAATACCCGGCGGATTCAAGCTTAGCTACAAGCTCCTGCAGGGTCAGGCCAAAAGCGGGCGAGAAAACGGGAATGATCACTAATGCGCAAAGCATCGCCTGGACTACTCGCAACATGGTCCGTGCTCCTCGCCTTCCAGAACCACGTTCAACGCCTATTTACCCAGGTGGTTCCGGAAACTGCCCACGGGGAAAGCGGAAGCTCAAGAGGGACGAATAACGAAGATCATCCGGAGAAGGCGACCGCATGGGTGCCACCGCTGGTTCCACATTGACCTGCCTAGCACATCATGCGATCCGGATATTCAATCCTGTCTAAATGCTGATTGATCAATGCCAATTTCGCCCTATCTGAAAGCCGTTCGGGAGAAAGTCGGTCATCACCTTCTCGCGATGACGGCGGTATCGATTTCGATCTTCGATGCTGAGCGCCGACTGCTATTGGGTAGAGATACTGAAATGGGTTTCTGGACCCTCCCCGGCGGAGGGATCGACCCCAATGAGCAGCCTGCCGATGCCGCCGTCCGCGAATGCTTCGAAGAAACCGGGCTCCTTGTTCAGCTCGACGGGTTGATCGGAGTATTTGGCGGCCCTGAGTTTCTTGTTCACTATCCTAACAATGACGTGACCTACTATACGACAGCGGCGTTTCGGGGAACCATTGTGGGTGGTTCGCATGAGCCTGGCGACGGAGAGTTGTCCGCTTTAGGATACTTCAGTCAACCCGAATGTGAGAACTTGGTGATGTCGCCTTCCAGTCGGATTATTTCTAACCGGGCATTCGCAGCAATAGACCGACCTTACTTCGCACCGGCCACGTGGACACCCAGGAAAGCTGACTAATTGGATCTTTCAGCG
>Ga0209890_10000503_pt1 | contig 18144 bp, 14 predicted proteins | sample OrgsoiDNA2013049_FD_185799 | JGI IMG/M metagenome (GOLD analysis project Ga0209890, IMG submission 185799) | Permafrost soil microbial communities from the Arctic, to analyse light accelerated degradation of dissolved organic matter (DOM) -... | ecosystem: Environmental > Terrestrial > Soil >...
AAATGCCGCTTTCGTACACATCGCAAATCGCCGAGCACCACGCGGTGCGCCGTTTGGCCGGTGTGTTCGATGTCTCGCACATGTGCATCATTGACCTAAGCGGTGCCCGCACGCGTGAGTTTTTAAGGTTTCTCGTTGCCAATGACGTTGACAAGCTCACACGCCGTGGCAAGGCTCTGTACACCTGCATGCTCAATGAGTCGGGTGGCGTGATCGACGATCTCATCATCTATTTCTTGAGTGACTCATGGTTTCGCCTGGTCGTGAACGCAGCTACGCGCGACAAAGACCTCCTTTGGATCCGCCGCCACGCCGAGGCCTTTGGTGTTGCGGCGCGCGAACGTGCCGACTTGGCGATGCTCGCCGTGCAGGGCCCGCAGGCTCGCGCGCTGACAGCATCTTTACTCGCGCCTGCCGATGCGGCAGAAGCGCTTGCGCTGCTGCCGTTCTTTGGCTCCGGGGTCGCCGACTGGTTTATCGCGCGCACCGGCTACACGGGCGAGGATGGTTTCGAGATCATGCTGCCGGCGCATACGGCCACACGCGTCTGGCGAGCCTTAAACGCGCTCGGGGTGGTCTCCTGCGGCCTGGGCGCGCGCGACACACTGCGCCTCGAGGCGGGCATGAACCTCTATGGCAATGATATGGACGAGACCACCCATCCGTTCGAATCAGGCCTCGGATGGACCGTGGCACTTGAGCCTGCCGAGCGGCGCTTCATTGGTCGCGAGGCGCTTGCAAGCGTCAAAGCAGCCGGCAGCCAACGCGAGCTCATCGGGCTCGTGCTTGAGGAACGCGGCGTGCTGCGCAGTCATCAAAAAGTGCTCGCAAAGGACGGCGGTACCGGCGAGATCACGAGCGGCACGTTCTCACCGACGCTTGAACGCTCCATCGCCTTCGCGCGTGTGCCCAGCGGGGTGCACGCGCGCGTGCAGGTCGATATTCGCGGCAGACTCCTTGCCGCGCGCATCGTGAAGCCGCCGTTTGTGCGCGCCGGAAAGTCGCTCGTCAGCTGATGCCAGATGCCCAAACATCCTTAAAGCCAAGAACGGACCAAGCCACTATGAGCAATATTCCCGCCGATCTTAAGTACACCAAGAGCCATGAGTGGGTGCGCGAGCTGCCGGACGGCACCGTCGAGATTGGCATCACGGATCACGCGCAGCATGAGTTGGGCGATCTGGTGTTTGCCGAGGTGCCGGAGGCGGGACGGCTGCTCACGGCCGGTGAAGCCTGCGCAGTGGTCGAGTCCGTCAAGGCCGCATCAGACGTTTACAGTCCGCTCGCCGGTGAAGTCACTGCGGGAAATCCGGCGCTCGCCGCAAGCCCGGAGTTGATCAATGAGGACGCATTCGGACGCGGCTGGCTGCTGCGGCTACGTCCGGCGGGCGCCACCCACGGTGCGCTCCTGTCGGCGGCTGAATACGCGGCGCTCACCTCCGCGGAGGGTTTCTGATGGCGTTCATTCCGCACACCGAATCGGAAGTCGCGGTGATGCTCGCTGCGATCGGGGTGTCCTCCATCGATGAGCTCTTTGATGAGATTCCGCCTTCGCTGCGTGTGCGTTCGCTCGATGGCATTCCCGCGGCGCTCAATGAAATGGAAATCGGCAGACTCATGAGCGCGCGTGCGCAATGCGATGGCAGACCGCTTTCTTTCATCGGTGCGGGCGCCTACGAGCATCACATTCCGGCGGCGGTCTGGGCGGTCGCGAGCCGCGGTGAGTTCTACAGCGCCTATACCCCTTATCAGGCGGAGGCGAGTCAGGGCACGCTGCAGGTGATCTACGAATACCAGACGATGATCGCAAGCTTAACGGGCATGGATGTCGCCAACGCATCGCTCTATGACGGCGCCTCGGCGCTCGCCGAGGCCTGCCTTATGGCAGTGCGCGCCAATAGGAAGTCGCAGGCGCAGCGCGTGCTCATGCCCGCGAGCGTGCATCCGCACTACCGCAAGGTCGCGATCACCGCAGCCGGCAATCAGGCCGTGAGCTTTGAGGCAGTGCCTTTCAGCCAGGGGGAGGGCCGCACGACGGCAGCGGCGCTCGCACCCTTCGATGGGCAGGACATCACGGCGCTCGTCATCCAGCAGCCGAACTTCTTCGGCGTGTTGGAAGATGTTGATGCGCTCGCGGATTGGGCACGCGCGCGCAACATTTTCGTCATCGCATGCGTCAATCCCACCTCGCTCGCGCTATTGAAGCCGCCGGGCGAGTGGGGCGCAGGCGGCGCAGACATCGTGGTGGGCGAAGGCCAGCCCCTAGGCGTGCCGCTCGCATCGGGCGGACCTTACTTCGGCTTCATGACCACGCGCATGGCGCATGTGCGGCAGATGCCGGGCCGCGTTGTCGGCCGCACCGTCGACGTGAGCGGTCGCGATGGATTTACGCTTACCCTGCAGGCGCGCGAGCAGCACATTCGCCGCGCACGGGCTACGTCCAACATCTGCACCAATCAGGGGTTGCTCGTCACCGCTGCGACGATCTACATGTCGCTTATGGGACCCGCGGGGCTGGCGCGCGTCGCCGCGGTCTCGCACGCCCGCACCTCTGAGCTTATCGCGGCGCTGACGCGCCTGCCGGGGGTGCGCGCTGCATTCGCAAGCCCCTATTTTCACGAAACTGTGTTACTGCTCGACCGGCCGGTGGCGCCGGTGCTGCGCGCGCTTGCCGATCGTGGCATTCTCGGCGGGTTCGATCTTGCCGAGCACTATCGCGGGCTCGGTCATGCGCTGCTCGTCTGTGCGACGGAGACCAAAACGAGTGCGGACATCGAGCGCTTCGCAAACGCGCTCGGCGACCTTATGGAAGCGGCGCGCGCGGCCTGAAACGACACCTAACGGGATCTTTGCAAAATGGCAGCTTTGCGCGAAAAAGTGATCTTTGAATATTCCCGTCCGGGACGTGCGGCGCGCGATCAGTGGCCGGCGCAGATTTCGCAAGGCAGCCCAATGCCTGAGACTCTGCGGCGCAAATCACCGCCGCTCCTGCCCGAAGTCGGTGAACTCGAAGCCGTGCGCCACTTTACGCGGCTCTCGCAGCTCAACTTCTCAATTGACACGCACTTCTATCCGCTCGGCTCTTGCACGATGAAGTACAACCCGAAGGCCTGCAATCAGTACGCGATGTTGCCCGAATTTCTCGGCCGCCACCCGCTGGCGCCCGAGTCACACGGGCAGGGCGTGCTCGCATGTCTGTTCGAATTGCAGGAGATGCTGAAGGAAGTCACGGGCATGCGCGAGGTGTCTTTGAGTCCGATGGCAGGGGCGCACGGGGAATTCGCCGGCGTTGCGATGATCCGTGCCTATCATCGTGCCCGCGGCGACCTGGCGCGCGACGAGATCATCGTGCCGGAGGCGGCGCACGGCACCAACCCAGCGACCGCCACGATGTGCGGCTGCAGCGTGCGCGAGATTCGGGTCGCAGCCGACGGCGATATCGACATCGCGGCGCTCGCGGCTGCCGTCGGACCGCACACCGCCGGCATCATGTTGACCAATCCGTCAACGCTCGGCATCTTTGAACGGCGCATCGAGGAGGTCGCCCGCATTGTGCACGCCGCGGGGGGCCTTTTGTATTACGACGGCGCTAACCTCAACGCCATCTTGGGCAAGGTTCGCCCCGGCGACATGGATTTCGATGTGATCCACATGAACCTGCACAAGACTTTTTCCACCCCGCACGGCGGCGGCGGTCCTGGGGCGGGTGCGGTCGGGGTGAGCGCGCGCCTTGCGCCATTCTTGCCGATCCCGATCGTCGGCCGCGACGCTGAGCGCTACCGCTGGTTCGCTGAGGCCGAGCTGCCGCAGTCGATTGGCAGGCTATCGGCATTCATGGGCAATATCGGCGTACTGCTGCGCGCCTATATTTACATGCGCATGCTCGGGCGCACGGGCATGAGTGCAGTCGGCGACTACGCGACTCTCAACGCCAACTACCTCCTCGCGCGTCTGCAGCAGGCAGGCTTTGAGGCGGCGTATCCCAAGCGCCGCGCGAGCCACGAATTCATCATCACGCTGAAGCGCGAGGCACGGGAGCTCGATGTCACGGCTATGGATTTTGCCAAGCGTCTCCTTGATCACGGCTTCCATGCGCCGACGACCTACTTTCCGCTCATCGTGCCGGAGTGCCTGTTGATCGAGCCCACCGAGACCGAAAGCCCGGAGATTCTGGATGCGTTCGCCGCCGCCATGGCCTCGATCGAGCGCGAAGCGCACGAGGAGCCCGGGTTTTTGAAGAGCGCACCGCATAATATGCCGGTGCGCCGCCTCGACGACGTGCGCGCGGCCAAGCAGCTGGATCTGACGTGGAAGCCGAAGGCGCAAGCATAGATCGCTCCAAACCCCGTGGCTTCGTGCGCATCTGGCGCGCCTTCGGCGCGAGCGCACGCGGCTTTGCGGGCGCGGTGCGCGACGAGGCGGCCTTTCGCCAGGAACTCTGCTTGGCGGCGCTCGTCATACCCATGGGCTGGTGGCTCGGACACGGCGGAATTGAGCGCGCACTGCTCATCGCGCCGGTGCTGCTCATCCTCATCATCGAGCTCGTCAATAGCGCTATCGAGGCGACCGTCGATCGGATCGGCTACGAGCGCCACGCGCTTGCGGGACTCGCAAAAGATCTCGGCTCTGCCGCGGTATTTATGTCCTTCGTGCTGCTCGGCGCCGTGTGGCTGCTGGTGCTGTTCGACCGTTAGCCATAAGGAGAACTATGCAACGTGCCATCCTCGTCGTCGTCGGGCTCCTCGCACCTTTGGTGCTCGGTGCACAACCGCCCGAGCCACCGCCGCTTCCTTCCTCAGCAGTCGTTGCACCGCAGCTTCCGCCAGTACGCGAAGGCGCGCCGGGTCCGCGGCAAAGCCAGCAAGCCGCACAGCTCGCGCAGCAGGCCGCGGCGGTTGAGGAAAGCCCCGATTGGGCGGTGACGCTCGAGCGTATCGCAAGCAGCGTCGTGTCGATTGAAGTCGACGCGGTGCGCGCCTTCGATACCGAGTGGAACACCTCTTCACAGGCCACGGGCTTTGTGGTCGATGCCGAGCACGGCCTCATCCTCACCAATCGCCATGTCGTAACCCCGGGACCGGTGACCGCGGAGGCCACTTTTCTCAATCGCGAGGAGGTGCAGCTGTATCCGATCTATCGCGATCCGGTGCACGATTTTGGCCTCTACCGCTACGACCCGTCGAAACTGCATTTCATCAAGCCGAAGGTGCTGCCTTTGTTCCCGGAAGGTGCGCAGATCGGACGCGAGATCCGTGTAGTCGGCAACAATGCAGGCGAACAGCTTTCAATTCTTGCCGGCACACTTGCGCGTCTCGACCGCGAAGCGCCCGACTACGGCATGGGCAAGTACAACGACTTCAACACCTTCTATCTGCAGGCTGCGTCCGGAACATCCGGCGGCTCCTCCGGATCGCCGGTCGTCGACATCCGCGGGCGGGTTGTCGGTTTGAATGCCGGTGGCGCGAATGGCGCGGCGTCGAGTTTCTATCTGCCGCTCGGGCGCGTGCGGCGCGCATTGGAGTTGATTCAAGCCGGCAAACCCGTTACGCGCGGCACACTCGCCACTGTATTCAGCTATGTGCCGTATGACGAGCTCAAGCGTCTTGGCTTGAGCCCCTCGACTGAAGCGGCGGTGCGCAAGGCGTTCCCAATTTACACAGGCATGCTGGTCGTCAATGAAGTGCTGCCCGGATCGCCGAGCGCGGGCGTACTGCAGGCGGGTGATGTGCTCGTGCGTTTGAACGGCCGCTTCGTGACCCAGTTCGAGCCGTTCGAGGAGCTGCTCGATTCCTCAGTCGGCGCGACTGTCAATCTCGAGTTCGAGCGCGGCGGCAAGCCGCTGTCCACGAAGCTGCAGGTCATGGACTTGAACAGTATTACGCCAAGCGCCTTCGTGGAGTTCGGTGAGGCGGTCGTCAACACGCTCTCCTATCAGCAGGCGCGCCATTTCAATGTGCCGGTGCGCGGCGTGTATGTCGCGAACCCTGGCTATGTGTTCGCCGCAGCGGGGATTCCGCGCGGCGCTGTGATTACGACGCTCGACTCGAAGAAGATCGACAATATCGATGACTTCGAAGCGGCGGTCGCAACCTTAGGCGACGGCGATCGGGCGGTCGCGCGCTTTTTCACGATTGACGATCCGAACGGCAGTCAATTGCGTTCCTTCCGAATGGACCGCAAGTGGTTCCCGGCGCATCGCTGCACGCGCGACGACACGCAGGGGCTCTGGCCCTGCATGGATCTTGCGCGAGGTGCCGCCCCGCAACCACCGAAGGTCGGCAGCACCGCCTACCCGCACTTCAATGATTCGCAGCTTGCAAAGATTGCGCCTTCTCTTGTGCACGTAAGTTTCGACATGCCGTATTCGATCTCGGGCATCACCGAGCGCAACTATCACGGCACGGGGCTCGTCCTCGATACCGAGTTGGGGCTCGTCGCGGTGGATCGCAACACGGTACCGGTCGCGGTAGGCGACGTCAGCATTACCTTTGCCGGCACGCTGCAGGTTCCCGGGCACGTGGTCTACATCCATCCGCTGCACAATCTTGCAATCGTGGCCTATGACCCGAAGTTGATTGGCGCGACGCCCGTCAAGGCCGCCAAGCTTGCGGCGCACGAGCTCTCCGCGGGGGACACGTTGCGGATCGTAGGCCTCGCTACAGACAGTGAAATCAGATCGCGCAGCACGCAGATCGCCGATATCGAGCCGCTTCAGCTGCCGCTGTCGCGCACCATGCGCTTTCGTGACAGCAACCTCGAGGTCGTGCAGCTCGTCAATCCGCCGACGGACTATGACGGCGTCCTCCTCGGCAAGGATGAGCATGTGCTCGGCCTCTGGTCGAGCTTCGCCTATGAGAATGGCCGCGAGATTACGCAGGACAACAAGGGCGTTTCCATTGACGTTGTGAGCGAGATGCTCGAGCGCGTGCGCCATGATCGGCCGCTGCATTCCCTCGAAGTCGAATTCTCCGTGCGGGCGATTGCAAGCGCCCGCGAATTTGGCTTATCCGACGAGTGGGCGAACAAACTCGCCCAACACGGTGTTTCGCGGCGTCAGGTGCTGGGCGTGGAGCGCATCGTCGGCGGCTCGCCCGCTGCCAAGGTGCTGCAGCAGGGGGATCTCGTGCTCGCGATCGACGCTGAGATCGTCACACGCTTCCGCGAAGTAGAGCGCGCGGTCGGAGATAAGAACCGTGTCGCCGTGACGGTCTGGCGCGGCCACGCCGAACAGACCATCAATGTTGACACGGTCGAATTGCCGGGAGCGGACGTCGAGCGGCTCGTGCTGTGGGCAGGGGCGACGCTGCAGGCGCCGCATCGCGCGATGAGCGCGCAGCGCGGTATTCCGCCTGTGGGTGTGTACGTTGGGTATTTCGCCTATGGATCGCCTGCAACGCGTTTTGGCTTGTTCCCTGGACGCCGGATTGTCGAAGTTGATGGAATTCCGACCCCGGACCTGGATGCGTTCCTGGGCGTCGTCACCGGACGGCCGGATCGCTCCTCGGTGCGGTTGCGCACGATCACCTGGAACAACGCCCCTGAGGTCATCACGCTGAAGCTCGACAAACACTACTGGCCGGCATATGAACTCACGCACACGCCGAACGGCTGGGAGCGTCACGCACTCGAGTAGCGCACGCGCATCCTGTGGAGGCAGGGTATTGTCAACTCGGCAGGGTTGCGCGGCGCATACAAACGCAAAACATGCGACATCGCTGAGCTCTGCAGGGCTACTCGCAGGCAGTTGCGCCACGCCTTGGTAGAATCTGCGCCATGGTTAGGGTTGTCAGAGCGACGCCGGTCGAGATCGAAACTGCCGTGCAGGCTTTGCGCGACGGCGAGCTTGTCGCATTTCCGACGGAGACGGTCTATGGCCTGGGTGCAAATGCACGCAACCCCGCAGCCGTGCGCAAGATTTTTGAGGCTAAGGGCAGGCCAACGACACATCCGGTCATCGTGCACTTGGATAACCCGCGCTTCCTGCATCACTGGGTACGCGACGTTCCGGGGCCGGCCGCGCGGCTCGCTGAGCGCTTTTGGCCCGGCCCACTTACCATGGTGCTGCCGCGCGCAGCAAACGTGCACGACATTCTCACCGGCGGTCAGGATACGGTCGCCGTGCGCGTGCCCGCGCATCAGATGGCGCAGCAGCTCCTCACGGCCTTTGGCGGTGGCATTGCGGCGCCGTCAGCCAATCGCTATGGAAGGCTCTCGCCCACGCGCGCTGAACATGTGCGCGAAGAGCTCGGCGAGGCGGTGCGCATTGTCCTTGACGGCGGGGAATGTCAGATTGGGCTTGAGTCGACCATCATCGCCTTTGAAGGGCAAGAGGTGCGCCTGCTGCGTCCCGGCGCCGTGAGCGCCGCACAAATCCGCGAAGTGGTCGGTGGATTGCTGGTCGGCGCACACCTGGAATCCCCGCGCGTGCCGGGCAGCACTCCATCGCACTACTCGCCGCAGACGCCGATGTCGATCGTGCCGTCCGGACAGATTGACACCCAGGCGGCGACCTCCTCCGAGGGCGGCCGGCGCGTTGCGGTACTCGCCCAGCGCCTGCCGTTGAAGGCGCATAAGTATGTCACCTGGGTCAATGCCGGCCGCCGGCCTGAACAATATGGCCATGATCTGTACGCCAATCTGCGCACCCTCGACAAGGCTGCCTGTCAGCAGATCCTCGTGCAGGACGTACCACCGGATGAGCGTTGGGATGCGATCCGCGACCGCCTGACGCACGCGGCGAGCGGCAACATCGACATCGATACGACCGGGGCGATGGCGGTGTTGCCTTAGTCGACATTCGGATGGCGCGACGTAAACGTTTTATTGATCCGTTCGAGCCGGTGCATATCCGGCGGCTGGTGTATGAATTTGGCTCGCCGCTCCTTGTTGTCGATTGCGAGCGCGTCCGCGCACAGTATCGCAAGCTCGCCAAAGCTCTGCCCGGCGTCGACCTGCACTACGCGCTGAAGCCGCTGCCGCACGCGGCGGCGGTGCAGAGCGTCATCGGCGCGGGCGGCTGGCTTGATCTTGCGACCACCGGCGAAGTGCAGCTCGCGTCCCAGCTCGGCGTGGCCCCCGAGCGCTGCATTCACACGCATCCCATAAAGACGGAGCGCGATATCAGAAACGCTCTGCATTTTGGTGTGCGCACCTTTGTCGCCGACAACGCGGATGAAGTACGCAAGTTCGCGCGGCTGACCGAGCGAGCTGAGCTTTTGCTGCGCATCTCGTTTCGCGCCGCCGGCGCGCTGTGCGATCTGTCGCGCAAGTTCGGCTGCGATCCGGAGGATGTACTTAGCCTTGCGCGTCTCGCCGCGGATTTGGGAATCCAGGTGCGCGGCCTGTCTTTTCACGTCGGCTCTCAAGCTCCCGATTCGGCCAAGCACGTCGAGGCAATTGGCGCGTGCGCACGGCTTCTCGCCGCGGCGCGGCGCGAACGCTTGGGCATTCTCGATACGCTCGACATCGGTGGCGGATTTCCGATCCAGTACGACAAGAAGATCCTCGACATCGGGCGCTTCTGCGCGCCGATCAGAGCAGCGCTTGCGAAACTGCCGCGGCGCGTGCGCATCATCGCCGAGCCCGGGCGCTTTATCGTGGGCCCGGCGGCGATTGGCGTCGCTTCGGTCATGGGGCGTGCGCGGCGCGCGGGCCGTTGGTGGTACTACCTCGACGATGGACTCTACAGTTCTTACAGCGGCCAACTCTACGACCATGCGCGGTATCCGCTCGAAGCGCTCCGTACGGTTGGCGAGCGCATGCCATGCGTGCTCGCGGGCCCGACCTGCGACAGCATCGACGTCATCGCGGAGAATGTCATGCTGCCGCAGTTGAAGGCCGGGGATCTCATCATCGGTCGTTCGATGGGCGGCTACACTTGGGCGAGCGCGTCAGAGTTCAACTTTTTTCCGAAAGCGACGGTCATCACGGTAAATGCGCACGCCGGCGATGCCGGCAGCGTATGAGCGAGCTGCAAGCGCCTATGCAAACGGCCATCCACACGCTCGTCGCTGCGGCACATCGCGGCGATCCGCGTGTAATTGCGTCACTGCCGTCGGGCTGGGTGATGTTCGGCGAGCGGCAGTTCGTGAATGGCTATGCGCTGTTGCTGCCCGACCCCGTGGTTCCTGGCATCAATAGCCTGGACGCATCGAAGCGTGCGCAATTCCTGCTCGACATGACCTTGGTCGGCGATGCGCTCCTCACGGTCACGGCTGCGCTGCGCATCAACTACGCGATCTTCGGTAATCTTGAGCCGGCGCTGCATGCGCACATCGTGCCGCGCTATGCCAATGAGCCGCCCGCTTTACGCACCCAGCAGCCGTGGGCCTATGACTGGGGTGCCGCACCGCTGTTTGATCCGCGCTCGTTCGCGGATCTCGCCGCGGCACTGCGTGGCGAATTGGCGCGCATAAGCGCACGCTAGCGCCGTGCTCAGAATCCGCGACCTGTCGCGCAGCTTTCGTGAAGGGCAGCGCCTACGGCGCGTGCTCGATCACGTCGACGCCGACATCCAAGCCGGCGAGGTTGTGGCCATCATTGGGCGCAGCGGCTCGGGCAAATCGACGCTCTTGAATCTCGTGAGCGGCATCGATCGGGCCGATGGCGGCACGATCGAATTCGCCGGGCGCACGGTGAGCGCGCTTGCCGAACCCGAGCGCACGCTGTTTCGCCGCAAGCACGTGGGTTTTGTGTATCAGCTCTTCAATCTTCTGCCGACGCTTGATGTCGAGGAGAACGTGCGCCTGGTGCTGGAGTTGAACGGTATCAGAGGCGCGGCGGCGCGCAACAAGAGCCAAGCGGCGCTCGCCGAAGTCGGTTTGAGCGAGCGCCTACACAGCGCCGTAGACGTGCTCTCGGGCGGCGAACAGCAGCGTGTGGCGATTGCGCGCGCTCTCGTGCACGAACCCGCCCTCCTGCTCGCCGATGAGCCGACCGGCAACCTCGACGCCGAGACGGCGCGCGAAATCGTGCCGCTCCTGCGCTCATTGGCACGGCGGCGGGCGGCGGCTTTATTGATTGCCACTCACGATCCGGCGCTGGCGCGTGATGCCGATCGCATTCTCGAGCTCGTGGACGGACGCCTGCAGGCAAGCGACGGCGGGCTGGCTCATCCCTAAGATGCGCATCCTGTGGGCGGCAAGTCTGCGGCACCTTGTGCGCCATCCCGCGCAACTTGCGCTTGCGCTCGTGGGACTCGCCCTCGGAGTCGCAACTATCGCCGCGGTCGATATGGCGACCGCGAGCTCGGCACGAGCATTTGAGCTCTCGATCGCTGCGGTCAATGGAGCTGCGACGCATGAGATCGTGGGGGGGCCTGCGGGCATCGACGAGCGGCTCTACGTCACGCTCAGGCAATCCGGATTGCCGATCGACCTTGCGCCGGTGGTGGAGGGCTATGTCGCGATCGGTGCGCGCACCATGCAGCTCGTCGGCATCGATCCGTTCGCAGCTGCCGATTTGCGCGCCGGCGGAGCGGCGCTAGTAGGTAGCGCCAATGGTGCTGGCAGCGTCGATCTTGCGCGCTGGTTTACCGCCGGCACGGTGCTGATGGCCGCGACAAGCGCCGCGGAGTTGCACCTCGTGGAGGGGCAAACATTCGCACTCGAGGTGAGCGGGCATAGCTATCAAGCACGGCTGCTCGCGCCGCTCTTCGAGCGCCGTCCCGGGGGTGATGCGCTTATTCTCACGGACATCGCCCAGGCGCAGGAATGGCTGGGCCTCGCGGGCCATCTGTCCCGTATTGACCTGCGTGTAGCGGCGGGCGCGGGCGGCGAACTTGCGCTGCAGCGGCTCAAGGAGCGCCTGCCCGTAGACGTTGCCATTAATGCAGTTGGCAGTCGTACGCGCGAAAATCTTGATCTCGCCGCGACCTTTACGACGAACCTGCAAGCGATGAGTCTATTGGCGCTGCTCGTCGGCTTCTTTTTGATCTACAGCGCGGTGAGCTTCGCCGTCGTGCAGCGGCGCGCCATCATCAGTGTGCTGCGTGCGCTCGGCGCAACGCGCGCGGCTGTGCTCGCGACGCTGCTTGGCGAGGCGGCGCTGATCGGTATCGCGGGCGCGCTGCTCGGGCTGCTGCTCGGAGTCGTCATTGGCCGCGCGCTGGTTGCGCTCGTCGCAGGCACCATCAATGATCTGTATTTCGTGGTAACGGTCAAAAGCGTGACGCTGCCGCTGGCGTCAATCGTCAAAGCCCTCATTGCCGGCGTCGCAGTTTCCCTCATCGCCGCGGCGTTGCCGGCCGCGGAGGCGGCGAACGCGGCGCCGCAGTTGGGACTCAAGCGTTCGGTGCTCGAAGGCAAGGCGACCGGTGCAGCGCGCGGGCTCATTGCCGTGAGCGCGCTGTTCGCTGCCGCCGCGGGTGCCATTGTCCTCGCATCAGGGCGCAGCCTGCTCGCGGGGTTCGTTGCGCTTTTCCTTCTGTTGTTGAGCGTCGCGGCGCTCGCACCCGCGGCATTGCGTTGCATGGCGCGCGCGGCGGCGAGAGTTGCAGGCACTCGAAGTCCCATCGCGCGACTTGCGCTTTCTGATATTGCCGCGTCCCTGAGCCGCACCGGCGTTGCCGTCGCGGCGCTCTCGCTTGCGGTCTGCGCCATGATTGGCGTGTCGCTCATGGTCGACAGTTTTCGCGAGTCATTGCACGAATGGCTCGCTCATACGCTGCGCGCGGATATATATGTGAGTGCTCCAGGGTCCGGATTTGGGCGCCCGGAGCGACGGCTCGATCCGGATGTCGCAGCGCGGCTGCTCGCAACGCCGGGCGTGATCGCTCACAGTGAAAGCCGGCGGGTGCGCGTCGCATCCGCGGCTGGGCAGGTAGCGCTCGATGCCTTGACGCTCGCGCCCGGCAGCTACGCGGGATTTCAAATCACCGCTGGCGATCCGGCGAAGGCGTGGCGTGCCTACGAACGCGGCGCGCTTTTGATCTCCGAACCACTCGCGTGGCGCCTGCAGCTTCATGTCGGCGAGCAGCTGGCATTGATGACCGCGCGCGGCCGGCACGCATTTGAGATCGCGGGCATCTATCGCGAGTACGGCAATGACCGCGGCACGGCTTTGATGAGTCGCGCCGTGTACGCGTCGTGGTGGCAGGATGATGCGCTGAGCGCGCTCGGCTTATATTTGGGCGCGGGTATCGCGCCCGCACGGGTGATAGGGGCGCTGTACGCCGCGGCGAGCGGCCGGCAGGCGCTGCTCATCCGCTCCAATGCCGAGGTGCGCGAACTGTCGATGGGCATCTTCGAGCGCACGTTTGTGATTACGCGCGTGCTCTACTGGCTGACCGCAGGAGTTGCGGCCTTGAGTCTCGTGAGCGCGCTCGTCGCCTGGCAGCTTGAGCGCTCGCGCGAGCTTGCTCTGCTGCGCGTCCTGGGGCTCACGCCGCGCGGCGTGGCGCTCCTCATTGAGGCGCAGACGGGCTTCATGGGCTTGGCGGCGCTCCTGACCGCCATGCCAGCCGGAGTGCTCACCGGCATCATGCTGCTCGAGGTCGTGAACCGGCGGGCATTTGGCTGGCAGATCGAGCTGCATGTGCACGCGCCGGCATTCGCTGCCGCGACCTGCGTGTCGCTGACGGCGGCGCTCGCGGCGGGCCTCTATCCGGCTTGGAGGAGCAGTCGCACGCATCTTGCCCAGGGGATTCGCGAGGAATGATGCGTGCGGTTGCCGTTGTGCTCGGGCTCCTCGCCGCCGCTGCCACGGCGGCCGACACCGTAGCGCCCAATGGCATATTGCCGTTTGCTGCGGATGGCGCGGGATTTGAGCAGGCGACGAGCGCGCGTGAATTTGAGTATCCGGGCGACCACGGGCCGCATCCTGCGTTTCGTCACGAGTGGTGGTACCTGACGGGGCACCTCGCAGCAGCTTCTGGCGAGCGCTTTGGTTTTGAGCTGACATTTTTCCGTGTCGCACTCGCACGCGAGCCTGCAACCGAGCCTGCGCCGGCGGCATCGCGCTGGCGTGCACAACAGATCTACATAGCGCATTTTGCAGTGACCGACATCGCGCGCGGCCGCTTTCGCTCTGCCGAGCGCTATGCACGCGGGGCCTTGGGGCTCGCGGGGGCAGAGGCGAGTCCGCTGCGTGTTTGGGTGGGCGACTGGTCGCTTGGCGCGCCCGGCGGCAGCTGGCAGCTACGGGCGGCGGAGCCTGGCTATGATCTCACCCTTGCGCTGCGTCCCGAGCTGCCGCCCGTTGCAAACGGTGATCGCGGGCTCAGCCCGAAATCGGCCAGCCCGGCCGATGCGAGCTACTACTATTCGATCCCGCGCCTCGCGGTTCACGGACAGCTCCTGCGCGACGGACAATCGGTGAGCGTCAATGGCCACGCGTGGCTTGACCGTGAATGGGGCAGCGGTGGGCTCGGCGCGGACGCGGCGGGTTGGGACTGGTTCGCGTTCCAGCTCGCTGATGGCAGCGAACTCATGTTCTATTCCCTGCGGCGCCGCGATGGCAATCAGGATGTGCACAGTGCAGGGACCTGGGTCGCGCCTGACGGGCGCGTGCGCGCGCTTGCGAGCGCTGACGTGCAGATTAAGGTGCAAAGCTTCTGGACGAGCCCACGCGGCGGGCATTATCCGGCAAGCTGGAAAGTCTCGGTTCCGGCTTTGTCCCTGAGCGTCGATGTACGTCCGGTGCTCGCGGATCAGGAACTTGATGTTCGGCCGCGCTACTGGGAGGGCGCCGTCGATATCGCAGGCACTCGCGATACGCGCGCCATCTCCGGTGAGGGCTATGTCGAACTCGTGGGTTACGCGCACCCGCCGTGACGGCCCACAGGAGCCGCCACGGCACGTCTGTTAAGCTTGGGCTTACCTGTGGCTTACGCGCTACAGCGGTCGATTTCGGGCCCTCAGGGCTGAGCGTCGCGCCTCGCCCCTTCCCCGTGTAGCATCAAGCGTGAAGAATCGGCGCTTTAGAGCCGTGAGGGGATCAGTATGAACGCCGTTGAGCAGAGTGTGCGCTCGCCGGAGCGCACGTCGGAGAACGCTCCAGCTGCGCCTGCCGAGCCGACGCGCGCTGGCCGATCTATCGAGGCGCGCCTGGTCGAGCGGCTGTTGTCGCTCCTCGGCAACCCCGCGATTGAATTCCTGCTCTGGACGGGCGAGCGTGTCTCGGGTCGTCCGGGGGAGAAGGTGCAGCAGCTGCACATCAAGGATCGCAGCACGCTCTTCACCCTCTTCAAGGATTCCCAGGTCGGCTTTGGCGACGCCTACAGCGACGGACGGGTCACGGTCGAGGGTGACCTGGTTGCCTTTCTTGAAACGGTTTACGAGAGCATGCCGCGCGGCAGCGCAGAGCAGTCGCTCTTGCGGCGCTTCATGAGCCGGCGGCGCGGGCCGCGCGCCAACACGCTCGAGGGCTCGCGCGAGAATATTCACCGTCATTACGACATCGGCAACGAGTTCTATGCGCTGTGGCTCGGTCGCACGATGTCCTATACCTGCGGCTACTATCCGACTGTGAGCGCCAGCCTCGATGAGGCGCAGCTGGCGAAGATGCACCACGTGTGCCGCAAGCTGCAGTTGCAGCCCGGGCAGCGCGTCGTCGAAGCCGGCTGCGGTTGGGGTACGTTGGGCCTGCACATGGCGCGCCACTATGGCGTGAAGGTGCGCGCGTTCAACATCTCGCACGAGCAGATCGTGTTCGCACGCGCGCGCGCCATGGCGGAAGGCTTGGCATCACAGGTCGAGTACGTCGAAGACGATTACCGCAATATCACAGGCACCTACGATGCTTTCGTCTCCGTCGGCATGCTCGAGCACGTGGGAGTGGAGAACTATCCCGAGCTCGGCCGCATCGCCAATCAAAGCCTGCTGCGGCGCGGTCGCGGTCTTATCCACTCGATCGGCAGGAATCACGCGGCGCCGCTGCACGCCTGGATCGAGCGGCGCATTTTCCCGGGCGCCTATCCGCCCTCGCTCGCGGAGATGATGAAGATTTTCGAGCCCTGGGATCTGTCGGTCCTCGACGTGGAGAATCTGCGCCTGCACTACGCGAAGACGCTGCGGCACTGGCTTGCGCTCTACGAGGCGGCGAGCGAGCGCGTCAAGAACATGTTCGATGAGAAGTTCGTGCGCATGTGGCGCCTGTATCTTGCAGGCTCGGTGGCGGGGTTCACGACCGGTACGCTGCAGCTCTTTCAAGTGGTGTTCGCGCCGCCGGACAATAACGACATCCCTCTCACCCGCGCGCACCTCTATCAAGGCTGAGCGAACGCCCATGCGCTCCTGCGATGTCCTAATCGTGGGCGGCGGCCCCGCGGGGTCATCTGCCGCGTGGGCGTTGCGGCGCGGCGGCGCCGATGTCGTGTTGCTCGATCGCGAAGTGTTTCCGAGGTTGAAGCTGTGTGCCGGGTGGATCACGCCGGAAGTCGTGCGCGATCTACAAATGGATATCGCAACCTATCCGCACGGCTTCTTGACCTTCGAGCGGCTGCACGTGCACCTGAAGGGTTTGCACCTGCGCGTCCCTGCCGTGCAGCATTCCATCCGCCGCTTTGAGTTCGATGCCTGGCTGCTCGAGCGCGCGGCGGTGCCGGTCCTTACGCACAGCGTGCGCACCATTCGCCGCGAGCGCGGCGTCTACGTGATCGACGACGCTTTTGAATGTCGTTATCTGATCGGCGCGGCCGGTACGCGCTGCCCGGTGTATCGGACGCTGTTCCGCGATAGCAATCCGCGCGCGAGCGGCCTGCAGACCGTTACGCTCGAGCACGAGATCGTCTATGACTGGAAGGATCCGGACTGTCACCTGTGGTTCTTCGAAAAAAGCCTGCCCGGTTACGCCTGGTATGTGCCCAAGGCCAACGGCTTTTTGAACGTCGGCATCGGCGGCATGGCCGACCGCCTGAAGCACAGCGGCCACGACATCAAACACCATTGGACACGCTTTGCGACCGTGCTCGACCGCAAGCTTGCGCCGCGCGCGCAGTATGCACCGAGCGGCTACAGTTACTATCTGCGCGGCCGGGTTGCGGTCGCACGACTCGAGAATGCTTTTCTCACCGGCGACGCTGCGGGACTGGCGACCCGCGACATGGCAGAAGGGATCGGACCCGCCGTGCGGAGCGGGGTGCGAGCGGCCGAGGCGATTTTATACAACAAGCCTTACGAGCTTGACGATGTGACGGGTTCGAGCCTGGGCGGAGGCATTGCCAGCAGGCTTCTTGATTGGGCAATGACCCGCGGCGCCTGCGCCTAGCAGCCGTGGCGGGAAGCGACGCTTGCGCAGTACAGTAAGGGCTGCGGGGACTTGACGGCGAGGTGTTAGCAATGCAACGCGAAGCTTTCATGGACAAGGCATTCTGGTGGGTGGCCGGCGCGGTCGTCGTCGTGATCGCGGCCGCCGGCATCTATTACTACAAGAGCCACAAGAACGCCTCGCCGCCGCAGGGGCAGCTGCTGCCACCACCCGCGCCGGCCGCGAGCGAGGAACCTGGGATCCGTCATCCGATTCCGGCCGGCACCGCAACGGATGAGCCGGCGCCGCCCGAGCTCAATGACAGCGACGGGCCGGTGCGCGACACGCTCGCGGGCGTCTTCGGCGCGAAAGCCATCGAGCAGTTCCTGGTGCCGCAGAGCATCATCCGCCACATCGTCGCCACGGTTGATAATCTGCCGCGCAAGAAAGTCGCCGTGGAGCTGCGGCCCATAAAGCCGACGCCGGGCAAGACGCTGACAGGCGGCGCGGAAGATGCGCTGACGCTTGGCGCGGAGAACTACGCGCGCTATGCACCGCTGGTGCAGCTCGCGCGCGCCGCCGATAGCAAACAGCTGACGCGCATCTACTTTCATTTCTATCCGGACTTTCAGCAGGCCTATGAGAACCTCGGCTACCCCTCGCAGTATTTCAACGATCGCCTGATCGAGGTGATCGACGATCTATTGAAGACGCCCGACGTGAAAGGACCGATCGCGCTTGCGCAGCCGCGCGTCTTCTACGAATACAAGGACCGCGACCTGGAAGCGCGCTCAGCGGGCCAGAAGCTTCTGATCCGCATGGGACCCGAGAACGCGCAGGTGATCAAAGCAAAGCTGCTTGAGATCAGAAGCGCGGTGATCGGGCACGAAAAAACGCAGGTGAAACATTGAGTCACCGCTTAGACCTGCAAGAGCCCGGTCGCGAAGGCCCATAGCAGCT